>Ga0209986_10001872_pt1 | contig 19840 bp, 34 predicted proteins | sample BlataG_FD_183168 | JGI IMG/M metagenome (GOLD analysis project Ga0209986, IMG submission 183168) | Deep subsurface microbial communities from Black Sea to uncover new lineages of life (NeLLi) - Black_00105 metaG (SPAdes) (version 2) | ecosystem: Environmental > Aquatic > Marine > Oceanic >... | reverse complement strand
ACAGTGGCAAATCGTCAGTGATTCGGGCGTTACGATGGCTTTGCGTGAATCGGCCAAGAGGAGCGGCATTTATTCGGGACGGGGAGAAAGCAGCAACGGTCAAAGTCAAGTTGAATGGGAGTACGATAGAGCGGAAGAAAGGTAAGGGAGTAAATTCTTATCGAGTAGACAAGCAAACGTTCAAAGCTTTTGGTGACAACGTTCCGGAGGAAGTCGAGAATCTTCTGAACGTTGAGGACATAAATTTCCAGTCACAGCACGACGCACCGTTCTGGTTCTCCTTGACGGCTGGAGAAGTAGCGAGGCAGCTGAACTCTATTGTAGATTTGGAGGCCATCGATGAAGTGTTAGGGCGAGTCGCTTCTCGTCTGAGGAAAGGGAGAATCGAAGTTGATTTTGTGGCGGGTCAGTTGGCTGAGTCTGAGGAGAGTCTGAAGGGCTTGGCTTTTGTTCCCAAGTTTCTGGAGCAATATAGACGAATAAAACGTCGAAAACAGGGAGCAGACGAGAGCCGGTCTAGGGCTGATTCTAACGCGGTTTTAGTGGGGCAGGCTAAATCGTACCAAACAAGGGCAAAAAGCCTGTTAGACGTTGCTAGAGTGGCTTCTACGTTAGTTCTACGGGGTAAGAAAGCCCAGAGTATAATAAGTCGGGCAGGAGACTGTGGGAGGCTGGCCGAATCAGCTAGGAGGTTGGCCGAGATAGTCAGACAGGGAGCTCCTGATACGAGTCGATTGGAGGAGTTGGATGGGAATTGTAGAAAGTTGGAACAGAGGACTTCTGATATACTGGAATTGATAAAGTCATTGAGGTTAATTGAATACAGTCGTAGTCAATGCACTCAAGAGTTGACTGTGATTAGGAATAGGATACGACAGGAGTTTAGAAATCGTTGTCCGTTATGTGGTGGTCAGTTGAATGGAGGTAGATGAAGTGTTGGTATTGACTAGGCGAAAGAATGAAGTGGTTGTGATTGGTGATGATGTTCGGGTTACTGTGGTAGATGTCAGAGGGGATGCGGTGAGACTTGGATTTGAAGCTCCTAAGGAATTGTCAGTTCATCGTAAGGAAGTCTACGATGCGATTCGTAAAGAGAGGGGTTTTGATTCCTCCTCCGCTTGAAGACAACGGGTCTATCGAATCTTAAATGAAAGGATTGTAGGATGCGATTGTTTAAGACAGGGAACTACGTTTCGGATGGTCGCGGCTATCTTGATTTGGATGGGTTGGTTATTTGCTTAAAGGGTTTACAGGGGTGGTTCGACGTTTCGAAGGATGTGAGGAGCGTGCATTTTGAAGCTTATGATAGGCCAAGTAAATGGAGGCAGAAGTTTTTGGTTGATGGTAGAGATGTTTGGTGTATTTTCCTTAGATGGGGGGGTTATTCGGTTGATCCAAATCGGGATGATTTGTTAAAGAATTATGTGGGAAGGACGATTTATGTGGAGTGTTATTACGAATGAAGAACCAACCTCTAGCGATTCTGATAGCTGATCTTCATCTTTGCCATACTCCTCCATCGGCTCGTTCGGTCGAGTCGGATTGGTATGGAGTGATGGGACGAACGTTAGATGAGTTAAGAGAGCTGGTGGATTACTACGGCAAGCCGCCGGTGATTTGTGCTGGAGACATTTTCGACAAGTGGAATTCATCTCCACAACTCATCAACTTTGCTATCAATTATCTGCCCAGAATGTATGCCATTCCGGGCCAGCATGATTTGCCTCTTCACAACTACGATGATCTAGAGAAGTCTGCTTATCAGACGTTGGTCGAGGCGGGAAAGATAGTCAATCTTCCTCCTGGAGAGCCCTGTACTTTGAATTCAACCGAGGGGCCATCGAAGAGAGGTTTGGCCATCGTTGGATTTCCCTATGGTTTTGAAATAAAGAAGTTTACTGGGGATGCGGACGGAGCGTTGAAAGTGGCTGTGATTCATAGCTATATTTGGGCTCGGGCTTGTAGTTATCCAGGTGCTCCGAAAGAGCAGAGAGTAGGGGGTTATAAGAAGCAGTTGAACGGTTACGATGTGGCGGTGTTCGGGGATAACCATCATTGTTTTGAGTCGAAAGCTGGGGGTTGTTTGGTTTGGAACTGCGGGACTTTGATGAGACGGAAAATGGATGAGAAACATTTGACTCCTTCGGTTGGAGTGTTGTATGAAGATGGTTCGGTTGAAGTGAAACTTATTTCTACAAGTAGTGAGGATAAGTTTGCGGATCCAATTGAAGACTTGCCCGAGACGTCCATCGAGATGAGAGAGTTTCTTCAAGAGCTGTCTTCATTGGAGAAGGACTCTTGGGATTTTGCTGAGGCGGTAAAGCGGTATATGGAAGGTAATCGTTTGGGGAGTGATACTAAAAAGGTTTTGTTGGAGGCATTGGAGGGTTAAGAAATGACTAACCTAGATCGTTATCAAAAACTGAAGGGAAAAGCGGACGAACTTCAGAGGGAGGCTGATAGAGCGGAAGGGGCTTTGGAGCAGTTGATGGATAAGTTGAAGGATGAGTTTGATTGTGAGACGTTGGAGGAGGCTGAGAAGCTGTCGAAGAAATTAGAGAAGGAAGCGAAGAAAGCCGAAGAGGATTTTGAAACAGCCATAGATATGTTTGAAGAGAAGTGGGGAGATGTCCTTGACAGAGAATAGAAACAAAGGCTTCTGATTGGAGATGGAAGGGAGAGAATGAGAAGTCTTGAACTGTACCAAAGAACGGTTGATCGTCTGGAAGCCGAACGACGTCTAACTGAGGAGAAAGTCGAGAGGGAGAGGAGTCTATTGGATAAGGCTAATCAGGGAGTAGAAACGACGGTGGAAGCTCAGAAGATACTGCAAGGAATAGCAGCGACGCTTCAACAGCAAGCTCATCGTAGAATTGCTGATGTTGTTACAAGGTGTTTGGAAGCAGTGTTTGAGGACGAAGCCTACGAATTCAAAATCAATTTTGAGGAGAAGCGAGGTAAGACGGAAGCAAGGCTTTTGTTCGTTAGGAACGGACTGGAGATAGATCCGTTGTCTTCAAGCGGAGGAGGAGCGATCGACGTGGCTGCTTTCGCTCTTCGATTGGCTTGTCTGATGTTGGCCAGGCCGGTAAAAAGACGGTTGTTAGTCCTCGACGAGCCGCTACGTTTTCTCAGTGCTTCCTATCGTCCAAGGGTTCGGGCGTTGATAGAGCAATTGGCCGAAGAGTTTGACGTTCAGTTTATTTTAGTTACTCATATTCAAGATTTGGTTATGGGTAAGGTCGTGGAGATTGAGAGATGCTGAACTGTGTTTGTATTGATGTGGATTATCCGCTAGAGAATGTCAGAGTCTCGATACGGAGAGCGAAGAAGTCCTATAAGTGTGGTGAGTGTGGAGAAGTTATCCGTGTTGATGATAAGTATGAGTATGTTTGGGCGGTGGATGATGGCAAGCCGTTTCAGGCTAAAACGTGTTTGCTCTGTGTTGAGATTAGAAAGGTGATGCTGCCTTGTGGATTTTACTACGGGGAAGTTTGGAAGGGAATACACGAATCTAATTGTTTGGCGGATGGTGAGGAGGAGGATGGGTTTTGCATTTGCCCAAGTGGGAAGGGATAAGGCATGAGATGGATTAGGTTAATGAAAGCAGACTGAAGGGGGAGTCGTCGTGTGGAAGCCTATCTAACTTTCCTACTAGAAAGAAATGGAGGAGTAGTGAGAACCATTCCTGGGATTGAGGTTGAAGCACGACGGCTCTTTTTAGGAGACAGTGAAATGAGTAACTTGACGGATGCTTCGACGGGAACTTTTGCTCGGTCGATGGGAACCATTGCTCGTATTTGATTAGAAGGGATTTGAAAGATGAGACGAAGAAAGAAGAAGCAAGAGGAGAAGATGAGAAAGCTTCGTAGGAAATTAAAGGATAAGTCCTATCAGACGAGAATGAAATTGACTCTTGCTAGGGTTTTTCAGTAAGTCCAGAAACAAAGGAATGGAGCCATGAAAAAGCAAAGGAAAGTCCATATGCCTTCGCTTCAGAAGATTCAAGAGGAGGCCGACAAGATAAGCTCAACTTGGTCGGACAGAGAGAAGGAGAAACGAATGCTGGGAATAACGAATCATCAGTTGGAAGCAAGGGGACATTGGACGCCTCCTATTATAGATATGAGGGAAACCTTTGACAGATTTGGTATTAACATTTGGGAAGTTTAGAAGGAGAATGAAGATGACGAGTACCTGTGAAACAAAGGACAATGAGGAGGAAGTTCGGATTGTGGTGGATTCTCTGCAAAAGGAGATAGGAGACCTGGTAAAGGACATTAAGGAAAGTGTGAAAAGGGGAGAGAGTGAGGAAGTTCGGATTGTGGTGGATTCTCTGCAAAAGGAGATAGGAGACCTGGTGAATGAGCTGACGGGTTTATGTTTTCAGTTGGAAGTGATATTAGCTCCGCAGACTTATGAAGCCAGTGAGGAACCTCCCTGTGAACGAGTTTGTAGTCTGGCTGTTGATATGGAATTCATGCTAGTTTCTTTGCGAGAGTCTGTTGAGAGGGTCAGAGGGATTAGAAGAAGTCTGAGACTTTAGTCTCACTTGCTTTTTCGTTTTAGGGACGCTACTATAAAAGAGGGAGAGTTGAAGAATGTCATCGACAAAAGAGAAGATTGAAGTGATGAAGGCCTACGATAGAGGAGAGGAGATTGAGTTCAAGTTCAGTAAAGGGAATGATAAATGGTCGCTTCTTGATAGGTATGAAGGGAAGCCGGTTTGGAATTGGGAGAAGATTGTTTATCGAATTAAGACTACGTCTAGAGAGATTTGGCTGAATGAGTATGAATCGGAAGGTGTTCGAAAGATGGGAGGGTGCGTGGCACGAACTAGAAAGCAAGCCGATCAGTCTTGTGAGGAAGGAAGGATAGCCGTAGTTCGCTTCGTTGAAGTGGAAAGGGTAACGGTCTAGTGAAAGTAATCAAACCAGGACAAAAGCCTAGAGAGTCTAGTTGTACTTGGACGTGCAACAACTGCAAGTCTGGGATAAAATCAAAGGCTTTTGAAGGTAAACGTACTTACGACTGCAGGGACGGAGATACTATTGTGTTCGACTGTCCAGTATGCGGAATGAAGAAGTCCGTTTGTTTGAGTTCATTTGATATGGATCTAAAGCGTTGGGGATGGCGTTCAGTAGAAATAAACAGAGATTTGCCATGAATCAAAACGGAAAAAGCCCAAAGCGAGGAATGACTCTTCGTCGAAGAAAACGTCTCATTAGAATGCGTGAGATGTACTTGATGGGAAATGAGAACTGCTACGAGATGGGAGCAGCTTTTGGCGTTGGCTACGTAACGGCTCATAATGATTTGACAGTCATTCGTAACGAGATGCTGAAAGAGGATAAGATAACGACAAAGAGAAAACGCAACGTAGCGTCGAAGAGATTGATCGACACTTATCGAGAAGCCCGTCTAGCGTTTGATCGAAGTAGAATGGATTCAGAAGAGATTCAGTATCGAGAACGAATAGAGCAATGTGTAGGTTGTAAAGGAACAGGAATGAAGAATGGGGAGACTGATGGCGAAGAGTGGTGCAAGGTCTGTCAGGGAGAAGGGGAAGTAAGGATTGGAATAACGACTACGACCAGAAGAGGACAGGCGGGAGATCCGTCTTGTCTTAGAGTAGCCCAAAGCTGCTTGATGGAGCATAATAGAATCAATGGACTTCATCCAAATGCTCATAGGGCGGGTAGTAAGATGACTCTAGAGGGAAAGGTGATTCATGCTCATCTAGGCTCTGGTGATAGTCGATATTTGAATGCTTCAATGGATTCCATAATAGATGTGAAGACGGCGGTGGCTAAATTGATACTGGAAGCTAAGAAGAGAGAGGATGGGGTTAGTGGGGTGGTAGAAGGCAAAGTAGTTAGTAGGGAGGAAGAGTGATGGACGGCACATACCGCAAGACGACATGGGACGAACTGGCAAAAGAGAACACCAAGCTGAAAGCCGAGATTGAGCGGTTGGAGTCGGATCGAGACGGAGCCCGAAGCGCCTTGGACGATTGCAGCCGCCATGTCACCCGGGCCTTGCGGCGGGAGTGGAAAGGCAGCTCGGACTTTTATGAGTTGAATGTAGCGGACGTTCCGATGGGCGTGGTGCAATTGGCCGAAGAAATCAAGCGGCTGCGGACGGAGAGTCCTCGGTTGACTAAAGAGTAAGGAAGGAGAGTAAGGAGGTGATCTGGTGACTGCTATACCGATTAGTAACTGGTGGTGCGAACGATGCCGTGGACTGGTCAGTAGCACGGACGTCAGTTTGAATCATAAGCACATGCCGAAGGACTTGGAAGAACCTCGTTGTAATGGAAGCGTGGAGTGGAGAACTGTCTACGTAGAGACAGGGATATTGAATGATGCCTTCAATGGCATGGAGTCAGAGTTAAGCATTCAAGGCTAGTTCCATCGACCGGGTGGTGTTGAGATTGAGCAATGGCAACTCCCTCCTTGCTTTTGATCTCCGCCACCTTTTTCTTTTGAGGAGAGTGAGTAATGACGACTGCTTATCATCGTGGTTATAATGCGGGAAATGCAAAGGGGGAAGAGTGATTCCTACATTGGCTCTATTCGTGTTTGGCTTCGTTCCTCAGCTTGGTGTTTCCGTCGAACGATGTGGAACGCTGGAGTTGAATCACGTCTGGAGCTGCCTACCTGATCCTTGGGGAGGTCAGAATCATCAGATTCGGATAGCGTCTTATTGGTTGGGTCGTCGAAGGATAGAGGAGTGTGAGGATTACTGGCTAGTGGATTGGTGGAGGCTTTATCAAGGCGAGCAACTCTGGTTGGATGATAGCAGGTGCTGCATATTGCTTCGGGACAAATTGAGTGGGAGATCAGTCTTGGTGATCGCAAGGAGGTTTCGTCAGACGTGGACAAGTTATGATGTGGAGAGAGAGCAGCATCAGGAGATTACGAGAAAGTATAAAGTAGATCGTAAGATTTATAGGCGTGGGTTAGCAGGAATGAAGCCCAAGTGAAAAAGAATTCGGATTTGGATAAAAAGCAACTCGATGAAGACTTGGTAGAAGTCGAGAAGTCTTATCAGCGATTGAGTGTTGATGACTTTGTGGGCTTTCTACGTGGTCTAGTCATTCCCTCTGCTGTTGGTCCTATGTTGTTTAATTCTTGTATGCAACAATTCCAAAAGGATTGCTTCGAGTCTCTTGCTCCTTCGATTCGTGCGGTGAGGGATGGTAGAGTTCCTCCTAATCGTCGTTTCTGGATTGAGCGAACGAAGAAGGCGGGTAAGGACAGTGATCTAGCGATCATTGTCCTTTGGCTTATGGCCTTTCCAAGGAGGCCTTTCAAATGCCAGATCTGTGCGGCCAATCATCGACAAGCCCGCATTATTGAGAATCGAGCTGTTGAACTTCTCCATTACAATCCTTGGCTGAATGAGAAGGTGATTATTGTTCAGGGAGTCATTCGGAATAAGAAGTCACCAAGAGAAGTATGGACACACGTCGAAGCAACAGATAGTAGTGGTGGAGCACATGGAGAAACGCCGGACTTGCTGATTCTGAATGAGTTGGTTCACGTCGCTAGATGGAGAGCGATGGAGGATCATATGAACAATGCTGATGGGGTTCCATTAGGTGTTGTTATTATCTCGACTAACGCGGGTGTCAAAGGAACTAAGGCGTGGTTGTGGCGCCAGTCGGCCTTTGAGGATAAGAAGCGTTGGACTTCTCATGTTTGGAATCAGACAGCTCCGTGGATAGGTAAAGACGATGTGGAGGATGCTAAGAGACGTGATCCGATAGGGGCTGAGTTTCAACGGCTTTGGAAGGGGCGATGGGTGAGTGGATCAGGTGGTGCGGTAGAGGACGAAGCGATAGATCGCTGCTTTCGCCTCAGAGGGCCCCTAGCGAAGCCTGAGAGTGGTTGGGAGTATCTAGCTGGCTTGGATCTAGGAGTGAGCCACGATCATTCTGGAGTGGTCTTAGTGGGTCTAAACGAGATGGAGCAGAGGATCAAAGTGGCGTGGATAAAGGGATGGGAGCCTAGTGTGCCTAACGATCATGGGAAGCTGGAGGTAGATGGAAACGAGGTGGAGAAGGCATGCGAGAGATTAAGTCAAGCTTTCCGAATCTCTTGGTTCGGTTACGATCCGGCTGCTGGGGGCAGCTTCATGGCTCAGAGGCTTAGGCGTAAGGGAGTTATGATGAGGGAAGTGACATTCTCTAGTCCGAAGAACTGCACCGATATGGCCGTGTCGTTTGTTCAATCGGTGAAAGATGGTAAACTAGAATGCTATGAGGATGATGAGGGACGGCTTAGACGAGACTTTGGAAAGTTCAACATAGTTCACAAGCCGCCGTCTAGTTATAAGCTGGAGGCTGTTAGTGATGAGTACGGTCATGCTGACGTAGGGACAGCTTTAATAATCTGCTTGCCTGAGGCCATGAGACGACTTGGTAGAAGAGACGGGGCGTTGCAAAAGGGCGATGTACTCGCAACTCCGGAGGAAGACAATAAGCCTCTGGACGATAAGGAGAGGAATCGTTTGCCTCCGGAGTTGCGGGACATCTACGATCTAGAGGATGAGGAACAGGAGAAGTATCGATACGGCAAACGGGGGACTATCAGTGGTGAGGAGTTTTAGATGTTTATTATTAGGTGTCCCTGTTGCGGTGTACGTATGGAATTCTTTCCCGTGGAGTTTAGATTTAAGTGCAAGAGGTGTGGGACACTTATATCTGCGGACATGATGGACTCATCGGTTATTTGTAAGAAGAATTTCTCAGACGATAGAATGCTTTGCGGCGAGGAATTCTAAGCGATGGGTAAGCACTGGTGGCCTTGGTGTTGCTGTCCGTATTGCACGAGACGGTTCTCGAAGCAGATGAAGGTGACAATATTAGGAATTGTTGATGGTACTCATTGTTGGGACTGCGACTTGGTTGACGGTGTTTATATTTTGAATTGGAATCAGTTTCGTAAGGGAGGAGATCCAGTAGAGTTTTGTGATGGGTCGATAGCCCAGAGTTACTGTCTTTGGGTTAATGATTGCCGTGAGTCGGCTGGCTATTGTCCGCCTGGAATTCGTGTTTTGGAAAGCGAAGTCTTTCTTTATATCGCGGTTGTGGGTGATTATTATTATGTGGAGGTTTGGTTGGTACTTAACTTAGGCGGTCCTGTCAAGATATTGAAGTGGTTGAATAGGTATCCGATCAAGCCGGATTGTAAGAACTTTGAAAACGAGGTGATGGGGACTTATGATACGTGCTCGAAAGGTTGGGCGGAGCCTTTTCGTTATTGTGAGATAGGAGATTACTCCTCCGTTCTTTTGACTGCCTTGGAAGCTTGTAAGGGGGATATTTGTGATCTGCCTTTGGTTGATTGTGTGCATTGTGAAGGAGGAACAGCGCCTCCTAATTTAATAGTAGCATTTGATGGGATTATTGAAAGTGCTTGGACGTGTCCCGATGGAGCTATCTGTTCTCAATTCAATCGTCACTTCCTTCTTGAAAATGAAGGGGCGGGGTATCATGGATGTGTTTATTATACTAGGGTTGAGTTTTGTCATGCAACAACTGTTCCTTCTCCGGCGTTAGACGTGATTAGGGCTTGGATAGGAATAGGGGCTGGAGGAAATTACTTTCTGACGGTGACACTCGGAGTGCATCGGAATAGGTATCAGCATATATTTACAAAAGACTTGGGGGCAGGTAAGCCTAATTGCTTCTCGTGGGATGAGTTGGACATTCCTTATAGTCATTGCTTTGACGGAATTCTCGGAGTTCCTTGTGTAACTCCACCAGGTTGGTTTTGCGATGCCACTTCTGCTATTTGTAAAGTGACGTCTGGATAGGTTTGAAAATGGGACTGTTCCAAAGAAAATCGAAACCTCGATATGTTGACGTTTGGGTTTGTCCCGAGTGTGGATGGACTATCAAGGGAGCTAACATACAACCTTGGGAGTTGCCTGTTCATCATAATTGTAAGGGAAAGAAAACGGGTGCTGTAAAAGAGAAGAATGCTTCGGAAGGTTTCCAGCAGTTGGTCAGGAAGTATTGTGAGAATTGTGAGTTCTATCGTGCTGATGGGACATGCACGAAGAGGAAGAGCTGCAAGGAATCTCATATTTGTCCGGAAGGAAAATGGGGATGGGGAATAGAAAGAGAGTCGAAGGTAAGGCTTCGGAAGAGCAACAGACGATCGGATAAAACAGTCGGAGAGATCGAGGATTTGTTAGAAGGGAAGCAATCCTATCGTACTCAGTTGCCTATTACTTTAGGTATAATCACTCCAGGACTTAAGAGTGCAGGAGCCGAGCGTTGGGTAGCTTCAATGACAGGGGCTTTCGATTCGGAGGTGATAAAGGTTACGAGTGTTTTAACGACGGGGAAAGACGTTGATGTTTTTGACGAAGAACTAGTTCGTCAGATAGAATCTAATTGTGAGTTGATAAGTCTGGTTGGGAAAAACGAATTGAATGAAAGCGTTCGGAAGTTTCTTGAGAATGATGTATTGCTGATGTGGGGGCGGGCTGGTCTTCCTCCGGTTCTTCAAAGCTATGAAGGAGTGTTGATCTACGTTAGTCATAGCAGTAGCGAGTCGGGTCGTGGGATGGTCAACAAAGCGGTGGATCATGTTGATCATATTGTAGGCGTTTCTCAAGCGTCCCTTGATGGGATTTGGAGCGGAGTAGATGCAACGGTTTTGCATAATGGAATTGACTTGGAGCGGTGCAAGCCGAAGCGAAGTAGGGAAGAGGTAAGGCGAGAATGGGGAGTTGGCAAGAGCGATGTATTGGTTGTTTTTGTTGGCCGTCCTCATCCTGATAAACATCCGGAGTTGGTAGCTCAAGCTTGCAATCTTTTGTCTGATTCTTATGTTTCCGTTTTCATTGGGGAGTTTGGGAGAAGTGAAGAACAAAAGTTAGAGGATTGTTGTGTTCGATCTACCTTTCCTGGATGGACAGATCACATTGGAGATGTGTTGGCTGCTGTTGATGTTTTCTGTTTGCCTAGCGATCATGAGGCTATGAGCCTTTCGATTTGTGAGGCATGGGCTGCTGGCGTGCCCGTAGTTACTACTCCTGTTGGGGCCGTTCCTGAGTTAGAGAGATTGCATGGTAAGTTGGTCAAAAGAATTCCGGTGGGAGTAACTCCAAGTGACTTAGGGGATGCTATCGAGAACGCTTTTGTGTTTGGGACGGAAGGGGAATACCGCAAAAGAGCAAAGCGAGTGATTCAAGATCATTACAGCATAGAAGCAATGGCAAGGCGATGGACTAGTTTCCTTTTAGCAGTGACGAGATGATCATTAGCCATATCTTACGATTCGTTTATATCGGGCCTCCTAAGACGGCTTCTACGAGCATTCATGATTGGTTGAAGCATCCTTTGTTATTCGATGAAGAAAGAGATGTTGATACTAGAAGCGAAGGACGGGGAGAACAACACCGGAGCAAAGTTCCGAACGAATGTAGAGACTACTTTGTATTTGCTTCTATCAGAGAAGAAGAGTCTAGGCTACGTTCTCTTTGGCGGATGAGTCGTTCGGAGGCTGAGAGAGGAGAAGACATTTCGTTGATGAGCTATTGGAGTTTTTTGGAATGGAGAGGAGAATGCGACAAGCCTTTCTATGAGCGAGGTTTGGAGTCGTATTTGACAGAGAGAATAGATGCCTTCGTTCGGTTTGAGAACTTGGAAGAGGATGTGAGGCGATTGCCTTTTGTTTCGCCTTTGATTCGTCGATTGGGGGAAATTCCTTGGGTTAATCGTAATCTGAAGAATCCGGTGTCTAAAGAAGAAGAATTGTTGGAAGAGTTTAGATAGAAGAGTCTATTGCAAAAGGAGAGTGAAGTGAAGAAATTGAGCATTTCAATTACTCGTAGAACGGAAGCTAATGAGATGCTTACTAAAGGGAAGTTTGATGCTGTAATTAGCATCGGCCCATTCTTAGAGTTTTCTGCTTCGCCCAAGTATATTCTTCGCTTGGGATTTAATGATAGACATCCATGGGAGATGGAAGGATTGAACAATCTTCCTCGTGCTGTTCATGTTTTGGAAATATGTGAATTTGCCGAGCGACTACCGGAAGGAGCGAATGTGTTGATTCATTGTGGAGCTGGTCATTGTCGTTCCACTGCTGCAGCTATCGTTCTTCTGGCTTGTGCTGGTTGGGAAGATAAAGCTGCAGTGGAAGAGGTGATGAGGATTAAAGATGGTACTGGCAAACCTACTGGCTGGTTGCTATGGATTGCTGATGGATTATTGGGTACTCGTTTGTTTCAGATGACAGCTCTTTACTATCGGATGAAGTGGAGCGAACGATTGGGAGAAGATGATGTCGGTTAAGGTAAGTATAGACCATTTCCAGGTTACTAGGGAGAAGAAATTTCTTTGGTGGTCACCTTGGGAAGATTCGAATTTTGTAGATCAACTCAGGGCGGGAGGAATCGAGTTTGTTCCGACTAGTCAGGCGGATTTGACGTTGGTCCATCCTATAGACTTCGAGAAGGGACCGAAACGGCCTTTGGTAGTGATGGATCACTACGATCGGGTATCTACACTAGACGTACAATATCGAAGATTTCTGAACACAAAGCGAATTCAAGCAGTAATAAAGAACTCGCACTATAATCCTTCCTCGTTGGAGAATGCTCCTCATTTTGAAGGGACTTTGTTTGGAGTGGAAGCGTTGGAACTGGCCAGTTTGGGGGAGCGTCCTTGTGCAAAATCTGAGGAGATAAAACCCGAGTTGACAGGTGAGGCCCTTGCCAAGATTCATTCGATTAACAATATCATCTGGGCAACGCATAGTGACTACTTCGATGTTCCGGTTGACGAGCAGTCGGGTGTGTTAAACATGAGTTGTTGGCGTCCTATTGATATTATGTTTCTGGGTTCTGTCAGTCACTATAACTTGTGGACTCCTAGATGGCATAGAGTAAAGGCGATGGATGCTCTGAGGAGATTGCCCAGGGACGTGGTAACGTTGACGGGAGGAACGTTTGACAAAGTGAAGCGGGCTCATAAGACTCGGTTTGGAAGTCAGCCAAATCGGCATATTCATTATCAGTTGATGCGACAGTCGAAGATTGCTTTGTCTCCGTTTGGTTTTAGTGAGTTATCGAAACGTGATTATGAGGCTATCTCGGCTGGTTGTGTATTACTTAAGCCGTCGATTGATCACGTTCGAGTTTGGCCAGAAATGCCGTATGTTAAGTGCTGTTTAGATTACAGTAACTTGACTGAAGTAGTGGAGGGAATTCTCAATGAATGGGAGGGTAAGTGGAGATTAGAAGCGGTTAAAAACGCTAGGCGATATCGGTCTTATCGGAGTGATAGGAATATGCTAGTGAAGAAATATGTGGAGATTTTCGAAGGAGTTAGAACGTGACGTTTAGCGACATAGGGGTTTTGATCATTCACTGGCCTCGGTTTATGGAAAGGGTGGAGTATCTTAAACAAGTTCTTAAGGCTTTGGAAGAGAATTTGATTGGATGGAAGGGGATGAGTACTGTTATCTCAGTTCTTCCAGGGGAGTTTATGGAAGAGACGGATAAAGTCTTGTCTTCTTACTTATTCATTCGTGTTGAAAAACATAAGAAGATTCTGGGTATAGGAGAACACATCAATGCAGCTAAGAAACTTATGACAAAGAAAGTCTTTTTGCTACTGGAAGATGATTGGGAATTGGTCAGAGTCTTTGATTTGAGGGAATCGGCTGATTTTCTAAATATCAATTCAAAAGTAGGAATGGTTCAATATACAGTTACTAGGGGATTTGATTCAGAACCTTGGCCTGGATTTCCAGGGATGTTTCGACTGACAGAAAAAACGTCTAGTATTTACAATGATCATCCGGCTTTACACAGTCGTTCGCTGGAAGATATAGCGGGACCGATGCCAGAGGGACGTGGGTTTTTAGGAGAGGCAAAGTACTGTCGTTTGACGGTTCGGCCTTTGGTAGAGAAGAATCTTCTTCATGTGGCTACGTTGGATTTGAAATCGATAGGAGTGATTTGGAAGCATATAGGAGTCAAGCGAAGCATCCCGCGTCCGAAACCTGGTTATCCTATCCTTCTACTGCCTACTGGGTATTCTCAACAGCACGCGGAGGTTATTGAGAAGTTTCCTCCTATGATAAAAGAACTGAAGCCCGAAGTGGTCATTGAGCTGGGTTCGGGTAATGGGAACTTTTCTCGATGGCTTAATGATCAAGTTGGGGAGGGATGTGAGATACATTCATTTGATGAGATGAATCGATGGAGGGAGGATACTCCGAGTGGCCTGTTCCATTATTTAGAGGACGTATTGGAAAGCCCCAATGAGAGGGTTTTGAAGTTGATGAATAGAGGAAGGACTCTTTTGCTTTGTGATAATGGGAACAAGCCGAAGGAAGTAAATACATACGCTCGTTTTCTCAAAAGAGGGGACGCGTTTGCAGTTCATGACTTTGGTTTGTCTAGGCAGGTTTTTGTTGAGACGATGAGAAACAAACGGTGGAATTTCTGCGAGTGCGTTCTAGACGACATAGAAGACGTTTTGGATTTAGGATTTGAGAGGTTTCATTGGGAGGATCTTCTGTCAGTAGCTTGGGGGTGTTTTAGAAAGATATGAGACTATTGATAATCGTCCTGAAGTAGAGAATGAGATAGTCAGATGCATGAAGGACTAGACTATTGGTCAGGCAAAAGCAATTTGAGAGAAGGTGTTCCTTGGCTGGTTCCAGGTGCTGTCTCTATGTTAGAAGAAGTATTAGATAGGAAGAGGGACGTGTTGGAATTCGGCTCCGGAGGTTCTACAGTGTTTTTCGCTAGGAGGTCGGGCCGGGTTACGAGTTATGAAACAAGGCCGAAGTGGTGTGATTTGGTGAGAAAGAGATTAAATGAGGAGAAACTAGAGAATGTTGATTTGCGACTTTTCTCCAATGAAGAGATTCTAGAGCAATTGAGAACTGATGAGACGGATCTGAGAAGTGATGTTATTTTGGTGGATTCGGTCCCTGTTTCTTACCGTTGTAAATTGTTGGTGGAATCGGTAAAGCATCTTCGAGTTGGAGGGTATGTGGTAGTTGATAATTATGGAATTGTAAGACTTGAATTAGGGGATGTTCCTGCGTTGTTAGGTCTTGCAAAGCTGTGGGTGTTCGACGATGAGCATTGGTCGGGTAGGGGAACTGCTATGCTGAAGAAGGAAGGCGGTTCGTAAAACTAGTTTGCTTTCCAGCAGTCTTCCGTTATACTTAGTAGGTGAGGTATTATCATGGCAATTCGCATCGGCAAAGACGGGACGATTCACTTCCAGGCGACGACACGACTGCCGCTGCTGCCGCATCGGCCGAAGGTTACGAATATCGGAACGAAGATGGAATTGTCCAAGAAAGGGTTGCAGGTTACTGCGACGATGCCGGGGATCATTGCTCGCAATCAGCAGATGGTAACCACCGTCGAATTGTCGATCGACGACCTGGTGAAGATCGTACGACATCAGATCAAGACCGCTGATCCGCAGGGCGGAGAGAAGCTGCGCAAAGCGTTGCTGGCCATCACGCCCAAGAATATGGCGGGATGGTTTAAATTCTTTCTCACGCGACTCACGTAAGGCCACGTACTCAGGAGCATTCGAGATGAAATCACTTATCGTCACTCTAGCCGCACTTCTCTGGCTCTTGCCACTGGAGACCGATGCCCAATCTCGCACGGGTCAACCGATGCGACTTGGTGTCTCAGCGCCACAACAGCCGGCGGCAACGGCTACGGACGCCGCAGTCCCACGCGGGCCGATTCTGCGCATCCTTGAGCGACGGCGAATGGGGCTGACGGTCAAAAACATCGTGCGCGTGCTGCAGGACATGAAGGCGGACGGGCGGATTGCAGACTACACATCCATTGACGATGGGCGGGCTGTCGTTGAGGTGTCGTCGCTCGCCGTTGCCGTCGCTAGTCAACTAGCCGAGGAGAACCCTGCCGATTGGTCGGACATCGACTGGGATGCTATACTCATCTTCCTTGAGAGGCTCATTGAGTTGATCCTGAAATTCTTGCCGTTGTTTCTGTGATCTCAACCTGTTTGCCGGTTAGATACATGAGCCTATTGGAATTGCATCTAAAGCTGGACCATTTCGACTGGGAGGCTATCGAAGAGGCGATGGTGCGACGACTTTCGTGGGGTACAATGCCGGACGCCCGCCATGATGACGCTACAATGACAGGTCGGCTGCTTGCAGAGATCTGTCGCGGATGGATGGAACTGCACGATCAACTAGATGCACAAGGCTGAATGAAATGAAGCAATTGCTAGCTGCTATCGCGTTGAGTCTGGTGTTGCCCATCGCGGCTCTTGCTCAGGGCCTATCGATCGTCGGCCCAACCGAACCGATCGAGCCGAGGCAACCGGCATGGCTCACGATTGTCGGTGTCGAGTCTGGTACGTCCGCCGTGTTCTTTCCGAGCGATCAGCTACAGTCCGGCCCGCCTCACATCATGCCGTTGTCGGCTCTGTTTTGGGCCGACTCGCCGGGCGTGTATCGCGCGAACGCGATCGTGGTTGATTGGACTGCTCAGCTTCTGATTCCGCTCACGTTCACGATCAAAGTGGAGGGTGAGAATGGCCCGGACCCTCCACCGCCCCCGCCACCTCCATCAGATGAGCTTTGGGGACTGCTCATTTATGAGGCTCACGATTTAGATGATGACCCGGATTTCGCCAAGGTAGTCGTCTCAACACGGCTGCGTGCGATCGACAAATTTACGCTGTGCCCATACGACAAGGACGTGAAGAACGAAGATGGCGAGACGCCTTCAGACTTGAAGCCGTGGATCAATCTCATCGCTGATAACCGCTGGCCGCTGCCGCAGATGATGCTGGTCAACGAGGCGGGCGACCTCGTCGCCCATAAACCAGTGGCGGATGTCGATGATGCGATTGCGTTCGTGAAGGGAAATCTGAAATGACGCGAATGACGCGAATGGATCGGTACAAGGAGTTATGGACGGCGTATCAGCAAAGTCCGCCAAATAGTCTACACAGCCAACTCGACGACGAGCTAACGCGGCTGGAGCGTGAGCTGCTGGATCACCCGCCGCCAGGGCAGCGGCGCGGGTTGATCGAGAGCGCCAAGCCGATCCACATTCAGGCCCCGGCCCTCGGTGATGTATTCGAGGTAATTGCCGAATCTGATTGGCCCGAGGTTATCGCCGACCAAGACGCCGCCCGCCTTCGGCCGTACATCTGGACGATATTAAACCAAGGTTCTGTCGGTTCATGCGCGAGCGAGGGAATCTGTGGAACAGTGATGTGTCGTCGTGAGATAGCTGGCCGACCACGGGTGAAATTATCTCCCTACGCTGTTTACGGCCGCGTCAACGGAGGCTCAGACCGGGGTAGTACGCTTGACGCTAACCTCGACTACATGATGCGTTATGGCGCGCCATCGCAAGACGTCTGGCCACGTTCCAAGGGCTGGCGAACTCGCCCCAGCGAAGCCGCGATGGAAAACTCATTGCGCCACCGCGTACTTGAAGTTGCCCGCATTCGCAACAAGGAGGAGTTCGGCAGTGCTTTGATCTATGGTCTGCCCGTCTATTTCGGCTACTCTGGTCATGCGATCTTTGGCGCTGATCCGATTGATCGCAACAGATTTCGTTTTCCCAATAGTTGGAGCGTCAACTGGGGCGATGATGGGTTTGGGACGCTCAGCTACAGCTCGATCATGTGGAGTTATGGCTGCTGGGCTATCTTGTCTGTCACCGCACCAGACGACGAGGTGTAACATGTGTGATTGGAATTGGATCGACCTAGTTATGGCTCAAGTATCTCTAGCGGCGGAGAGGTTGCGTAAGGCTGGCCGCATCGACGATGCCAAGGTGCTTGCAGGACTATTTGCTCATCCCTACACCGTGAAGCGAGTTGCCGTGGCGAAGCGTAGAGCGTGGCGCGAACTTGATGAGGCGTGACATGTGGATCTTGACCCTCTTGGTAATGATCCCGCCTCCCAGCGAGGCGACATTATCTGAGTACGTGTTTTCGGCGCGGACTTTCCCGGCCGAAGCAGTTCAGCACGAAACAGCAAGCGGCCAACTGATCGGTATCGTTCCGGAGACGCCTCGCTACGGAAACGTTACTACCACACAGTACGTTAGCACGTGTGGGATGGGTTGTTGTGTCGCGCCGCGAAGAGTCACTCACAACATTCTCGTCAATGATCCAACGCCGCTGCCCGCCCTGGAATCGATTCTACGTCTCGCGGGCGTGACTCGCGACGACGTGCTCTTTGACCTCGGCAGTGGTGATGGCCGCGTTTGCGTTCTCGCGGCGAAGCTGCTGGGTTGCTTCAGCGTCGGACTGGACAAGCGCCCTGAAGCGGCGAAGCTGGGCGACGCGAATGCAAAATTGAACGGCGTGGATGACCTAGCGGCGTTCTACGCTTTCCCGATTGCCGGGCAGCGATTGGCTCATGCCACTGTGGTCTATGCATACCTAACGCCCGAAACGATGGCGACGTTACGGATTCCGACCAACGTGCGAATGGGGATCAGTTACAAGCACAAGTGGCCCGGCGTGCGATGCGAGAAGGTCGGCGAGTTCTACATTTGGAAGCGACCGTCGCAGAAGGTTACTGCTAATATAGTCAAGTGTCGATTGTGAGGACGTTAATCGTGGGCAGGTTGCTCACTTCTATTTTGTGAGGTATTTCATGAACGGATCAAAGCGATTAAGTATGTCCACGTTGGATTGGCGGAAAGTCCTGACAGGTTTAGGTGTTGGTATTGCTGGTGCTGTGTTAGCGTGGCTAACAACGGTATTGATACCGGCGATGCAAGAGACTGGTGATGAGAAATTGCTATTTCTCGCGGTAGTCCTTGCTACGATTGTTAATGGATTGAGAAAGTGGATTATCGATACGCGATCTACGGATTCGCCGCCTGAGTTATAGAGGTGAAGTCAATTTGAATGAGAAGATGGCAGATGACGGATATGCAAAACGTTATGTCGGATGAAGCTATTATGAGTGAGACGGGAAGAGGCGCCAAGCTTTGTGAAGAGCATGGAAAACGAATTGCTGTGACGAATGAGCGTATCGATTTGATTAACAGGTCGATCTATGGGGCAAATGGGAAACTGGGAATGTCTACAAAGATTGAGATTCTATGGCGTGTTCAGATTTGGCTTGTGGCTTTTATTGGGGTCGCCGTTGGATCTAGTTTGACGATGCTTTGTCAACGAGTGTTTGCTAATTAACGAAGGCTGTTTTCGTTGTTGGTACTGGTTGATTGCAATCGTTGCGTTCATTGTTGAAAATGAGTTGATTTGGAACGGCCGAAGTGGAGGGTGGATGATGAAACGTTTTTTAATTCTTTTGCTTGCGTTTGTGATGTTAGGTGCTGCATCTAGTGGAAAGATCGCAGTTGCCGACACCCATAATTTTGGTCAAATTCTGAGTAACAATTCCGACATTACTTATGACACGGTGAGTACTGTCTGGGATTTCTCGTTGCTTCAGGTCGATACTGATTCTGCAACTGCCTTGGTAATTGAACAGAGCGGCGGGCAGAACGTATTCGTCGTGGACACCAGCACGCCGTCGATTACGGTAGGTGCTGCGGCCACGATAACTGGATTGACTGTATTTGGTGACACAACGATCACTCGCAGTTCTGGTACGGCGTTTACTGTTGAAGATGCTAGTAATAATGATGTCCTGACCGTGGACACGAGCACGCCGAGCGTGGCGATTGCCGGTGCTGCAGCGGGTACTGTCTTCGCAACGTTCGCTGGCAACGGCACTGGCGGTAGTCGATTGACGTTGGCGGGTGGCACGTGGACTGCTGGCGGCACGGATGATGGGCCAGTATCCATCACCGCGACGCTGAA
>Ga0209986_10001870_pt1 | contig 19851 bp, 21 predicted proteins | sample BlataG_FD_183168 | JGI IMG/M metagenome (GOLD analysis project Ga0209986, IMG submission 183168) | Deep subsurface microbial communities from Black Sea to uncover new lineages of life (NeLLi) - Black_00105 metaG (SPAdes) (version 2) | ecosystem: Environmental > Aquatic > Marine > Oceanic >... | reverse complement strand
TAAATCCCCAAATAAAAAAGGCTTGTCCGTATTTTTCTTTACATAACCACGGATTTTTTTCAGTCTTCTTTCTCTTTTTTTCCAACAATTTTTGAAAATGTGAAACTAAAATTTTTTCACTTTTTTTTGGCATTAATGTAAAAGGGAATTCTATTGAATGTGAAATCATTGGAAGTGGGTATACTCCACTCGCTTGAATACCATGAAGATTGAATTTTTTCAAAACTTTGATATATTTTTTTGAATCGTAATCTGAACGATAAATTTTTTGTTTTTGAGGTTGTTTAAGTTCCTTTCTCTCGACAACATATCCTTTTAGAATTTGATTTATCCAATCATATTCTTTTTGAATATTATCTGTATATTTGGGAACAATGTAAGCCATAAATACACCTTCTTTATCAATAATTCTAATTTGCTCTTTAATGGGTGGTTCTATATCTTCAAAATGCTCCAATAAACCAATAGAAAAAACAATATCAAATAAATTATCTTCAAATGGTAATTTATTAACATTCCCAACTTTAAATTTACCTTTTAATCCATATTTATTAAAAATTTCCTTTGCGATTTTTAAAACATATTCTGAAGTATCTATTAATGTACATTCATACCCAGCATCACTAAAATAAGCTGAAATTGAACCTCTCCCACACCCAACTTCTAAACACCTCTTACCTTTATTAAAAAGATTACTCTCCATAATTTCTTGCATAAGTATCCAGTGATTTCTAAAAGCAAATTGAACTTGATTTTCAGGTTCCTCTCTTGTCCAATGAGTATAGTAAGACTCCTTGCTTTTCAGCCAACTCTTATCAAATGATTCAATATCACCATTTTTTTTTAACATGTTTTTTTCCACCCAATTTAAAAATAGTCTATTTTTTTGAAAAATTTAATATTTTATCTAATAAATAAACCAAATATAATTAGAGATTATTGTTAAAATATTATAAAATCTAGTAAAAATTTTTCATAATTATAGTATTCTGTAATTTTTTAATATAAGAATGAAATGTTGGAAGAAGACAAAGTTCTAAATCATATTTTAAAGAAAATTGAAAAAGCAATTCATCTTAAAAATTTTCCTAATATCACTAAAAAAGGAAAGTGGGAAACGGCTAAAGATGGTTATTGGACAGGAGGTTTTTGGGTTGGTTTATTATGGTGGGTATTTAAAATTACTGGTGATAATAATTATAAAAAACAGGCTTATAAGTAGCTTAATAGATAAATTCTGCTTGCTTTTGATATGATGGGGTGTTAAATATCCATCCATCAATCATAACAATATAGTTATTATTTTCAAAAAAAACTTGTTTATCATACTTTTTATGATATGAGAGAACGATACTCATGCCTGTAATTTTTTTTTGTATATTTGTAAGGGAATTGTTATAATTTAAGAGCAAACTTTTAACGTGAAGACCAATCATACATTCTATAATTTAGCATTGTTTGTATTTTATATTCTATGAAAATCTTATAAAATCAATAATTTTTTAGTTAATATTAGATTTTACTTTATATTAAAGATTCTAACACAAAAAAAATTTTTATGGATAAAAGGATGAAAATTGGAATTTTAGAACCAGAATTCTTTTCTAAAGATGCTATTACTCTTCTTAATAATATTGGTAGGATTGATTTTTTAAAGGCTAAAAAAAATTTAAAAACATTTGTTTCGGATAAAAATGTATTATTTATTCGATTAAAATACTATATTAACAAAGAATTACTTGAAAATGCGGATGAACTTAAATATTTATGTTCTCCAACAACAGGATTAAATCATATTGATCTAGATTATATAGAGGAAAAAAGAATAAAGATTATAAGTTTAAAAGGTGAAACTGATTTCTTATCAAATATACGAGCAACTCCAGAACATACCTTTGGCTTGGTTCTTTCACTATTAAAGAATTATAAAGTCTCTTTTTTAAATTTAAAGAATAGAAAATGGAACAGATATAAATATTGGGGAAATGAGATTTTTAATAATAACATTGGTATAATAGGGTTTGGTCGTGTGGGAAAAATTTTAGCTAAATATTTTAATTCTTTCGGTGCTAAAAATTTTTTTTATGACATAGATCTTAATGTTAAACCAATATATAATGCCATTCGATTGGATTCAATTAAAGAATTAATTAAAAAATCAAATATAATTATAATGTGTGTAGCATATAGCTCAGAAAATCATAGATTCTTTAGAGAAGAATTTATCGATCTTTTAAAAGATAAGTATTTTATCAATACTTCAAGAGGAGAGTTATTAAATGAAAATTATCTTATTAAAAAAATAGAAGAAAACCATTTTAAAGGAATAGCATTAGATGTGATATCAAATGAGACTCAAAAGAAAAATAATTTTGATAAATTTATTAGCTTAACAAAAAATAGAAATTTCATTCTCACTCCGCATATCGCAGGTTTGACATATGAATCTATTCATAAAACAGAAGAATTTATAGTTAGGAAGTTAATGGAAGAAATTTAGACTCTTATCATTTTTTTTAATTGGATAATATATTTCAGATCTTTAAATAATAAATTATACTTTTTACTCAGAAGAACTTACATGTGTAGATAAAGGCTCTGGTTTATATTTTGCATCTAATATAACTCCTTTATAATTTGGGAGTTTTGAACGATCAATAACACATCTAAGGTTTTTAGGGAGTGGTCGCATTCTTTTTAATCCTTTCTTTTTTCCCTCTTGTATTTTAACCAATTCATCATAAATACGTTCAGCTATATGTTTATAAATAGCAGGTTTTTCCCATCTATCAATTACTTTTCCTTTTTCATCACGAATAGGAATCCTAAGAGCATAATGACCTTTTACAATATGTTCAAAAAATAGCATATATAAGAATTGTTTCATTCTTTTCTCCATTTCTGGAGTAACACCTTTATTTAGAGCTTCTTTTAGTTTTTCTGGAAATTCTTTGATATTATTAACATCATAAGTAAAGCCCCACCCTCTTATATAAGTATCTCCTAAAATAACCATTGGTGCTCTTGCTTCATATAAATTTTCTTGAGCCATAGTTGAATTAATGGTTACTAAAGCAGAACATTGCTTTAATAAAAATATTGGATCAACTTTACGATAAATGAGAACATGCTCATGTTTTTTTGCTATTTTAAATATTTTTTTCAAACTAATATTATATAAAATATCTTTTCTATAAAATTCCCATGGATGCCTTTTAATAATAATATCATAACCTTTTGGTGTATTATCAATGACTAAATTTACTAATTGAACCATATTGTCGATTAAAGGGGAAAATTTAATATTTTTTGTATCATCCATTATCTGTAAAGGTAATAAAATAAATTTTTTATCATAAGTCATTTTAGTAACTTTTTTCTCTTCACCTATTAGAGAAGCAACTCCTAATTTATACTTTTTAACATAATCTTTTATTCTCTCATTTAATTTTTTCTCTTTCTTGTTACTCCATTCTGGTAACTTTTTTCTATTAATATCCCCTTCAAACCAAACAGCTGTTGAATCAAAATGAGAAAATCCTAATACATTTGAAGTTTCAGTATAATAATGAGGAATATCTAATTTTTCACATGCAATAGATAAAGAAGTATTTGTTATCCAATTGTCATTATACATGAAAACCGCATCAGGCTTTTTTTCTTTAAGTATCAAATAATAAGATACAAAATATTGAAGTGCAATTTTAGAAACAATACTAAATCCTTTTTTACTATTAATGAGAGCAATTAAATTAAAATTTTGAATTTTTTTCTTCAACTTTATAAACCAAATGGTATTGGGTAATAATCTAAATAAATTTAATAACCATTTTGATGAGATATAAAAGATTTTATGAATTGTTCGAGCAATAGTATTTGTTTTTCTCATTGGAAAAAATTTAAATGGATATAAAATTGTTTTTAAAGAATGAAATAATAAATTATGATACATTTTATTGAAATGATATCTTCTTTTATAAATTAAAATTTTATAAATTAATTCATTTAAAAGGTTATATTTTCCTTGAATAACAGGATGTTCTATAGTTTTTACACCATATTTCTTAAACCTAACAAAGTTTGTCATTAACATTTTATTTTTATCAAGATTCCATCTTTTATACAAATCTAAAGATAAATTCTTTAATGGTATTCTAGGAAAATTATCTCTTACATCTCTTATATTTTTAAAACCTCTCCTTATATAATATTCCCAATCATTATGATCTCCAGAAATAAAATCAATGTCAATATTCATTCTTTGTTTTAAAAATTCAGCTATTTTAACAGAAAAATCGGCGTATTTTGCCCCGCCATTTGTTTTAATAATAAGTTTTATCTTTGAAACACCTTATTTTATAAGCTTATAGATATTTTTATTTTAATCTTTTAAAATTTAACAATAAATAAAAATTTTAATATATCTGGAACAAGAGAATATTTGAATTATGAAATAATTTTAAGATAATTTATATAAATTTAGAACAAAATCTGATAAATTCTAACCAAATTTAATGAAAACCATTTAAACCAATAGTTTTTCATTTTGATCTAAATAAAATGAGTAAAAATATTTTTTTAAAACATTCATCTGAAGGAGATTCTTAAGATAGCCTGATTAAAATAAAAGTTTAATGAGATTAATAAAAAAATGTATTAAATTATCAAAGAAGCTTTTCTTACTTAAAGCTTAAATTTTTCAATAGTTGAGGAAGTAAAAATTTATATTAAAATTTAATTATCTTATTTCAATTAATACATTTATTAAAAATTTTATCATAAGATAGTAAAAATGGTAAAAGTTGGTATAATAATACAAGCTAGAATGGGGTCGACAAGATTACCAGGAAAAGTCTTAAAAAATTTATCTGAGAATGAAACTGTACTTGATATTTTAATAAAAAGAATGAAATTGAGTAAGAATACGGATGAAATCATAATTGCTACAACACCAGACCAAAAAAATGAATCAATTATTGATGTTGCTAAATCATTTGATATATCATTTTATATAGGAAGTGAAGAAAATGTATTGGAGCGGTATTATGAAGCAGCAAAGAAGTATAATTTAGATATTATAGTTCGTTTAACTTCAGACTGTCCTTTTATTGATCCAAAAATATTGGATGATATGATAGTGTTTTTCAAAAATAATAATTATGATTATATTAGGAATGTTGATGAATCAACAAATTTTACAATTGGATTCAGTATTGAAATATTCTCTTTTAAAGTTTTAGAAAAAGCTTTTTCTCTCGCAGATAATAAACTAGAAAAGGAACATGTTACATACTTTATTTATACTCACCCAGAAATGTTTTCGTTATTCTCCTACAATATGGAAAATCTCAAAAAAATTGACGATCTGAGACTTACAATAGATGAAGAAAAGGATTTAATCATGTGTAGAGAAGTATATAAAATATTAAAAGAAAATGGTAAGTCAATAGATTTTTCAATATTAGATATAATTAATGTTATCGAAAAAAACCCAAAACTGATGGATATTAATAAAGATGTGAAACAAAAAACAGTTTAAAACTTTTATAAAACCTAATTTATTTTTTTTTTAGTAAAAACATTGAATCTACATTATTATTATCCAAATATTTATATTTCTTCTCTTTTAGTAGCTTTAAATCATCAAAAGTGTCAAGATATAATTTTGCGAAATCATTTTTCCATAATAAATCATCGTACCCCCTATATTTAATTTCTGTATAATCATCAGCGTAATACTCAAAACCCCAAATGTATTTATTTGAACATCTATGTATTTCATTTAAAACTTCTACGATCTCTTTTGGAGAAATATGGATGAGAAAACCAGCGGTGAATACTAAGTTGAAATAATCGTCTTTATAGGGAATATCAAACGCAGAACCTTGGATTATATTTATGTATATAGTTTTAGATTTTGATAATTCTACTGCATAATCTTGCAATTCGATTCCATATAAAGTTTTAAAACCCATCTTTTGCAGACAAAGCAATTGATTTCCAATATTACAGGCAACTTCAAGAATTCGGATTGATCGATCTAAATTTCCAATGAATTTATTATTTAACTCTGTGCGAGTATATCCATAATTTTTATTGTTAAGTTGTTCCATCTCTTCAAGTGTGAGAGCATTTCTGTCTGTATACTTCTTGCCAAATTCTCCACTCCACGCTTTCACTTGTCTTGTCTTTTTTTCCATATGGTTCCTCTAATTTAATATTGCCAAATTAATATAAATGAAAATATTTTAATTTTTATTAAATTTTAGATTTACTTTTTTAATTATAAAAAAATGAACTTTATAATAATTAGATAAGTAGAAAAATGAAAGAAAAAGTATTTGTTGTTGGTGCTGGTGAATATCAACTTCCATTAATTAAAATTGTCAAGGAAATGGATTTAGAAGTAATCACATCTGATAGAAATCCTAACGCTATTGGATTTAAATATGCAGATAAAAGTTTTGCATTAGATATTAAAGATAGGGAAGCAAATTTGAAAATTGCCAGAGATGAAAACATGAACGCAATTTTAACTACGGCTTCGGAATTTGCTGTTAGAACTGTAGCATTTATTGGCGAAAAATTAAATCTAAACACAAATTCTTTTTACAGTTCAAAATTAGTAACAAATAAATATCTAATGCGTGAGGTTTTAGCAAAGAATAAAATACCTATACCTAAATATGAGAAGATTACTTCTACTGATGAGGCTATAGGCTTTGGTAATAATTTCAATTTTCCTATTGTGATTAAAGCAGTAGACAATGCTAGGAATAGAGTAGTGTCAATTGTAAAATCTAAAAATTAAATTCCTGATGCGATTAAAAACGCCTATAACTATTCAAATAAAAAATATTTATCAGTTGAGGAATTTATTGACGGATCGGAACATACAATCGAAGGATTAATGTATAAGAATCAGCATTCAATTTTAGGAATATCTGATACAATAAGGAATCCACTCCCTTATCCAGTTGATTTGAGCTTAATTTATCCTTCAGCTAGGAAGGATTCCATTATTAATAAAGTTAAAGATATAGTCAATAAATCCGTTAAAGCTTTAGAACTTTCAATTGGAGAAACTCATACAGAGGTTATTATCAGAGATAATAATCTTTATTTAATTGAAATTGCGGCAAGGGGTGGTAGTATGCATATTCCTTCAAAAATTATACCAACCCTAACTGGGGTGAATATAAATGAAGAGTATTTAAAAATGAGTTTAAATAAGACAAATGTTAATATTTTTCCAAAATATGAGAGATCTGTAATGTTAAAGTTTTTAATTACCCCTCCAGGAAAATTAAAAGGAATTAGGGGTTTAGACGAATTGGAATCTAGAGATGATATTATATACTATCATATTGATTATAAAATTGGAGAAATTATAAGGGAATTAAAAACTGGCGGAGATAGAGCAGGTTATATTATTTTTGATGGTGAAAATAGGACAGATGTACTAAATAAAGAAAACGAGATTGAAAATATCATTAAATGGGATGTTAATTAAAAAAACATATTAATAATTTATATTTTCATCTTAAAAAAAATTAAATATGCTATAAATTTATTCTTAATGAATATGAGAAAAATTAATATTCTTGTAAATAAAATTGGAGCTATATTAATTTTTGACGAAGTAACTTCTGGTTTCAGAATGAATGTAGGTGGAGTTCATTTAAAATTTGGTATTAATCCTGATATTTTAGTCCTGGGAAAAGGTATAAGTAATGGCTACCCTATGAGTGCAGTAATTGGAAAAAAGGATGTAATGGATGCTGCGCAAACTAGTTTTATTAGTAGTACTTATTGGACTGAGCGAGTTGGTTCATCAGCATCTATCGCTACCATAAAAAAGATGCAGAAATTTAATATTCCAGCGCATTTAAATAAAATAGGTGGGCTTATCGGAAAGGGTTGGAAAAAACTTGCAGATAAACACGGTTTAGATATTGAAATAATACCTCCTAACGCTTTAATTACTATATCTTTTAATTATGAAAATGCTCAAGAAATAAAAACACTTTTTACTCAAGAAATGCTTAAGAGAGGTTATCTAGCAACATTTAATGTTTATGTAAGTTATTGTCATACAGAAAAACATGTAAATGAATATCTCAATAAAGTTGATGAAGTTTTTGGGATCATAAAGCAAGCAATAATTCAAAATAATGTAAAAGATTTACTGGAGGGACCTGTTGCACATAGTGGTTTCCAACGATTAACATAATTTTTCAGTATTCTTAAAAACATTCATTAACTTAATTTTCTATCATGATTTTAATAAAATTAATAATCTTCTTAATTCTCAAGAGTTTATAATAATATTAAGTTAATTTTTTTCTAAAAACAATAGAATAGGATAAAAAATGGAGATATTTATAAATAATAAAAGTTATTGTGGTGAAAAAGATCCTTGTTATATAGTTATGGATGCAGCATCTAATCATAATGGCGATTTAGAGACTGCCAAAAAATTAATAAAAACAGCCTCACAAGGAGGGGCGAATGCAATCAAATTTCAAACTTACACTGCAGATAAATTATATTCTAGTAAGACACCTAGATTTTATCCCGAAGATCCAAAACCTTATGAAGTAATAAAAAAGTACCAACACCCAAGAGAGTGGCTTCCTATTTTAAATGATTTTGCAAAGGAAAATAATATTGACTTTTCCTCATCTCCATTTGATTTTGAAGCCGTAGATTTATTAGAGGAATTAGATGTTCCTTTTTATAAAATTGCCTCTTCTGAAATTGTTGATTTAGAATTGATTAATTATGTTGCAAAAAAGCAAAAACCCATTATCTTATCTACAGGAATGTCTTATTTATCTGATATAGAAGATGCAATCAAAACTATTATAAAAAATAATAACAAACAGATCATTCTTTTGCAATGTAACACAATTTATCCTACCCCTGTTGATATAATTAATCTCAGAGCGATGATAACTCTTAAAGAGAAATTTAAATTTCCTGTTGGTCTCTCAGATCATTCATTAGGAATACATATATCTTTAGCTGCAGTCGCTATGGGAGCAAAAGTTATTGAGAAACACTTTACATTAGATCGTAAACAAGAGGGACCAGATCATCATTTCTCTTTAGAATTTCCAGAATTAAAAGATATGGTTGAAAAAATTAGAGATATCGAAAGTGCGATGGGCGATGGGGTTAAAGAACCCCATGAAAGGGAATTAAAAGAAAAGTTTGTTCTAGGTAGAAGAAGTATTATTGCTGCTAAAAATATTCCAAAAGGAACAATAATTACACGGGACATGCTAATAGTAAAAAGACCTAGCTTAGGAATAAAACCCAAACACATAAGTTCTGTAATTGGAAAGGAAGCTAAAGTTGATATTGAATATGATCAATGGATTACGTGGGATATGATAAAAGATTAATCGCTGTGAAAAAATTTGAAAGTTTATATCATTACTGAAGCTAGTTGCAATATTGGTTTTGGCCATCTTTCCCGATGTTCTTCACTTTATGAAGGCTTTATGGAAAAACATATTACTCCATGTTTTATTATTAATGGAGATGAATCAATAAACCAATTAATCAAGGATAAAAATTTTATTCTTTTTGATTGGGTTAAAGATTCTAATAAGTTATTTGAAGAAATTTCAGGAGCGGATATAGTTATAATTGATTCCTATTTAGCAATTCATTCAATATATGAAAAAATATCACAAATTGTTAAAATTCCAATTTTTATTGATGATAACCTAAGATTAGATTATCCATCAGGAATAATTATTAATGGCTCTGTATTTGCAAAAAAATTAAACTATCCAGACGCACAAGGTGTAGTTTATTTATTGGGTTCTGAATATCTTATGCTTAAAAAAGAATTTTGGAATGTACTGGTTAAAAAGATTAATAAAGATTTAAAAAAGATAATGATTACTTTTGGTGGAGAAGATATAAGAAATCTAACCCTTGGAATATTAAAAAAATTAATTAATTCCTTTCCAAATATAAAGAAAAAAGTAATTATCGGAAGAGGATTTCAAAATATTAAAAAAATTGAAAAGTTTTTAAATAAAAACTGTGAATTGATATACTATCCAGCAACAGATGAAATGATAAATGCAATGATGGAATCTGATATCGCAATAAGTGCTGGAGGCCAAACATTGTATGAATTGGCAAGTATTGGTGTGCCTGCTATTAGTGTGGCTGTTGTGGAAAATCAACGAATTAATGCTAAAACTTGTGCAGAATTAGGCTTTAATTATTATGCAGGGTGGTGGGAAGATAAAAAAATTTATGAAAAAATCAGTAATTACGTATTGAAATTAAAAAATATGGAAATTAGGAAAGAAATGATTGAACTGGGGCGAAAATTTATTAAACCCGATGGAACTAGGAAAATAATAGATTTTTTAATAAAAAAAGTTAAAGATTAAAAATTAAATTAAAAAAATTTTAAATTAAAAAATTATGAATATTGATTTTTGTAAATTATCGGAAGAACATTTAGAAATGGTTAAAAATTGGAGAAACAAACCAGAGATTAGTAAGTACATGTATACAGATCAATATATTTCAGAAAAAGAACATTTTAATTGGTTTAATAAAATAAAATCTGATCCTACAAAAAAATATTGGGTAGTAAGATTAGATGGAGAATATGTTGGTGTTGTAAATCTCTATGATATTGATATGAAGAATAAAAGATGTTATTGGGCTTATTATTTAGCAGAACTTTCTGTAAGAGGGAAGGGTTTAGGCCGTTTAATAGAATTAAATATTTTAAATTATGTTTTTGAAAAATTAGGTTTGAATAAACTATGCTGTGAAGTTCTTAAATTTAATGAATTAGTTGTGAAAATTCATCAGAAATATGGTTCAAAAATTGAGGGTACATTTAGAAAACATATATTTAAACAAGGTGTATCTCATGACATCGTATGTATGGGCATTTTAAAGGAAGAATGGGAAGATATTAAGAAAAAAATTGATTTTGAAAAAATTAAGATTGACTAGAAAAAGAGTAATTTTCTTACTTTCGATAATATTTTATTACCTTTTCTAAAGCATACAATACATCATTTACATCATCATTGCTCATTTTTGGAAATAAAGGAATTGTTAATAATCTTGGAAATAACCATTCCACATTAGGTAAAATTCCTTTTTTTAAACCAAATTTATTTTGATAATATGAATGGTAATGAACTGGGATATAGTGAACATTTACACCAATGTTTTCTTCTCTTAAGGCTTTATATATATGATCCCGATCAACTTTCAATATCTCAAGATTTAATTGAATCACATACAAATGCCAAGAATGCTTTACATTTTTTTTCTTATAAGGAATTTTAATTTCTTCCAAATTTTGAAGTTCTCTATTATATATTTTTACAATTTCTCTTCTTCTTTTTTGAAATGATTCCAATTTTGCTAATTGATGAATTCCAAGTGAAGCATGAAGTTCACTTAGATTATATCGAAACCCTAAGTATTGCATATCATAAAAATAGCTTCCAGATTTCCCAAATCTCTTTACAGCATCTTTTGAAATCCCATGAGTTCTAAACATTAACAATTTCTCGTATAAATCGTCATCATTAGTAGTGATCATTCCCCCCTCAGCAGTAGTGATATTTTTTACTGGATGAAAACTGAATATTGTTAAATCACTAAGATTACCGATTTTTCTTCCCTTGTATTTTGCGTCTATGGCGTGAGCGGCATCTTCAATGACATATAAATCATATTCTTCAGCAATTTCTAAAATCTCATCCATATCACATGGCTGACCAGTAAAATGAACTGGAATAATAGCTTTTGTTTTAGATGTAATTTTTTTCTTAATTTCATTAGGGTCTATATTATAAGTATCTTTTTTTATATCTGCAAATATAGGAGTTCCGCCTCTATAAACTACGCAATTAGCTGATGCTACAAATGTTAAGGGTGTTGTAATTACCTCATCTCCAGGATTAATATCAATACTAGACGTGGATACATGTAATGCCGCGGTTCCAGAATTTACTGCTACGGTGTATTTTGAACCTATATATTGCTTGAAATTATCTTCAAACAGCTTCATTTTTGGGCCTGTAGTAATCCAATTAGATTTTAAAGAATCAATTACTTCATTTATCTCCTTTTCATCTAACCATTGAATTCCATACGGTAAAAATTCATCTCTTACTGGTTTTCCCCCTTCAATCGCAGGTTTCTCCAATGTTTATTCCTCCGTCTCGTTATTTTTAATCCATTCTTCTAAAATTGTAATTCCTTCTTTAAGCATAATTTTTGGCTCCCAACTTAACAATCTTTTAACTTTTGAGTTATTACATACTAACTTCATTATTTCGCTTTGAGGATGCTGCTGCTCTACATGTTCAATTCGACTCTCATCTTCTATAATTAACTTAGCTAAATCATTTATAGATATATCTTTTCCAGTCCCAGCATTAATAATTTCTCCAATACATTTCTCACAATCAGCCGCTCTTACGATGAAGTCCGCGCAATCCTCTACATATAAAAGGTCTCTGGTCTGTGTCCCATCCCCAAAAACCAATAATTTTTCACCATTGATTTTTCTTTTTATAAATATAGAAACTACTCCACCTTCCATATTTGTTTTTTGAAAAGGACCGTATGTGTTAAACGGTCTTAATATTACTACTGGAAGTTTGAAACCATAATAATATGAGAGCGCCAATTCTTCTGCCGCTAATTTTGAACCAGCGTAGGGAGAAGTAGGTTTAACTTTAGCTTCTTCTGAAATCGCAATATTACAATTCGCTAAATCGTAAACCATACAAGTTCCAACGAGAATAACCTTTGTGTTAAATTTTCGCGCAGACTCTAAAATATTATAAGTTCCAATTATATTATTTTCAAACGCTCTATTGGGAAAATCTAAGCTCTCTTGGACATTTATTTGAGCAGCAAGGTGAATACAACTTGAAAATTTATAGTTGTCATATAACATTTCACAAGTTTCTTTATCTCTTATATCTCCAATTAAAAATTCCTTTAAATTAAGATGATTAGCAAATTCAGCCAAGTTTTCTTTACTACCATTACTTAAATTATCTATAATTACTATGTCTTTATTATTTAATAGTAATTTTTTAACAACCCATCTTCCAATGAAACCTGCTCCTCCAGTAATTAAAATAACCATTGTTTAAACTCTAATTTTTGTTTCAATAATATTATTTTTAATTAAAAATTCTTTTATCTCCTTTTTTGAAAGATATAGGCTTTCTTTTGAATTGAATGGTTTTGAATAATCAAATTTTTTTAAATTTGGATAATTTTTTAGATCAATTTTACTAGATACTTCTATTAATTGAGGAAAAATAACATAGAGATCATCTAATTCATATATTCTTTCGGCTTCTTCAATTGAAAATAGTTCTTCATACAATTTTTCTCCAGCAAACATTCCAATTTCTTTGATTTGGATTTTACTTATATGTTTATTGTTTTTTTTCGCAAAAAAATCAATTAAAACTTCAATTAAATCAATAATTTTTATAGCATCCATCTTAAGGACAAATACCTCTCCTCCCTGTGCAATTTCTAAAGTTTTTAAAATTAACCTTATAGCTGTTTCAGAAGCCATTATGTACCTTGTCATATCACTATGAGTTATTGTAATAGGTAAATTGTTTTTAATTTGATTTTCTATTAATGGGATTAAGGATCCTCTAGATCCAAGAACATTTCCAAATCTGACAGAATAAAAAATTGTTTTCGTCTTACCTTTATAGTAATTTGCAGCAGTAATTAACTTTTCCCCTAATAATTTAGTTACTCCCATAGTATTACAGGGAGTTGAAGCCTTATCTGTACTAGTAAATATAAACTTTTCAATATTATTATCGATACTAATTTCGATTATATTTTGGAGACCAATAATATTCGTTTTAATTGCTTCAAATGGGTTATATTCACAAGCCCCTACATGTTTTAATGCAGCTAAATGGAATACAATATTAACATTTTTCATAGCTCTATTTAGTCTTTCTTTATCTCTTACATCTCCTATGAAAAATCTAAGTTTCTTATAATACTTATTCAATTTTCTAGACAAATTATATTGTTTTGTTTCATCTCTGCTGTATATACGAATTACTTTAGGAGAATATTTAGTTAATAAAGTCTCTACTAAATGAGATCCTATAGTACCTGATCCCCCAGTTATCAGAATAATTTTATCCTCAAAGATATTCATAATGTTAGTTATATATAATTTCTTAATAAATTTTTGATAAATAATTTTACAGGATTTAATGGTTGTAAATTATTATCCTTTTAAGCTCACTTCAGCTAAAAAGTATAATTATTATTTTATAAAAGGTGCACTAACAAAATCTTGGCTCCATAGTAACAAAACTATAATTAGGAAAAAAGAAGAACTAAAATCTAGTAATATTAAGATATTATTATGAGAAGATATTTTTTTGGGATTTATTACCAAGAAATGCTAAAATTACTAATTTCTTCGAAATTCCTGAATTTTTCAATATGTTTTCAACTTATTTTTTCATCCTTATTATTAATATAAATAATAACTTACATAGAATTAAGGAGAAATATTTTTATTGGTTTTAATTTTAAATCTTTAGATCTAGAGTATTATATAATAGAAATGTAATTTAACTGTAAATCTTTTTTAAAAAATTAGTATCTTTCATCTATTAAACATTCTAACATGCTACAATCAAAGGTTGGAATATTGCACTTTTCTGAAACATTTTTTCTTTCTTGAAAACTATCATCAATAAATATTGAATCTTTTTTATTTATTCGATCAGATTTCGAATCATTTTCTCTAAGTAAAATAATTTCATTAAAGAGATCTGGATCTATTTTATGTTTACTTAAAATTTTGAGAACATTTTCCCTATGTTTTGTAAGAAGAATTATTTCTTTATTTCGATTTATACACTGATAAATAAACTTAATTACAAGAAGATTTACTTTATTTTTCAAAATTAAAGTGTCATCTAAATCCAAATATACTGTATTATAAGATAATGAGATTTCATATCTATTTTGAAAAGCTCTATCTATCTCAATCTCATACAAATTCTTCAAGATATCTATATTAACACCTTCATTTTCGTAAATACTTAATAATGGAAAATTTATGCCCCTTACTCGATTAAGTGCCATTGTTCCTGCTATTCTTGGTGCAATTTCCATTAATTTTAATACTCCATTTGAATCTTCTTTTAATTGAAAGAACCAAGCTCCATAAAACGATAGTCTTTTTGAAATGATATTAGCATACGTAAGAAATTTTTCATTAATTACAATTTTAGAATTAACAGAGATTCCACTTCTTATACGAACACGTTCTCTTCCCTCACAAAATAGGAGCCCTTTTGTTCTACTCGAAAAACAATCAACAGTATATTCCTTACCAGGCAAATATTCTAATATTATCAAATTTTTTTTCTTTTTCATAATAACTTTAAGTTCTTCCATATTTTCAACTAAAAATGTATCTTGCGAACCCTGTCCTTTATCAGGTTTTAAAAAAAGAGGAAATTCTTTGATATCAGAGATACTCTCATACTGGTGGGGTACAGGTAAAAAATCTTTAAATTTTTTATAGATTTTAGATTTTAATCTTGTGGATAAACAGGTTTCTAATGGAGAAGATATAATTTTAGACTTAATTTTATCCTCATTTCTTTTTAGTTCTACAATAATATCATCATAAGCTGGAAAAATGTAATCTATATTAAATTGCATAACAATGTTATTTAAAGCATTAATCCAATTTTTTTCATAGATCGTAGGTATTATAAAATGATTCTTATAGAAAAATGGAGCAGGGTTTGAAACATCACTTCCAGTGGAAAATAATTCAATGTTTTTAATAAAACACAGAGATTTATTTATTTCTAAACCAACTTCAGTTCCACCAGGAAAAATTAGAATTCTAAATAACTTCATACATAGTTTAGTAATTCAAAATATTTAATATTCTATATAATTATAAGCAGTAAATTTAAAATAAAAAAGGATTATTTAAAGTAAGTAATTCTTTTTTTAATAAAAATAATGATTAATAAAAAATGAAAATGAAAAATAGAAAATATAATCTCATAATTATTGATAACCAATTTCCTAATTTAATTTCCTCTTTCAGAATTGCTGAGTTTAATGAGTATTTAAAAAAATTCAAAAATTCCATCATTTATTCTACACAAGCTCAATTTGACAATATGATAGGTAAATATGAGAAAGAGTTTAGTCAATTTCGAGGTAGAGTCTTAAAATTCGATAAAGAGAAAACAATTAATGCTAACCTAATTTACATGCTTTTTATTCACAATACATTAAAATTTTTAAGTTTTATTGAAAAAAATCAAATTCCTTTTGTTTTTACTATATATCCTGGTGGAGGATTTAAACTTATTCAAAGATCTATTAAAAAAGAACTAAAAAAGATTTTATCTCTAAAAACTATAAAAAATAGGTTGTTCCTTCCATTGTTTTTAACAATTAAAAATCATAATTATAAAAATTCATTGATTATTTTTAAAGATTTTTGGAAATTTGCGCATTTTACATTAACTAATGATAAATCTTATATAAATAACCTTAAAAGAGTTTTTTCTTCTCCATACTTTAGAAAAGTAATAGTAACACAAAAAATAATCTATAATTACTTAATTAAAAAAAATTTTTGCAAAACTGAAGACATTGAATTTATTTATGGGGGAGTTTCACCTACTGATAAATATCATATTAAAAATAAATTAAAAATATATTATCCTTTTGAAAAAAATAGTTTTGATATATGTTTTGTAGCTTATAAATATATAGAGCGAGGATTAGACAAAGGATATGATATTTTCATTGATATAGCCAAAAAATTATATAAGCAGTATGATAACATTTATTTTCATGTAGTAGGTAATTTTTCTGAAGAGGATATTAATGTCTCTGAGATTAGAGATAGAATAAAATTTTATGGTTTTCTCGAAACCTCTCAATTTATAGATTTTTATAAAAAACAAGATATAATCCTTTCTCCTAATAGATCTTTTGTTCTAAACCCTGGAAGTTTTGATGGTTTCCTTTTAGGTACTTGTGTTGAAGCAGGAATAAATGGAGTTGCGCTCTTTATAAGCGATACATTAAATCAAAATATCGTTTTCAAAAATAATGAAGAAATACTTATTATTAAAAACAACATTCCACAAATTTTATCATTATTAGATTATTATTATAAAAATCCTGATAAATTATATAATTTAGCTAGAAAAGGAACAAAGAAAATTTGGGATACTTATAATCTTCAAGCTCAAATGAAAAAAAGAATTGAATTATTGTCAAAATATTTAAATATAAATTGAAAGTAGGTAAGAAGATTAAAGTTATTGAAATTAAGATGCAATTTAAGGACTCCTTAATTTAATGAGTGCATTCTATATGATTTCTAAAGAGCTTTTAGAAATCAGTGAAGAAGAGATTATTTATCATTAACAGACGAAATTAGACTTTTAGATGAATTTTTTATTAAGAATATTTATTCTTAGTTTTTATTTTATAGTAATTTTACTGTAATAAAAATACATGAATGTTTTCAATTTTAATATTAAGAATTTAAGAATTACTTTTCCTTTCCAAAATATCGCAAAATCCTCTGAATTATTTTGAATTTCCAATATTTTTTTCATTAAATGATTTAATTTAGTTTTAGCTGGAGTAATCGAATCCCATGAAATATCATCCATTATAATAAAACCTTTTTTTTTTAAAATTGGATGGTAGAGATTTATATCTGATAAAACTATATCTCTATCATGATTACCATCAATATGAACCATATCAAATACAATATTTGATTTTTTAAAAAATAATGCGGCCTTATCAGATCTTTTCCTAATTATAAAACTATTTTTCTCAAAGCTATCATTTATTCTAAAATCATTTACTTCTTTAAAAATCAGATTTAAATCGATTTTAGAAAGGAAATTATCCATTTTTTCTCTTAATTCTGGATTATCATGTTGTATAGCTTATTCATTTGAATATGGATCAACACCATATACAATGCCTTTTGAGTAGATTTGGTGTGCAACTGCTTGTGGTAAAAAAGACCTTCTACGATAGACGCCTCTATCACACGTTTTTTTCATGTTTTCGCTCTTTATTAATATAGCCATCAAAAGAGCTTTTTCTAAGCTGCATCCACCTCCAAAATCACTCTTTAAATTTATTAGAATCATATAAACTTCTTCTTTTAAAAGCTTTAATGATACTAATTTTGGTATTTTAATTTTTCGAGTTAGGGATTTCATTATTGAAATAAAAATATGAGTTAATTGATTCATTATAAAATTCTTAATTGTGTAGATTAAATTTCGAAATGTATAAAACCTATATTTTTTACTAATAGTTTTTTTTAAAATCTTCTTCATCATTTAAATTTACCAACAGCCTAGAAATATTATTTTTTATTAGTCCTGGAACAGCTCCTACTTTTAGGGGTACAACAGGACAATGGGTTGCCCCTGTTTCTAATAGAGGTATCCCAAAACTTTCACTTTTATTTATTGGAAATACAAAGCATTTCAATTCTTAAACCTTTTTTATTTCGATATTGATTAAAATATAATATTATACATATGGAAAAAAATTAAATACTTTTCAAATAATAAATTAATACAATTTAAATTTTTAACAACGTTTAAGCTTTATCTTTTGAATAATACTTGGACGTATTAATTAGGATCTTTATAACAATATGTCTAGAAATATTTTAATAACTGGTGGAGCTGGCTTTATAGGCTCACATTTGGTTGATCTATTAGTAAAAAAAGGGCATTATGTTATTGTTTTTGACAATTTAGAAGAACAAGTTCATGGAAAAATTGGAAAACTTCCTGAATACTTGAATAAAAATATAAAATTCATAAAAGGAAATATCATAAATTACGAGAATTTGTATTCAGCAGTAAAAGATGTGGAGATAATATTTCATTTGGCTGCGGCTGTCGGTGTAGGTCAATCAATGTATCAAATTTCTAAATATATAGAACATAACACTATGGGAACTGCCAATTTATTAGATATTTTAGTCAATAAAGAGCATAATGTTAAGAAATTAATTGTTGCTTCTTCAATGTCCATATATGGTGAAGGTAAATATAAATGTGAATCATGTGGGTACATGTATCCAAAATTAAGAGAAATTAAAGATTTAAAATCTGGCTTTTGGGAATTCAAATGTAAAAGTTGTGGTAAGCAGCTAACATCTCTTCCAACAGATGAAAAAAAACCATTAGATTCAACGTCAATCTATGCAATGAGTAAAAAAGACCAAGAACAAATGAGTTTATTAATTGGAGAAACATATGGAATTGATACAACAGCATTAAGATTATTTAATGTATATGGATCAAGACAAGCCTTATCAAATCCTTATACTGGTGTTTGTGCAATCTTTTGCTCTAATTTATTATGTAAAAATCCCCCCCTTATCTTTGAAGATGGGTTACAGTCAAGAGATTTTGTTAATGTGAAAGATATATGTCAAGCTTCATTTTTATCTATGGAAAAACCACAAGCTAAAGGAGAAATTTTCAATGTAGGTACAGGAGAGCCTATTACAATTAAAACAATTGCAGAAATTCTAACCCAGAAAATAAATCCAGAGATAAAACCAATTATTACAAATAAATATAGAGCTGGAGATATAAGGCATTGTGTCTCAGACATTACAAAAATAAAGCAAAAATTAGGATATAAACCAAAAATATCATTTGAAGATGGTATTGAAGAATTAATTCAATGGGTTAAATCCCAAGTTGGAAAAGTTGAAGATAAATCTAGAAAAGC
>Ga0209986_10001869_pt1 | contig 19853 bp, 33 predicted proteins | sample BlataG_FD_183168 | JGI IMG/M metagenome (GOLD analysis project Ga0209986, IMG submission 183168) | Deep subsurface microbial communities from Black Sea to uncover new lineages of life (NeLLi) - Black_00105 metaG (SPAdes) (version 2) | ecosystem: Environmental > Aquatic > Marine > Oceanic >... | reverse complement strand
ATCATCAGGGCACGCTCAAGCTCACCCTGAATGGTAGGCACCCTTTCCTGAATCTGAGATCCATGGTATCTGGTGCCTTCATATTCCATAATAAGGGCGATCTTCATAATTACTCCACCAATTCCAGCTGTGCCATGCGCGCGCCATCGCCATGGCGAGGGCCAATTTTAATTATCCGAGCATAGCCACCAGGGCGCTGTGCATACCTGGGGGCAAGCTCATCAAACACTTTCGTCACCACCTTCTTATCGGTTACAAATGCCAGCGCCTGGCGACGGCTATGTAGGGTGCCGCCCTTGCCCAGTGTAATTATCCTCTCTGCCATGCCCTGGACCTGTTTCGCTTTGGCCTCGGTGGTCACTATCTTTCCATATCTCAAAAGATCGGTTACCAGGTTCCGATACATCAAAACCCGGTGACCTGTCGGCCTGGAGAGTCTTCGACCGGCAACACGGTGCCTCATGCGCTAAACTTCCTCCTCTGGTCCATCTTCAGCCTGGCCGCCCTCCTCTTCCTCACCCTCCTCTAAGACGAAACCCTTCGCCCTAAGCTGCCCCATCACCTCCTCCATCGTCTTCTCCCCGAAGTTTTTTATGTCAAGCAACTCCTTCTCGCTCTTCTCAAATAGCTCCCCTGCCTTAGTGATCCCAGCCCTCTTCAAGCAGTTAAAGGTTCGCACGGAAAGGCCAAGCTCCTCAATAGGCACATTGTATTGCTCCAGAGGGATGGGAAGGCGAGGCTGTTTTTCCCCCACCCGTAACGGGACCCTAGCGAGTTCATAAAATAGCTGCAGTTCTTCAATTAACAGACGGGCGCTCCGGCTCACCGCATCAACCGGGGATATGGTTCCATCAGTCCACACGTCGAGGATCAACCTCTCGTAGCTGATTTGCCCCAAGCTGATGTTCTCGATACTATAATTGACCTTGCGCACGGGGGTGAAGACAGCATCAAGGGGAAGCACCCCTAGGGGAAGACCATCGCCCTGGCCCGTCGAGCGATAGCCCTGGCTTGCAGGCCGATATCCCTTACCCTGTTCCACATTAAACTCCACGATCAGCTTGGCCTCGGGGGAATCCAAGGTGGCCAGGTGAAGCTCGGGATTCGCCACCTCAAACTCGGCCGAGGGCTCGATGTCACCAGCTAGAACGTGACCCTCGCCCTCAGCTTTAAGGATTAGTTGACCCCCCGCGGATGAGAGGGGACGGAGCCTAATCGCCTTGACTTTCAGGAGGAAGTCTATAGTGTCCTCCTTCATGTAGGGGACAGTAGAGAACTCGTGCTGCAACCCCTCGATCCTGATCCACGTTACCGCGGCACCGGGGAGGGCGCTAAGCAGCGCCCGACGCAGGGCATTGCCAATAGTAATGCCAGAGCCCCTCTCAAGAGGCTCGGTGATGAAGCGGCCATATTTGTCAGAGATTTCTGCACATTCTATTTGAGGCATGACGATTTCAGACAAGTAGCTACCTCCAAAAAACTATCGGGAATAATACTCCACGATGACTTTCTCATCAATCCTAAGGTCGATGTCACTGCGGTTGGGCATGGACATGACTCGACCCGAGAGCTGTTCACTATCCAGGCTCAACCACTGGGGAACTATCTTATCCGCGATCTGCTCAGCCATCCTCTTGTAGTACTCCGTTCTGGTGCCCTTTTCCCACCACGCGATCACGTCCCCCACCCTAACCCCGTAAGAGGGGATATTCATCTTACGCCCATTAATGGTAATATGGCCATGGCGTACTATCTGGCGAGCCTGCCTTCGCGAGTCAGCGAAACCAAGGCGGTAGACCAAGTTATCAAGCCTCATCTCTAGAATCTGGAGCAGGTTTTCGCCGGTGACCCCGGACTGTTTCTCCGCCTCAGCGAAATGCCTGCGAAACTGCCTTTCCAGCACTCCGTAGGTATGCCTCGCCTTCTGCTTCTCCCTCAATTGTAGACCGCGGTCGGATATTTTTCGGCGCTGCGGTCGCTGCCGGCCAGGGGGCAGACTGCGCCGCTCCACGGCGCACTTTCGGCTGGTGCACCTCTCCCCTTTTAACATCAGCTTCTCGTTCTGCCGCCGGCAGAGCCGACAAACCGGTCCTATGTAGCGTGCCATTTTTTTCGCTCTACTCCTTCTCCCAAACAGGGTCAAAGGCCATGGGTAGCCTCCATCCTGGTGAAGGTTGTGGTCATACCCTCCTCCTCTTTCTTGGGCGGCAGCCATTGTGGGGGATAGGAGTTACATCCCTGATCCCGGTAATCGTGAGCCCTGCCGCCTGGAGGGAGCGGATCGCCGCTTCACGCCCGCTACCCGGCCCCTTCACATAGACCTCAACCTGCCTTAGCCCGTGCTCCATCCCCCTCCTCGCCGTCTGTTCTGCAGCTAGCTGCGCGGCATAGGGAGTTCCCTTGCGCGATCCCTTAAAGCCAGCGGTGCCTGAACTCCCCCAGGCGATGGCATTGCCCGAGGGGTCGGTAAGTGTGATGATTGTATTGTTGAAGGTGGATTGGATATAGGCGCGACCTTTGGGTATGGCCTTTCTTTCCCTTCTTTTAACCCGGGTCGGTTTCTTCTTGTCTGGCATAGCGCTCCTTTACTTCCTGGTCACGGTGCGGCGGCGCCCGGCGACGGTCTTGCGTGCACCCTTTTTTGTTCGAGCGTTAGTTCGGGTTCGCTGCCCGTGAACGGGTAACCCACGGCGATGCCTGATGCCACGGTAGCTACCGATCTCGATGAGCCGCTTAATGTTGAGATTGACCTTGCGCCTCAGTTCTCCTTCCACCTCGTGATCGCGATCGATAACCTCTCGAATCCGGCTGACATCCCCCTCGCTGAGATCCTTGACTTTGGTATCAGGGTCGACTCCGGTTTGCGCCAGGATCCTCTGGCTCACGCAGCGTCCTACACCATAGATGGAACACAATCCAATCTCGACTCGTTTGTTCTTGGGGAGATCTACCCCTGCTATCCTTGCCATCTTTTGATCCTTCTCGTTTCGCCCCTATCTACTTGCTTTACCCCAGCCGAAAAAAGGAAACTATCCCTGCCTCTGCTTATGTCTTGGGTTCTCGCAGATTACCCGGACCACGCCCTTTCTCTTCACCACCTTACACTTTTCACATCGCCGCTTAACTGAAGCTTGAACCTTCATTCTTCGCCACCTACGTCGCACATAAATCTATCTAAAACGATAGGTAATCCTGCCCCTGCTTAGGTCATATGGGGAAAGCTCCACCAATACCTTATCGCCAATAAGGATCTTGATGTAATGTATTCTCATCTTACCCGATATATGTGCCAGCACCTTGTGCCCATTGGCCAGCTCGACACGGAACATAGTGTTGGGCAAAGGCTCAACCACTTTCCCCTCGACCTCAATAGCTTCCTTCTTGGGCATATCTTACGCCTAACCAAGACTGGTGAGTATCTCTGCCCCGCCGTCCTCGATCGCAATAGTATTCTCGAAATGCGCGCAGAGGCTACCATCGGCGGTAACTACGGTCCACCCATCGCCGTATACTTTAGTGCGCCATCCTCCAGCGTTCACCATGGGTTCCAGAGCCAGGGTCATCCCCCTTTGGAGAAAGGGTCCCTGCCCCGGGGAACCGTAATTTGGTATCTGGGGGTCTTCGTGCATCTGGCGGCCGATGCCATGTCCAACATATTCACGCACTACAGAGAAACCTCGCGATTCTGCAAATGACTGGATCGCCGCCGAGATATCCCCTAAACGGGCGCCACTTCGGGCACTAGCGATCCCCGCGCTCAGCGCCCCCTCGGTTGCCTCCAGAAGCGCCTTAGCATTGGGGCTGATCCGCCCCACCCCTACAGTGATAGCAGCATCGCCATGAAATCCCTTAAACAGCGCGCCGAAATCTAAAGAAACAATATCCCCTTCTTCAAGTACACGCTTCCCCGGGATGCCATGAACCAGTTCCTCATTAACGGAGACGCACAAGCTGGCAGGGAAGCCCCGGTATCCTTTAAAGGATGAAGTGGCACCATGCCGACTCAGTTCATGAACCGTAATGGTGTCCAATTCCTCAGTGATAATACCAGGTTCAATCCTTTTCTTCAACACATCAAGTATAGCAGCCACAATCCTCCCCGCCTTTCGCATGATGTCGATCTCCTGTGACGATTTAACGATTATTCCCATTTCAATCCTGGGGGAGGGCCGCGACAAGCCTCTCGCCTATCTCGCTGATCTCCCCCTGTCCATTGATCTCCACCAGTTTGCCCGCTTTCTCATAGTAGTCGATGAGCGGTGCCGTCTCCGCAAAGTAGACCTCAATTCGCTTTTTTACCGTCTCGGGTAAGTCATCGGGGCGCTGATAAAGCTCGCCGCCGCACCGGTCACACCTGCCCGCTACCTCTGGCGGTGAGGATACCCGGTGATAGGGTGTCTGGCAGCTTCGACAGATAAACCGACCGCTCAAGCGCCTCACCAGCTCCTCTGTGGCAACCTTGATATAAAACACCCGATCAATATCCTCCCCCCTTTCCCCCAGCGCCATATCCAGGGCCTTGGCTTGTTCCAAGGTTCTGGGGAAGCCATCGAGAATAAACCCTCTAGCACAATCCGGAGCGGCAACGCGCTCCAGTATCATCCTTATCGTTATCTCGTCAGGAACCAGGAGCCCCTTTTCCATGTAAAACTTCGCCTGCCTCCCCACCTCATCCCCCCTACTTGCCGCCTCACGAAACAGGTCGCCGGAGGCAACATGAGCAATGCCCAGCCTCTCAGAAATTATTCCCGCCTGGGTCCCCTTCCCCGAGCCCGGGGCACCTAAAAGCACAGAACGCACACGAAACCATCCTTACTTGAGAAAACCTTCATAGCGTCGCATCATGAGCTGAGCCTCCAGTTGCCTCATTGTATCCAGGGCCACACCGACCACAATTAGCATGCCGATGGATGGTAAAATCAAAACCTGAACGCCGGTTATATTTTGAACAATAAAGGGCGATATTGCCACAAAGGCTAGAAACAGGGCGCCACCCCAGGTGATCCTGGTGATCACCCGATTAAGGAATTGCTGGGTAGTCCTGCCCGGGCGAATTCCAGGCACGAAAGCCCCCTGCCGCTGCAGTGTCTCCCCCAGGTTTTGCTGCTGAAAGATTATCATGGCATAGAAGAAGGTGAAGCCCAGTACCAGGAAAAAGTACATTGCCCAATATAACCCGCTTGTCGAGGAGAAGAGATTCTGAATGGTGTTGGCGAAATTGGCAGCCTCACCCGGTGGAGCGGCGAAGAAGCTGGCGACCACCCCGGGGAAGATCAGCAGCGCCATGGCGAAGATCACTGGAATCATCCCCGCCGAGTTTACTCTAATTGGAATGTGGGTGCCACCAGATTGCCGATACATCCGCCCCCCACGATACAGGCTCCTGGCATACTGCACCGGAATGCGTCGGTGAGCCTCGGTAAAGATAACGATGGTGACCAGAATGGCCAGGGCTAAGCCGAGGAAAATGAATAATCCCCACAGTTCCCCTCCAGCCAGGTAGCCTCTTCCAATCATCTCCGGCAAGCTGGCAACGATTCCAGCAAAGATTATCAGGGAAATGCCATTACCAATGCCATATTCGGTGATCAGCTCCCCCAGCCACACAAGGAACATCGTCCCTGCGGTCATTGCCAGCACCATGGTGACTGTGGGAATGAGCGCATCCCCGGAGAAGCCGATACTATTCGCGGGGAAGATGCCCTGCCCCTGTAGCATTATCAACTGACCGTAACCCTGGAGGGCTGCCAAGGGCACGGTTAGCCAGTGAGTGTACAGGTTAATCCTCGCCCTCCCCGCATCCCCCTCCCGTGCAATTGCCTGAAGGCGAGGGATCACCGGCACCATGAGCTGCATGATGATAACTGCGGTGATATAGGGATAGACCCCCATCGCGGCTATGCTCATGTTCCTCATCGCCCCGCCGCTGAAGAGGTCCATCATTCCCACCAGTGCCCCTACGCTGCTGCCCCCTCCCAGGAACTCGCGCATGGCTTCAACATCCGCGCCGGGCATAGGTACGTGGGCAATAAAGCGGAAAATTACCAGAAGACCCAGGGTAATCAGGATCTTCTTCCTCAGGTCCGCCTGACCAAAGGCATCGATCATTGCCTGAAGCAGCTTGGGCCTAGTGTCTCTTCGCTCTTGAGTCACTATTAATTTCCTCTGCCTTTCCTCCAGCCGCTTCGATCTTTCTCCTTGCCGGTTGCGTGAACTTATTGGCCCTCACGGTGAGAGGTTTTTGAAGTTCGCCATCGCCGAGAATCTTTATCGGCTGTTTCAGCGACTTGACCAGCCCTTCCGCCACCAACTGCTGGGGCGTTACCTCGCTCTCCGCCTCAAAGCGATTAAGGCGGGCGACATTGATGGTGGCATATTCTATCCTAAATATATTAGTAAAGCCCCGCAGTTCAGGCAGACGTTTGGTCAACGGGTTCTGCCCTCCCTCAAAGCCGGGGCGCATCTTATACCCCGCACGCGCCTTCTGCCCCTTGGTGCCCTTTCCAGCGGTCCTTCCATGCCCGCTGCCGAGGCCTCGTCCGATTCTCTTACTACTATGTTTCGCCCCGGGGGATGGGGCCAGTTCATTCTGCCTCACCGCTCTCCTCCACGGTTACCAGATGCCTTACCTTCATGATCATCCCACGAATCGCTGGCGAATCATCGTGCTCAACGGTCTGGTTCAGGCGATGAAACCCTAAAGCCTGGAGTGTCCGCCTCTGATCCCTAGGGTGGCCAATGCCGCTTTTTATCCAAGTGACTATCAACTTAGCCAATGGATACCTCACCCGGGGGCTTCGACTTTCGCTTCGCCAACTCCTCCCGAGGATCCCTTAACTGGCTGAGTCCCAGTACTGTGGCTCGCACCACGTTTATCTTGTTAGCGCTCCCTTGGGACTTGGTGAGGATGTCTGTGATCCCGGCAAGCTCCAGCACCGCGCGCACCCCACCACCAGCGATCAACCCTGTTCCCGGAGCTGCTGGCTTGAGGAGCACCTTCGCCGCCCCATACCTGGCCACTATCTCATAGGGAATGGTGCCATCCTTCATCGGCACACTGATCAGTTGTTTGCGAGCAATGGTGCCTCCCTTTCGGATGGCTTCAGGTATCTCCTTTGCTCTGCCCAATCCAGCACCCACATGCCCATTACCATCGCCCACGACCACCAATGCAGTAAAACTAAATCGCCTCCCTCCTTTCACCACCTTGGCCACGCGCTTTATATTGACAAGTTTCTCATTCAGGTCTAATTCGCTGTGATCAATCCCCTCCATCTAAAACTCCAATCCTCCCTCTCTCGCAGCCTCCGCCAGGGCTTTTACTCTGCCATGATACTTGTGTCCGCCTCGGTCAAATACCACCTCTGTGATTCCCCGCTCCACAGCCCGCCTAGCTACCAGCTCGCCCACAAGCGCTGCTGCTGCCACCTTCCGCTTCCCATCCGACTCAGACTTTATCCCAGGATCCAGGGTCGATGCCGAGACAATGGTATGACCCAGCTTATCATCGATCACCTGGGCGTAGACATGGCTCAGGCTACGGAAAACACATAGGCGAGGACGCTCCGCGGTGCCCGAAACCTTCCTCCTCACCCGGGCATGTATTCTTTGGCGCGCCGTTTCGGCATCTTTTCTGCGCATTACCTCTTGGCACCAACCTTCCCTGATTTTCCTGGCTTGAGTCGAACCCGCTCACCGGCATATCTTATCCCCTTGCCTTTGTAGTGATCTGGAGGCCTTACGGCGCGAATCTTCGCCGCTACATCCCCTACCATTTGCTTATCGATGCCCCGAACACTGATGCGCTGCGCCTCCGCTACGATCACCGATACCCCAGTGGGAGGGATAATCTCCACAGGGTGGGAGTAACCCACCTGAAGCACCACCTTCTCGCCGACGTTTTGAGCACGATAGCCGACACCAACGAGCTCCAGGTCCTTCTGAAACCCCTTACTCACTCCCTCCACCATGTTGGCTATAAGGCTCCTGGTTAGTCCATGAAGCGAGCGATGAATTCGATTATCGCTCGGTCGAGAGACCGTGAGCGTACCCTCGTTCAAAGAAATAGCGATCGCCCGGTCAAAGGAGCGGGAAAGCTCCCCATTGGGGCCCTTCACCCGCACCTTGTTTCCTTTAAGCTCGACCTCAACGTTTGGAGGCAATGGAATAGGCATCCGTCCGATGCGAGACATCAATGTCCTCCGTTACCATATGTAACAAAGCAGCTCGCCGCCCACCTCCTGGCGCCACGCCTGCTGCCCCATCATCACCCCTTTAGGGGTGGAGAGAATCGCAATGCCAAGACCCCCGCAAACCCTGGGAATCTCCTTCCGCTTAACATATATCCTGAGCCCGGGCTTGGAAACTCGCTTGAGTCCGGTGAGCACCGGCTCCTTCTTCTCCGTATATTTGAGATATACCTTAATTACCCGCTGCGGCTTGCCCTTCAAGACCTCGTAATCCCTGATAAAACCCTCCTCCCTGAGAATCTTGGCAATAGAGAGCTTCATTCTTGATGAAGGCACGAGCGTAAAGTCGTGCCTGGCGAGAATGGCATTCCTCATTCTGGTTAGCATATCGGCGATAGGGTCGGTAACCATCGCTTCACCTCCTACCAGCTAGACTTCCTCACCCCGGGGATCTGTCCCTGAAGAGCGAGTTCCCTGAAGCATATGCGGCACAGCCCAAACTGGCGTATATAGGCTCGCGGCCTGCCACAACGGCTACAGCGATTCCTTTTTTGCACTTTATACCTTGGTGCTCGTTGCGCCTTTACAACCTTCGATACCTTCGCCATTCCTCGACTCTTTTCGCCTTAGCGCCAGTCTCTAAAGAGAACCTTGGCAACTAGATTGACCGCCCCTCCCACTATTTATTCCTGTTTTACTCTCATGAGAACGGCATGCCCATGAGCTCAAGAAGCCTACACCCTTCCTCATTGGTGCGGGCTGTGGTGACGACCGAAATCTCCAGCCCCCGTACCTTGTCCACCTTATCATACTCGATCTCAGGGAAGATAAGCTGCTCCCTTAATCCCAGTGTGTAATTGCCCCGGCCATCGAAGGAGTCTCTAGGCGTACCCTGAAAGTCGCGAAGGCGCGGCAGGGTTACGTTCACCAGCTTATCGAAGAAATCATACATACGATCTCCCCGCAATGTTACCATCATCCCAATAGGCATCCCCTGACGCAGCTTAAAACCTGCGATCGACCGCTTCGCCCTAGTAATCACCGGGTGCTGCCCGGTGATTGCAGCCAGATCCCGCTCCGCCGCCTCCAGGACGTGGGCTTGTTGCGTCGCCTCCCCAAGGCCAATATTAACCACCACCTTCTCCAGGCTAGGCGCCTGCATCACACTCTTATAGCCATACTCGCTCATTAAAGTGGGAATTATCTCTTTTTTATACTTTTCCTTCAATCGGGAAATCAATCTATCACCTCGTGGCAGCGACGGCACACCCTCACCCTACTACCATCCTCCAGGATGCGAAAACCGAGGCGCACCGGATGATCACACTTGGGACACAAGAGCATCACATTGGAAATATGCAGCGGGGCCTCCCGCTCAATGATGCCTGCTTGCCTCACCGTTCCCCGCGGCCTCGTATGTCGCTTCACCATATTAACACCCTCCACTACTACACAGCTCTCCCTCTTAAGGGACTGATGCACCTTCCCCCTCTTCCCTTTATCCTTGCCGGCGATAACGACCACGGTATCATCTCTTCTTATCTTCATCTTATAGCACCTCGGGAGCCAGGGAGAGGATCTTCATAAAGTTCTTCTGCCTCAACTCATGGGCCACCGGACCGAAGATGCGGGTTCCTTTAGGATTATTCTTATCGGTGAGGATCACTGCAGCGTTCTCATCGAACCTGATATATGAACCATCGTTGCGCCGATAGGGCTTACTGGTGCGCACGATCACCGCCCGCACCACCTCACCCCTCTTAACCGCCCCCCCCGGCGTCGCCTCCTTAACCGAGGCTACGATGATGTCACCGACCCGAGCATATCTCTTCCGGGTGCCACCGGGGACATTGATGCACATGATGCTCTTGGCACCGGTGTTATCGGCCACCCTCACCCTGGTCATGTGCTGAATCATACTAACTCACCCTTAGACACTATCTCCACCACCCGCCAACGTTTCTCCTTAGAAAGGGGGCGCATTTCCTCGATCCGCACCACATCCCCGATATTACAGGAATTTTGATCATCGTGAGCCTTGAATTTTTTGATGCGCCTTACCCGCTTCTTATATAGTGGGTGGGGCCTATAGGATTCCACAGTCACCACCACAGTCTTATCCATCTTGTTGCTGACCACGCGACCCATCTTGATCTTTCTTTTCTTGTCAGCTTCCGTTACCACGACACCCTCACTCCTCTATTGATAGCTCTATTTCCTTTATTATGGTTTTAATCCGGGCGATCCTCTTCCGTACATTGCGGATCTCATGATAATTCACCAGTTGTCTGGTGGCCAGGCGAAATCTTAGGTTAAATAGCTCTCTATAGGAATCGTTAAGCTGCTTATTAAGCTCCTCCAAGCCAAAGGCTCTAATCTCCTGGATCTTCAACCTATGAACCCTCCTTGTAAGAGACATCGGTATCCCGGCGCACAAACCTGGTAGGGATGGGGAGTTTATGGGAGGCCAAGCGCATCGCTTCCCGCGCCGCTTCCTCCTTGACCCCAGCGATCTCAAAGAGGATCCTCCCCGGTTTGGTTACACAAACCCAATGGTCCACCGCGCCCTTGCCACTGCCCATGCGAGTCTCAGCAGGTTTTGAGGTCACCGGTTTATCTGGGAAGACTCGGATCCAAACCTTGCCACCACGCCGCACATAGCGAATAATGGCACGCCGTGCCGCCTCGATCTGCCTTGACGTAAGCCAGCAAGCCCCCTGGGCTTGAAGCCCAAACTCGCCAAAGGAGATGCTATTGCCCGCTTGAGCCACCCCCCGTCGACGACCACGATGCTGTTTTCGATATTTGACTCTCCTCGGCTGTAACATGATCCTATCCCTTACTCAGCGCGCTGTCCCTCTTAGTCCTCGGGCGTCTCTATCTCAGCCTTCTCCTTTGCCTTAGGCTTCTCTTTGGTCTTAGACTTCTCCTTTACCTCAGCCTTCTCCTTTGCCTTAGGCTTCTCCTTTGCCTTAGGCTTTTCTTTGGTCTTAGGCTTCTCCTTTACCTTAGCCTTCTCCTTTGCCTTAGGCTTCTCTTTGGCCTTAGGCTTCTCCTTTGCCCTAACCCCTTCCTCTACCTTAGCCTCCACCTCTACCTTAGCCTCCTCCTCTACCTTAGCCTCCACCTCTACCTTAGCCTCCTCCTCTACCTTAGCCTCCTCCTCCACCTTCACCTCCTCCACCTTAGCCTCCTCCTCTACCTTAGCCTCCTCCTCCACCTCTTCTCCTTCCATATGTGGCACTACCGGCGGGGCTTCGGCGTGGAGCCTTTCAGCCTCTGAGATTATGTCGCCTTTATATATCCAAACCTTGATTCCAGTACAGCCCAGAGTGGTGTGTGCCACAACCTGGGCGTAGTCGATATCGGCACGTAGCGTATGAAGGGGCACCCTCCCCTGATACAATGTCTCTTTCCTCGAATACTCGGAGCCAGTAAGTCTACCTGAGCAGCGTACCTTTATCCCCTGGGCACCACTATCCATAGCCCGAGAGATTGCCTGCTTCATGGCACGCCGATGAGAAATGCGCCGCTGAATCTGCTGAGCAATACTCCTGGCCACCAGATAAGCATCCTGCTCGGGTCGTGCAACCTCCATGATGTTCAGGCGTACTCGTTTTCCAGCGACCTGCTCCAAAATACGCCTCATCTCATCGACCCGCTGCCCTCCTCTGCCGATAACGATCCCTGGCCTAGCCGTAAAGACGGTCACTGTCACCTGCTTGGCAGCACGCTCGATGTCAACGCGCGAGACATCATCCGCCGCATACTTCGACGCGATAGCTGCTCGGATCTTGAGGTCCTCCTGCAATAGCTCGGTATAGTTTCTATCGGCATACCACTTTGCCTGCCAATCCTTGCTCACACCGAGCCTAAATCCTACCGGGTGAACCTTTTGCCCCAATTATTCCTCCTCTTTAACTATCACGGTAATATGGCTGGAGCGTTTGAGGATCGGTTTTGCCCGCCCCCTTGGTCCTGCGCGATAGCGCTTCATGCTCCGTCCCCCATCGATATAGATCTTTACAATCCTCAGGTCTGATGGCGTCATCTCGAAGTTGTTCTCAGCATTGGCTGCGGCTGACTTTACCACCCTGGCTACAGTGCGGGCCGACGGCGAGGGCAGAAATCTGAGAATAGTAAGCGCCTCCTCAACCTTCATACCCCGCACCACACCCGCAATAGGGCGTAGCTTGCGAGGCGATGTCCTTACATATCTTGCGGTAGCCTGTACCTCCATAATGCCTACTTCTTTGTCCGCTTCTTAAAAGTGGCCACCCTCTCCGATTTAGAGCCATGTCCCCTAAAAGTTCTGGTAAAGGCAAACTCGCCCAGCTTGTGTCCCACCATATTCTCGGTACAAAAGATGGGCACATGCCGCCTGCCATCGTGCACCCCGATGGTGTGTCCGATCATCTCGGGAAGAATAGTCGAGGCACGTGACCAGGTCTTGAGCACTGCCTTCTCTCCCGATTGATTGAGTGCCTCCACCTTCTTCACCAGTTTCGAGTCGACAAAGGGTCCCTTCTTAGAGGATCTGGACATTTTTCCGACCTCTCACCTTCGCGCCAAGCTGCTAAAGATCGATAATAGCTCGGTTAATTGCACTACTAACATCTTAGATTTACTTCCCCTTACTTCCTCCGCTTCACGATCATGCTGTCGGTTAGCTTGTTTCTGCGGGTAGTATAGCCCATAGCCGGCTTCCCCCAGGGGGTCTTGGGACCAGGCAAACCTATGGGGGATCTCCCCTCTCCCCCGCCATGGGGGTGATCCCTGGGGCTCATCGCCGAGCCGCGCACTGTAGAGCGGATCCCCAGGTGCCTTTTCCGACCTGCCTTACCAAGCTTAATATGCCGATGGTCAACATTGCCCACCTGACCAATAGTGGCAAAGCACTCGATATGAATTCGCCTTATCTCTCCAGAGGGCATCCTCACCAGGGCATAGCTACCCTCTTTAGCCATAAGCTGCCCCCCCCCACCAGCGCTCCTCACAAGCTGTCCCCCCTTGCCACGGTGAAGCTCAATATTGTGGATCGCGGTACCTGTAGGGATCGATTTTAAGGGCAGGGCATTGCCTATCTTCATCTCGGCATCGCTGCCTGCCGTAATGGTGTAACCCACCTCCAGGCCGAGGGGTGCCAGTATGTATCGCTTCTCCCCATCAGCGTATTGTATGAGGGCCAGGCGCGCTGAGCGATTCGGATCGTATTCGATAGCGGCCACCTCGCCAGGGATGCCCAGCTTATCGCGCTTGAAGTCGATAACTCGATACATCCTCTTGGCACCACCACCCCGATGGCGTACTGTGATCCGCCCCTGGTTGCTTCTCCCCGCCTTCTTCTTAAGGGGCCTAAGCAGTGATTTCTCCGGCTTGGTCTTAGTGATTTCCTCAAAGGTGGCACCGGTCATCCCCCTGCGCCCCGGCGATGTCGGTTTATATACCTTAAGCGGCACTTCTTCGACCTTTCCTCAACTCAGTTTTTGACTTAACTGTCCACGTCATCTCCATCACTCAACCCAACAAACAGTATGGAAAACTCCTTATAATCCCTCAAAGAATTCGATCTTTTGCCCCGGCTTGAGGGTGATCACCGCCTTCTTCCAAGGGGAGGTCTGACCCCGTCTTCTGCCCGGGCCACGCCACTTAGGGGGCATGGTTATCACATTCACCCGCTTCACCTTAACCGAAAACGCCAGTTCCACAGCCTGCTTGATCTGATGCTTATTGGCACCCATCGCAACCTCGAAGGTATACTTATCCCGCTCCTGAAGGCCTGTGCTCTTCTCCGAGATTATGGGGCGGTGTAATACTTCCAGTAGCTGCATTTTTCGTCTTTTCGTCCTTTTCGCTCGGCTCTAAATAGAACCCCGGTAACTATATTGATTTCCCGCTAACTACCTATCCTCTTTTCATATTTGGGTCTCTACCAGCTTCCTCGGCTGCGGCGTCCCCATCTCTTCCACCCGCCGCACCGCTGCCACGGTGAGCATCAATACCCGGTGAGCGAGGAGATCGCCGACATTTATCAGGTTGGCAGGCAATGTCTTCGTCCTATCCAGGTTTCGCGCTGATTTATACACATTGGGATCAGGCCCGGCGGTAACAATAAGGACCGAGGAGCCCACTCTCAATGCTGCCAGGATGCGAGCCATCTCCTTTGTCTTCGGCTCGTTTAACGCGAGCTCATCCACCACGACCATTTCACCCTGGGCCACCTTTGCCGAGAGGACACACCTCAGGGCAAGGCTGCGCATCTTCCTGGGCATCGCCTGACGATAGCTCCTGGGGTGAGGACCGAAGGCCACGCCGCCACCCCGCAACAGCGGTGAGCTTGCACTACCCCGCCTTGCTCGTCCCGTTCCCTTCTGAGGGAAGGGTTTACGCCCCCCACCGGAAACCTGCGCCCGGGTCTTGGTGCTCGCCGTACCCTGACGGGCATTAGCCAGCTGCCTCACCAAGGCCTGATGAACCACCGCCTGGTTCGGGGGCACCCTAAAAACCTCATCCTTCAGTGCGATGTGGTCGACAACCTCTCCTTGTATATTATGAACAGGAACCTGCACCACTTTAATTCTCCTCTGGGGGAACATCGGATAGCCTGCCATCCATCAAATAGAACACCCTTTCCGCGCTTTCGGCGATGCGGGTATCGTGGGTCACAATAATAAAGGTTTTTCCACGCTCCTTGTTTAGCCGCTGCATCAGCTCGATGACCTCAGCACCAGTCTTAGTATCCAGATTGCCGGTGGGCTCATCGGCAAGGATAACGCCAGGATTTAGGATCAGGGCGCGGGCGATGGCTACCCGCTGCTGCTCGCCACCGGAGAGCTCCCCCGGCTTGTGATGCATGCGATCCTTAAGGCTAACCAGCTCCAACAGCCTCTCCGCCCTTTTCCTATAACGCTTATTCTCCTTCATCGGCAACACCGGCATGAGCACATTTTGCAGGGCGTTCAGAGTCGGCACCAGGTAATAGGTCTGGAAAATGAATCCCAGTTTCTCGCGGCGGATTCTGTAAAGTCTCCGCTCCGGGATCCTGCTCGTTTCCACACCGTCTATAATCACTCGTCCCCTGGTGGGACGATCCAGTGCACCAAGCATATTGAGGAGGGTGGTCTTGCCGCTTCCCGATGGTCCCAGCACAGCAATAAACTCCCCTTCCCTCACCCTGAGGTTCACCGCCTTAAGCGCAGCCACCCTGGTGGCCCCCTTACCATAAATCTTAGTTAGCTTTTGGGTAACTATAATGGTTTTCAGTTGGTCCTCAGGTCCATTTTGATGCTCACTCATGTCTCTCACCTATAAAGCCCTCAGGCTTTCTATGGGGCTCACCCGCGCCGCCCTCAGTGCGGGGTAGATTCCACCTACCACCCCCACAATTATCCCGAATACACCTATCATAGCCACCAGCCTCCACGTAACAACAGCGACGTCCATTCGAATGTAGGCATCGATGCCCTGCCCCCCCCCATATCCGATGGCGAGCCCGACAGCAGCGCCCAGCAGGCCGATGGTGATCGATTGAACCACCACTGAGCTGATGATGTTCCTATTGGACCAGCCGGATGCCTTCAGGATGCCGAACTCCTTCGTCCTCTCGATCACCGAGATAAGCATAACGATGAATATGGAGACTCCACCAGCTATCGCTGCAACTAGAGAAATGATCCACAGGAAGCTCTCCATGGTACCCATCATTTCCGTGAAGCTCTCCAGCATTTCTTTAGCCACAGTGGTACTGACTGGAACGTACCTATTCTCAAACATCGCGTCTATTTCTTCTGCGACCCCGCTTACATAATTCGTACCGGTAGCCATGACACCAATGAAATTCACCTCGTCCGCGGCGATGGATAGCGGACTCAGGCTCCTCGCTGTGTCTATGTCGGTATAGATGCTATAATCATACATGGTGTTACCGGTCTCGAATATGCCTACTACGGTGAGCGTGATAGTAGCGTTACCGCCTCTCAGTGTCGTTAGCTCTAAGGTGCCTCCTACTTTGGTATAGTCCCCTCCCCTGGCAGCCAAGGCAGCCAAGGTACCGATAATGACCTCATTCCCACTGGCTGTGGTTAAGGGTTCGCCCTTACCTGGAATTATGTTATTAGGATGGACTGGGTCGTCCTCCTCGAGCTCACGCTCTAAATCCATACCCCTCAAAAGTGTACCCATAGGGTCACCGAAGTCATAATCCTCAGTGGGGACGAATACCGATATCTGCGGGCTCACTCTGTCCACGTTTTCTATCTCCTCTATCTCATCTGCATATGAAATCGGCATGCCCCAGCTGCTGGGAATCATAAACCCCAAGGGATCGGCCTTGGGGTAAACAGCGATACTCGCTGCCAGTTCGTCCATCATCTCGTTCATTTGCTTGTCCATGCCCTCGCTGATGCTGAGCAACACCGTCATCAGGGCAATGCCCAAGGCAGTCCCCAGGATGGCGAAAATGGCGATCCCCTTTCTTCTGAAGGCGTTGGAAACAGCGAATCTAAACAATATTTTCCCCTTGGCCAGTCGATTTCCTGATGGTAACCAGCCCGTTTCTGGCGCCGGGCACCGCCCCTCGAACCAGGAGCAGGTTTCGCTCCGCATCCGCCTCAATCACCTTGAGGTGACTCACTGTCACCCGCTCATTCCCCATATGACCCGCCATCCTCATCCCCTTTAACACCCTACCCGGGGTGGTGGTTGCCCCTATGGAGCCCGGGGCGCGATGGCGGTCGGATTGACCATGTGTCTTGGGACCTCCAGCGAAGTGATGACGCTTCACCACACCAGCAAAGCCCTTCCCCTTGGAGATTCCGGTGATATCGACAAGATCGCCAGGCTTGAAGATGCTCACATCCACTACCTGCCCTACCTGGATGGAGGCAACATCCGCTTCTGCAAACTCCCTGAGGTGCTTAAACATGCCCAACTTCTTGAGATGCCCCTTCTCCGGGGAGTTGAGTCGCTTCGCCTCGCCAAAGCCAAGCTGGATGGCATCGTAGCCCTCCTTTTCCACCCGTTTAACCTGGGTCACCAAGCAAGGCCCGGCGGCGATGGCGGTAACCTGAGCCACCGTTCTATCCTCCCCAAAAACCTGGGTCATCCCGATCTTTCGCCCTATGATTCCTTCGATCACTTTCTTTCTTTTCGAACTTCTAAAGCTTGATCTCTATATCCACCCCTGCCGGCAAATCCAGCCGCGTCAGGATATCGATGGTCCTAGAAGAGGGCTCCAGGATATCGATCAGCCGCTTATGAGTGCGAATCTCAAACTGCTCCCTGGAGTCCTTGTCCACATGGGGGGAGCGTATAACACAGAACTTTTTAATGCGTGTGGGCAGCGGGACTGGCCCCACCACCTTAGCCCCGGTCTGCTCCGCGGCCTCCACAATCTGCCCTGCCGATTGATCTAGTATCCGATGATCGAAAGCCCTGAGTTTTATGCGAATCTTCTGCTTGGGCATCAGGCCACTCCTCTCACTTTTACAACGAGTTGCTCTGCCAAATCTTGGGGCAACCCCTCATAGCGATGAAACTCCATAGCGAAGGTTGCCCTCCCCTGGCTCATCGACCTGAGGTCGGTAGCATATCCAAAGGTCTCGGCAAGAGGAATGAAGCAGCGAATTATCTTTGTGGTACCACGACTGTCGATGCTCGCGACCTGACCCCGCCGTGAGTTGAGGTCTCCAAGGATGTCACCGATGAATCCTTCAGGGGTAACGACCTCCAATTTCATGACCGGCTCAAGAAGGATAGGCTTGGCCCTCTTCACACCATCCTTCAGCGCCATGGCGGCGGCGATCTTGAAGGCTAGCTCAGAGGAATCAACCTCATGAAAGCTTCCATCATAAAGGGTAACCTTAATATCCACCAGAGGGTAGCCCGCTAAAACACCACCCTCCATAGCCTCTCTGACCCCGCTCTCCACAGGGGTAATGTATTGCTTGGGGATAATACCGCCTTTAATTCCGTTCACAAACTCAAATCCGCTCCCCCGCTTATCGGGCTGAAGCTCAATCCGGACATGCCCATATTGCCCCCTGCCCCCAGTCTGTTTGATGAACCTCCCCTCAACCTTTACAGGCACGGTGATGGTCTCTCTATAGGCAACCCGGGGCCTGCCCACATTTGCCCCCACCTGGAACTCACGGAGCAGCCGGTCTACGATCACCTCTAGGTGGAGTTCACCCATCCCTGAAATGATCGTTTGCCCCGTTTCTTCATCATAACGGGTTATGAAGGTGGGATCCTCCTGGCCCAGTTTCGTCAGGGCATCATCCAGTCGGTCCTGCTCAGCCCGTGATTTGGGCTCGATGGTTACCGAGATCACCGGCTGGGGGAAGCGAATCGTCTCCAGCACGATGGGCGCACTGGTGTGACACAGCGTATCGCCAGTGAAGGTGTCTTTCAAGCCCAAGGCGGCAGCTATGTCGCCCGCCTCAACTCGCTTGACCTCCTCACGACGGTTGGCATGCATCTGAACCAGTCGCCCGATCCTTTCCCGACGCTCGTTTCTGGAGTTATAGACCTGAGCCCCGGCCTCCACCTTTCCGGAATAAACCCTGAAATAGACCAGCCTGCCGATAAAGGGGTCGGAGACTATCTTAAACGACAGGGCGGAGAAGGGAGCGCCATCGGTGGGGGAGCGCTGAAGCTCTTTACCATTCTTGGGATCGATGCCCACCACCGGTGGCACATCAATAGGTGAGGGAAGGTAGGAAACAATGGCATCCAGCATGGGCTGTATGCCCTTATTCCGCAGGGCGCTGCCACAAATAACAGGCACTACTCGATTTGCTATGGTGGCCCGTCTGAGAACCTCTTTAATAGCTGACGCATTGATGGTGCCCCCTTCTAAGTAGATAGCCATCAACCGATCATCGCTTTCAGCAAGCCTCTCGATCATCGAGTCACGATACCTGCTTGAGACCTCCTTATAATCACGAGGGATGTCTTTTGCCACAGGGCTTTCATTGGGGTCATCAGAGAAGACCCATGCCCTTTCCGCAATTATATCGATAACGCCCTCAAAGGAGTCCTCGGCTCCCAGGGGCAACTGTACGGCCAGGGCACTTGCGCCCAACCGCTCCCTGATCATATCCACGGTACGGTAGAAATCGGCACCTATTCGATCCATCTTGTTCACGAAGCAAATCCGGGGAACGCCATAGCCATCCGCCTGCCTCCAGACCGTCTCCGACTGGGGCTCAACACCGGCCACTGCATCGAAAACCACGATACCCCCATCGAGGACCCGAAGGCTTCGCTCCACCTCAGCGGTGAAGTCCACATGCCCTGGGGTATCGATAATGTTGATGCGATGGTCCAGCCATTGGCAAGTAGTAGCGGCAGCGGTAATGGTGATCCCCCGCTCCCTTTCCTGCGTCATCCAGTCCATCACCGCGGTGCCATCATCCACATCGCCCATCTTATAGGTACGGCCAGTATAGTAAAGTATCCTCTCGGTAAGCGTTGTTTTACCCGCATCGATATGGGCGATAATTCCGATATTCCTGATCCGCTCTAAAGGGAATGACCTAGACATCTTCCTCACCACCGATAGTGAACAAAGGCCCTATTTGCTTCCGCCATCCTATGAGTATCATCGCGCTTCTTAACAGTGGCTCCTTGCCGCTGGGCAGCATCCAAGACCTCCGCCGCCAG
>Ga0209986_10001868_pt1 | contig 19855 bp, 15 predicted proteins | sample BlataG_FD_183168 | JGI IMG/M metagenome (GOLD analysis project Ga0209986, IMG submission 183168) | Deep subsurface microbial communities from Black Sea to uncover new lineages of life (NeLLi) - Black_00105 metaG (SPAdes) (version 2) | ecosystem: Environmental > Aquatic > Marine > Oceanic >... | reverse complement strand
GCCAATCGCTTCCTAGCAGTAATGAGGGAGTTTGGGTTCAAGGGCAAGCTTTACCCCGTTAACCCCGATGGCGGCGAGACGTTGGGGCTTAAGGTATACCCGAGCGTCAGGGATATTCCAGAGCCGGTTGACTTCGTCTACATCAGCTCGCCTGCAAGGTCCGTGCCCCAGGTCATAGAAGACTGCGTGGCCAAGGGGGTGCGGGCGGTAGAGGTGTTTGCAGCCGGCTTCAGCGAGGTAAGCGAAGAGGGGCGCAGACTCGAGCAAGAGATGGTAAAGCTGGCTAGAGGGAAGCTGCGCATCATAGGCCCCAATTGCTTTGGTATATATTGCCCACGGGGAGGGCTCACCCTGGTCCCCGGGCCCAGATACCCCAAGGAGAGCGGGAACGTCGCCGTCATTTCGCAAAGTGGAGGATGGGTCACGGACTTCATCTGGGCAGCCAGCGGACAGGGGGTAAGGTTCAGCAAGGTCATAAGCTACGGAAACGCCTGTGACCTAAACGAAACCGATTTCCTGGAGTACCTGGCCTCTGATCTGGAGACCACGGTTATCGCCGCTTACCTGGAAGGGGTAAAGGACGGAAAACGTTTCTTCAAACTTGCCAGGAACCTCCTGGGCAAGAAGCCCCTCATTGTATGGAAAGGCGGACTTACCGAAACCGGGAAGAGGGCGGTGAACAGCCACACGGGGTCACTGGGTGGAGAGAGAGCCGTATGGGAAGCCTTCTTCAGGCAAACCGGTGCTGTGATGGCTGACGGCTTGGAGGAACTCATTGACACAACAGCCATCTTCTCACACTTAACCGGGGGTGCAGGACGAAGGGTTGCGGTGGTGGGAGGAGGAGGAGGGGTGGGAGTCGCCGCGAGCGATGTCTGCGAGCGAGTGGGCCTCAAGATTCCCGCGTCATCGCCCGAGGTCATGAAGCAGCTCAGGGCACTTCTTCCCCCTGTCGGTACAAGCATCAGAAATCCAGTCGATGTAGGGGCTCCCATGGTGCCCTCGGAGCTATTCCGGAAAGTCCTGGAGACCCTCATTTCCTGGGATGGAATAGACACCCTGATCATCGACCGCATGTTCTTCTACGGAATCCCGCAACTCATTGGAGCGCCAGACGCAGATACAGACAAGCGCGTGCAAGTAGTTGCTGATGTGGCCAGGAACACCAAGAAGCCGATCCTGGCAGTCCTGGGAGAGCTGACGTCCGATAGCAACATGATAGATATCGAGGTAGGCAGGAGAGAAGTGTACCAGCGCTTCCGCCGAGCTGGCATCTTCGCCCTCCCGTCTATCCGCAGGATGGCGAAAGCCCTTTCCAACAGATGCTCTTACTATGAAAGGGCCTCCTCACAGGTTGGATGAGAATAGGCGAAGCGGGGCTGAGGAGGTTGGGGTTAACCAGTGCCGGGGCTGGCCTTGGAGACCGAGGGACGGGTGGGAAGCAGCTACGGTTGGTTACGGGGCGCGCTTGTGGGTGGGCTGGAATGGCTGGCATTGCGCTTCCGGGTATGATCTCGTTCGGGACGGGTGATGCTTACATGGTGTCACTATCACGAACATGAGAAGCACGTAGCGCCAGGCTTTAGCCTCGCCCAAACCCCACCCAGGCGACCTTGAAAGGTCGCACTACTTCTCCGCACCACAGCTCTCTTGTGCGACGATAGGCGTAGCAAAAGAGAGGAGATGGGGTGTCACCAATCTAGCGGACGAGTACAGTAAATTGATTTCTGTCTCAATATCAAATACAATTAGCAACGGCATACCAGATGTGTGCAGGATTCCAACGCTCAACACCAAAGGAGACAAATCGAAAGTAATGAGTAATGACGGTTTTGATAAGTTCAAGGGCTCGCATGACTATGTTACCTCCGAGGCTCTGAGAAATGCGGTTAACGTATCCATTGCGCTAGGCAGGCCTTTGCTGGTTAGAGGTGAGCCAGGAACAGGAAAAACGCTGCTGGCTCACAGTATTGCGCAGGACTTGGACAAGCCACTGATTGTCTGGAACATAAAATCAACCACCAAAGCCCAAGAGGGACTGTACATCTATGATACTGTGCAAAGGCTCAACGACAGCCGGTTCGGAGATAAAGACGTCTCAGATATCGGGCAGTACATAAAACTGGGTAAGTTGGGACAGGCTTTCGCTGCCAAAGAGCAGGTGGTACTCCTAATCGATGAGGTCGATAAGGCCGACCTCGAGTTTCCCAACGACTTACTCAATGAGCTGGATGAGATGAGCTTTTATATACCGGAGACCTACGAGACAATCAATGCGGTTCACCGACCCATAGTAATAATCACCAGCAATGCTGAGAAGGAGCTTCCTGACGCATTCCTCCGGCGCTGTATATTCCACTACATCGAGTTCCCTGATTCAGCACTCATGGAGGAAATAGTCAATGTTCACTTCCCCAATATCAAGAATAATCTTCTCCACGAAGCTCTGACAGCTTTCTACTCGCTGCGGCGGATTGACAATCTCCGCAAGAAACCCTCAACAAGCGAACTGATAGATTGGATCCAGGTCCTTATCGCCAGCAAGACCCGCCACGATGACATATCCAGGGAAGTTCCTTTTGCCGGCGCGTTGTTGAAGAAAGAAACAGACTACGACTATTTCGTGAACAACTACTTGAAGAAGAAGCAAGCCAGCGGCGGGGCAGCCAATGCCACCGCAAGGCCCCAATAGACAATAGATGCAGGACGCATGTTTACGGACTTCTTTTACACCCTGAAGGAGAGGAAAGTGCCCGTCTCAATTACGGAGTGGATGGCGCTCATGGAAGCTCTGTCCAAAGGCTACATCTCCAATCTGAACGATTTCTACTATCTTGCAAGAGCGATACTGGTCAAGAGCGAAGCCTACTACGATCAATATGACGTTGCTTTCCAGGAGTACTTCAAGGGGATAGAGGCCCCTCCAGAGATTATGGAGCAAGTCCTGGACTGGCTTAAGGACCCTATCAACAGGATGCTCCTGAGTGACGAGGAAAGGGCGCTGCTTGACAGTATGGAGCTCGATGAGTTGCTACGGGAGCTCGAGAAAAGGCTCAAGGAACAGACAGAGCAGCATGATGGAGGTGACTACTGGATCGGTAGAGGCGGTACTTCACCCTTCGGGCACTCGGGGCAGCATCCGGGCGGAGTCAGGATCGGAGGCGGTGGAGGCGGTGGAAGTGCCATACAGATTGCCGAACAAAGGCAATTCCGGAACTATCGGCACGACCTGACCCTCGATATCCGCCAGATTGAGGTAGCACTGAAAGGACTACGTCAACTGAACCGTATCGGGCCTGAAGACGAACTCGATTTGGACAAGACAATCGATGCCACGTGCAAGAACGCAGGCGAGCTTGAGTTCATCTGGAGACGGGATAGGAAGAATGCGGTGAAGCTGCTTCTGCTCATGGATGCGGGCGGCTCCATGGACCCCTTTGCCGACCTCTGTAGTCTACTCTTCTCGGCTGCCCATTCCAGCAGCCACTTCAAGGACTTCCAGTATTACTATTTTCACAACTGCATATACGATACCGTTTACAAGGACATCGAGCGTCGGGATGGCATGGGCACCGACCATCTCCTGCGCACCCTGGAGCCTGACTACAAGGTAATACTGGTAGGGGATGCCTGGATGGCAACATCAGAGCTAATCGACATGTATGGCGCCATCTACTACTACGAACGTAATCATAAGGCGGGAGTAGTCCGGCTTAAACAGATCGCCGATCATTTCACTCACTGTGTCTGGCTGAACCCTGAACCGCCGCGCTTCTGGAACCACCCAACTGTGCTGACGATTGGGAAGGTCTTCCCTATGTTTGAGCTTACCATCGACGGGCTTCGCCAGGCCATAAGAAAGCTAATCGTCAAGCGCTGACATCCTTCAGAACACCTCGCAACCAGCAGGCAGGGTATGCTTGCTCCGGCGTTAGGCACAGGTGCCCAGGTACTGGCTGTAGTTGACAAGGTGAGCCAGCACTCTTGCGGCTCTTTCTGGCGTAGGGTACATGAGTATGCCATTCTCCTGAAGCTTCCTCAAAGCTTCCGACTCGCGCAGGGCGTCATTCAATATGCACGTGACAATTAGCGGCTTTTGTTGCTCATCCATGCGCTCAATGGCTCGGTCGATGTTCTTGAGTTCGTCCTGCACCAACAGGTCCAGCCACTCCCGCATCTTCTGCGTATCGGCGTCTGATGCACGCGAAGGCATCCGCCCCGCCCAGCTCGACACCATACCTATGGAACCCACAGATAGCACGGTATCTACGTTCTCGTCTTCCATAAGAGGCCATAGCGCAGGATAAGTCACAAAGCCGGCAGCGACCGTATCGACAGGGTTAGCATGAGGCCACCGTTCAGGCAAGACCTGGTTCAGCTTGTCGATAGTGGCTGGAGACAGACTTGCAATCTCCAGTCCTGCTTTCAGGCAGGCATCCGTGCTCATAACAGCATGACCACCGCCGGAACTCAATATCCCAACCCTTTTCCCCCGCGGTCTCGGCTGGCGCAAGAGAGCCGCAGCAACATCAAAGATCTCGTGGAGCTCGTCGACCCTGATTACACCTGCCTGCTTCAGGGCATTTGCGTAGAGGGCGTCATCCCCAGAGAGCGCTGAGGTGTGTGACTTAGCAGCCCGGGCCCCGTCTGAAGTCCTTCCCACCTTTAGAACCACAATAGGTTTTCGAGGTGTGATTTCCCGCGCCAGTTCAAGGAACCTACGTCCTTCCCTCAACCCCTCAACATAACCCACGATAACTCTCGTTTGCTCATCCTGCCCCAGGTATTCTAAGAAGTCCTCGAAGTGGAGGTCAGCCTCATTGCCGGAGCTCACTACCTTGCTGAACCCCATCCCCGCCTCCAACCCCGCTTGCACTATCTGCATCAGGAAGCCGCCGCTCTGAGAAATGAGCCCTATGGCGCCCTTCTTTATGTCAAACCCAGGCCTTAGGGTAGACAAAGCCACGTCGGTGCTGAAATGCCCCATGCAATTGGGGCCCACAAAGCGAAGCCCACCCCGTTTGGCAATCTCCACCACCTCAGCCTGAACCTGAACTCCCTTCTCTCCAGCCTCGCCCATCCCGGCAGTAATGACAACCGCCACCTTGACTTTCTTGTCGACGCATTCCCTCATCACCTCCGGGACTCCAGGGAAGGGAATCACAATAACCGCAAACTCCACTGGTTCAGGTACGTCTTTGATGCTCTTATAGGCTTTGGTGCCCAGAATCTCGGGTGAAGTCTTGTTTATGAGGTATATCTTCCTGGAATTGGGGCTCTCAAGTACCCTGGCCGCCACATCATGGCCCCACTTGAAAATCTGGTTGGATGCCCCGATGACCGCCACTGACTTGGGGTTGAACAAATACTCAAGCTGCTGAACGATCGAACTCGCCATAGACTCATCCTGCCTTTCGCCCACCCCCCATCAACCACAAGCAGACATTATCCCCTATGAGCAACCTGAGCGTCAAGTTTTGTCATGCGGCGAAAGGGCCGGGCTCTACTCTGTATTCTTCTACTTGAAATGATGCCCGCCAAATTCTCCTACCTCGCTTACAAAGTAACACTCTCTGCCGCCAATAGACAATTCTGTAGCCAGCCAAATCTAGCTCTCCACAGTCTACCGTGCTTTGAAGGGCTAATCACAAAAGAAACAGCTCCCGGCGGTAGGATCCCACGCCTCTACAGACGCTGCCATCCTTAACAGATGACCAACCGATCTCCAGGAGCCTCTATTAACAACATGCTACTCAATTCCTAGATCTCTGTCAAGTGCGAAAAGTTCACATTAATTAGCTCCCGGCCCTGTTCACGTAGACAAGACACAAAGCCAAGGGTATAATCATCTGGTGAGTTCGCAGCCCACAGTTCTACTTACCCGGGGCGAAATCAAGAAGGCCGTAGCCAGGCTGGCCGCCGAGATCAGACACGATTACCAAGGTAAACAGCCCCTGCTTATCGGTATTCTCAAAGGTTCCTTCGTTTTCATGGCGGACCTGATTCGCCAGCTTGAGCTGCCGGTGGAGGTGGACTTCGTCAGGCTTTCGAGCTATGGCGCTGGCAAACAGACTTCGGGTAACGTAAGAGTAGTACAGGGGCTGAGAACGCCGGTAAGGGACAGACACGTGCTGGTGGTTGAGGATATAGTTGACACCGGACTGACCATCTCTTTCCTGCTCGGGTACCTGCGGAGGAAGAAACCGGCGTCTTTGCGCCTTTGCGCCCTGACCGACAAACCTTCACGACGCCAGGTTCCAGTAGACATCGATTATGTTGGCTTCACCGTGCCCGACAAGTTCATCGTAGGCTATGGAATCGATTGGAATGAGAAGTTCCGCCATCTGCCCGACATATGTTACGTAGACTAGGCTGTATAGGAGGAAGCAACCATGAGTCTAGCCGGACTGATTGCAGTTGCCCGGGGTGATGCCCCGGCAGACTTGCTGCTCATGAATGCCCGAATAATAAACACTTTCGTCGGCATCATAGAAGAGGGCAACGTGGCCATTTACGGCGATAGAATTGCAGGTGTCGGCAATTATCTCCAGGCTAAGGAGACAATCGACCTGAAAGGTAGCTATCTGGCTCCGGGTCTGATAAATGGCCATACGCATATTGAAAGCTCCATGCTCCATCCCGCGCAGTATGCCCGAGCTGTAGTCCCCAGAGGGACTTCGGCGGTCATCACCGATCTTCACGAGATAACCAATGTAGCTGGCTTTGAAGGTATGAAGTTCGTGATGGACTGGGCGCAGAGGCTACCACTGGACATGTTCTTCATGGCTCCCTCCTGCGTGCCAGCGACCCACATGGAAACGAGCGGCGCCGAAATCAGCGCCCGGGACATTGAGAAGGCCCTGAAACGGCAGAATGTCATCGGGCTTGGTGAAATGATGAACTTCCCCGGCGTTGTCAACGGCGATAGACAAGTCCTGAGCAAGATAGCCGCCGCCCAAGGTAAGGTCATTGACGGACACGCACCGGGCGTCACTGATAGGCAACTAAATGCCTACATGGCCGCTGGCATATATTCCGACCATGAGACGACCTCCACAGAGGAAGGTAGAGAGAAGCTGAGACGGGGAATGCACCTGATGATACGCGAAGGCTCTTCAGAGAAAAACCTCGATGCCCTTCTCCCCTTGGTCAATGACAAGACATACAGGAGGTGTTTCTTTGTCGTCGACGACCGTAGTTGCTCAGATTTGCTCGCGGAAGGTGACATCGATGCAGTTGTCAGGAAGGCAATCCATATGGGCCTTGAGCCAGTGCGGGCCATACAGCTAGCAACCATCAACACCGCTGAGTACTTCAGACTGTATGACCGGGGAGGCATTGCTCCCGGCTATATTGCCAACCTCGTGACTATCACCGACCTGCCGCAACTGGAAATAGACATGGCCTTCCACAAGGGGTGCCTGGTAGCCAGGGAAGGCAGTTACCTCCTGCCTCCACCGGAAACCACTACCAAGGAGCTGACCGATACTGTGCGCGTCAGGCCATTCAAGATCGACGCACTGAGATTGACCGCCAAAGGCGACAGCTTCCCGGTTATTGAAATCATTCCCGGCCAGATAATCACCAAGAAAAGGATAGAGAAGGTCAAAACCAAGAATGGAGCAATCACGCCTGATGTAGAGCAGGACATACTCAAGGTAGCGGTCGTGGAAAGGCACAAGGCTAGCGGTAACATCGGCCTTGGGCTGGTCCAAGGTTTTGGACTGAAACAAGGAGCATTGGCCTCATCCATAGCCCACGACTCCCACAACATCGTTGCGGTCGGCACCAATGACCTGGATATCTTCACGGCAATCAAGGAAATAGAGAGACTCCAAGGCGGGTTAGTGGCCTGCAGTGACGGCAACATCCTGGCAGCTTTACCCCTGCCCGTCGCCGGCTTGCTCTCTGCGGAGCCATTGGAAGTGGTTGCGGACGCATTCGAGAGCGTGGAAAGAGCCGCGGCCGGTCTGGGAAACGTTCCCCCGTCACCATTCGCGCTCATTTCCTTCTTGGCCTTGCCGGTCATCCCGGAGTTGAGACTGACCGACTTAGGCATAGTAGACGTACTGGAATTCAGGCTAATCTAAGAACGGAGGGCCGCGCAATGAAAAAAACCCGACTGTGTGAGCTGCTGGGCATTGAGTATCCAATAATTCAGGGTGGTATGGTATGGATTGCCAATGCCGAATTGGCCGCAGCCGTGTCTAATGCTGGAGCTCTGGGCTTAATTAGCCCCAACGCCGGAATGAGCCCCAGCGACGACCAGATAGCCAACTTACGGCAGCAGATAACAACAGCTAGAAACCTGACCTCGAAGCCCTTTGGGGTCAACTTGCCCGTGTTAGGTAATCCTCAGATTGAAGAGCTGATTGCGACAGTCATCGATGAGAGAGTAAGCGTAGTGGTAACGGCAGCCGGTAATCCAGCCTTGTACACAGCCCAGCTCAAAGAAGCGGGCATCAAAGTGCTTCATGTGGTGGCTTCAGTGAGGCATGCCCAGGGTGCCGAAAGGCACGGAGTAGATGGCGTCATCGCTGAGGGCTACGAAGCCGGTGGCCACAATGGTCTGGATGAACTGACGACTTTCGCCCTAGTACCTCAGGTGGCGGACACAGTCTCAATTCCAGTGGTGGCTGCTGGTGGTATTGCCGACGCCAGGGGTGTGGCAGCCGCCCTGGCATTGGGCGCTGACGGAGTCCAAATGGGGACCCGCTTTGTAGCTACCCACGAGTGTATCGCCCACCCGAACTTCAAGGAGGCAATACTAAGAGCTACTGATGTTGATACCGTGGTCACCGGGAGGAAGATGGGACCAACCAGAATATTGAAAAACGAAGTAGCGACCAAGCTGCTCGAGATGGAAGCTGCTGGGGCCTCAGTTGAAGAGCTCATCGCTTTCATTGGTCCCGAGAGCCGGTCACGAACTGGGGAATTCGAAGGAGACCTGGCCCAGGGTGAGGCCTACTGTGGTTGCATAGCCGGCATGATAAAAGAAATCAAGAGCGCAGGCGAAGTGATCGGCAGCATAGTTGACGACTACGAGGCAGTCTTAGCTCGCTTGAGATAGCCACCCTTGAGCGGCTTCAGGAGGGCGAAGCTAGGCTTGGCTATAGTCACTTTTTCTTCAGGCTAGCCGTAAAGTCATCAATGGCAACAGCCGCCATGGTCAATGTCTGAAGAGTACCTCTAGACCCCAGTTCCACGGCTAGCTTGCTGATGGCTTCGTTGCTTGGAGCGTCCAGAATGTTTACAAAATCATAGGGGCCGAGCACCGCATATTGAGCCAGTAACTTAGCCCCCATAGCCTCAACCTCTTTGTTGACCTCCTTTATGCGCTCCGGTTTCTCCTTTATGGTCTTTCGACCCTCATCGGTCAGCGTTGTTAGCATTACGTAGATGGGCATCGTTTCCACCTCCTCCAAAGATTTTGAATCGCTTGTGCCCTCCTGAAGCCTCAATCAATTCTAGCACCTTGCAAGAGAAATTCAAACCCTTCAAGGGGAGCTTGAGTGTCATCGTGGGAAGCAACAGAGAACCCCGGGTTGTGCACCCAAGTTCTTCGCGGAGCTCACCCTGAGCGTGAGATTCTTCGCTTCGCTCAGAATGACAGCAGCCAGGGTACCAGAGTGACAGCAGCGAAGGGCTCAGAATGAAATGGGGTAGTCGGTATGTGTTCCGTCCAGTCAGCCCAGAGTGCCGTAGCGAAGGGTCCCCTCAGAGCCATCACCCTTTATGGTAATGACAAAAAGCAAGGAGTCCCGAATGACGAAAAGGAAAGCTGCCTGGGCTGCTAGACTGAAACGCGAGAGGCCTTACGCAGCAGCCTTTTTTCTTGCCTTGGCTCGGCTGCTTTGCGCCAAGACCCTGATGCCCTCCAGCAGGTCCTGGCGCCGGCAGTCCTTGGTTAGGTACCAGCTGGCCCCGGCAGCGAGCGCTCCTCCAACATACTCACCGTAGACCGTCAGAAACAAGACCTTAACATCGGGAAGGCTCTGCTTAATCCGCCGAGTTGCCTCCGTGCCGTCTATTCCAGGCATCTGGGCATCCATCAGGATAACCTCAGGCCGCAACTTCTCCGCCTTCACCACTGCGTCCAAACCATCGACAGCTTCCCCCAACACCTCGATGTCCGCTTGCGGCTCGAGGATGCTTTTCAACCCCTCCCTCACCACTTCATTGTCATCAACCAACAGCACCTTTATCTTTTCCATTGTACCTCCCGTAGTATCAAGCCTTGCTCATCGTTGCAACAGCACCACGTCTCGCCTAGCTGGCCATCAGGGTAGTCACCACCCATCGTGCCCATCCACCACGCAGACCACCAAGCTCAAGTGGCGCGGAATGAAAACCGCCCTTGGCCAAGAATAGCTCCTTCGGCTGCTTGGCTTTCTCATAGAGTTTCAGAACTGGCTGATATGGGATCAAGTCATCGCCCTCACAGTGGACGAAAAGCGTTGCGCAGTTCTTGAGTTCCTGCAAGGCGGTGGACATTCTCGCCTGTGTCGCTACCTTGAGGAATCCCTGCCAGTCAACACGCAGTCCAAAACCTAGCAAATGCATCCAGAGGCACCATAACACCGAAACTGGTCCTTCCAGTTGCGGAGACGCGCCTTGAGGGGGAAGCTCTGTCACAGCAGCACCCTTGTTGCCCAACTTGCGAAGAATAAAGGAGGCAGCCTTTGCCAGTTTGCCGTCCAGCTCCGGCGGGCACGACAGGGCAATCAGGGCACGAGGGTTGAGCTGTTGGGCAGCGAGAATAGCTGCCATAGCCCCCATGCTATGACCAATGAGAGCAATGCGCTCTTCGTCAACACAGGGAAACTGAGCGAGGAAGCGCCAGGCATCAACAACGTCTGCCACTATATCTCCATCAAGAATACCCTCGCTGCGGCCATGACCCCGGAAGTCGAAAATGAGAACCGCCACCCCGTGACTGGCAATGGCCCGAGCACCGGCTTTCACAGCACGACGACTCGACCCAAAACCATGACACAGAATTGCGCCAGGCATCAAATGCCCGGCATTCGGGAGCAGTACCTCGCCAGAGAGCCTTATCTTGCCACTCCCAAACGTGACCGGCCCTGAGTTCAGCTTGACAAGTGTATCATCACCGACGTAGCTCTGTCCCTTCAGCACAGTTACTCTCCCGGTTGCTCACCTTCACGTCCAGTGTACCTAATCATCTTGTCCCAGTAATCAGGAAAATGGCTGGTTTGACGAACAGAAAAGGGTTGACCTTTGAGTCAACCTTTTTACCGATGTAGTGGTCGTACCCTAGTACGACTAGAGGTGGATGACACCCTTCTTAAGAGCTTCAGTCACAGCTCCAGTACGGTCGTTCACACCCAGCTTTTGAAAAATGCTGCTGATATGTGTTTTCACCGTACTCTGAGCGATAGAAAGCTCCGCGCCGATCTCCTTGTTAGCGGCACCGTTAGCTATAAGGCGCAACACCTCTAGCTCCCGTTGGGAAAGCTCATCACCGGACGGGGCACGGCGAGACAGCTCGGCCAGGCGGTCAAGTACCTTTGACGCCACCACCGGCTGAATGAGCGATTCGCCCCTGTGAACGGCTCTTACTGCCCTAAACAACTCGTCTCTGGGGGCATCCTTAAGCAGATAGGCTCGAGCCCCGGCTTCAATACCACGAAAGATGTATTCGTCGTCGCTATAGGTAGTGAGGATTATGAAGCCAGTCTCTGGCTTGGCACACTTTATCTGGTTTATGGCCTCGACCCCATCGAGCTCAGGCATTCGGAGGTCCATGAGCACCACGTCCGGGCCAAGCTCGTTGGCTTTGCTTACTGCTTCCACCCCGTCCTTGGCCTCCCCAACCACCTCGAAGTCTGGCTCCCTGCTCAGCATAGCAAATAGCCCCTCTCTGACTACCGGATGGTCATCAGCAATCAGGATCTTTATAGCTTCCGCCATGGCACCTCCTAGTTGATAGGGATGACTACCCTCACCAGCGTTCCTTTTCCTTTCTCGGTCTGCACATCAAACGTGCCACCCAAGCCACGGGCGCGCTCTTGCATGCTTATCAGCCCAAACGTACGCCGTTTCTTACTGGTTTTGGTCAGGGCCCCCGGCCTGAAACCCACACCGTTGTCCCTAATGCTCAACCTTAACGTTGATTCGTCGAAAGTCAAATCAACCTCCACCTCACTAGCTTTGGCATGCTTCTTCACATTAGCAAGTGATTCCTGACAGATGCGCAGAAGACCAGCCTCCATCTCAGTCGGCAGACCACGCCTGTCACCAAAAACCGCAAAGCGAGCAGTTACGCCTGTTTCCTGCGAGAACCTATCCACTTCCTGCCCAAGGGCCTCGGCCAAGGGAAGCTGCTCCAAGGCTTCAGGGCGGAGATTCCATACTGAGCGTCGGGCCTCAGCCAGGCTCTTCCGAGCCAGACTTCGAGCCTGATTCAGGTGTCGCTCCATCTCCGGGCGATTACTGTCCAACGCTTGTTCCGCGGCCTCTAGCTGCAAGATGATACCGGTAAACCCCTGGGCCAGCGTATCGTGCATCTCTCTTGCCATGCGGTTTCGCTCTTCCATCACCGCCATCTGACGAGTCTCCTCATAGAGGCGGGCATTGTCAATAGCCACAGCCAATTGGTCAGCCAGAGTCTGGGCGGTGAACAGGTCTGCCTCACCAAAAGCATCCACCTCCGTGCTCTCTATGTCCAGAACACCGAAGACCTTCTCTCCTATCTTGATGGCAACAGCAAGCTCAGACTTGGTGTCGCTCAGGGCATCAACGGCGCGATACCGGGGTTCCTTCTCTACATCGCTCGCCAGCAGGGGTTCGCCGCTTCGGGCTACCCAGCCAACTATACCCTCCTCATCCACCTCGAGCGGCACACCTACCGGTATGAACCCCTTCTGTCCACTCACAGACAATGCCTTGAGTGCAAGCTTGCCTGAACTCGGCTCAAAGAGGAATATGTTGACATTGTGGTAATGAAAGGTCTGGCGAAGCGTGTTACCCACATATGGAATCAATTCGTCGACTTTCACGATAGAGCTGATCTTACGACTCACTTCATTTATGGTGCGCAGTTGCTCCGCCCGCTGTCGCTCCCGTCTGGTTCGGTCTTCGACCTTTTGCTCCAAGTTAGTATAAGACGCCTTCAGGGCACTCGCCATGGCATTGAACTGCTCGGCCAGCTGCTGGATTTCATCACCGGTGTCTGTCTTGATGCTATAGTCGAGCTCACCTTTGCCTATCACCTCGGCGCCTTTGGTGAGGGCCAGGATTGGCCTGGTAATTGCCCTTGCCAACAGGAATATAACCAGAGAGGCGACAAGAACCACTCCGATGATGATGGTGCTGAATGTCCATTGAGCTTTCTCCATTTGCTCATCGATATATCGACTTGTAGCTGTGACGGCAGAAGCTATCTGTCTTTTCGTTTCCTCAGCAGGTGCCGAGAACTCGTCAATGTAGGTAGAGGCGGCCACTATGAGGTCGGTCCCCTCCACAGGAGCACAATGCATGTACTTCAGACGAACGTTTCCCTCCTCGTCTTCCCAGTGGTAATAACCAGAAGCCTCCCCCGCCAGACTCCTTTCCATAATACCCCAGAAATGGGTCGGCTCACCGGCTACCCTGTGCAGGTTAGTGCCTACAAGTTTCGGGTCCGCGTGGAAATAGACCACGTACGACGTGTCATACACCATCGTATGCCCCCTCTGACCCACAGTCTGAACAGCAATCCCCCGCAACTCATCATTCCCCATCCACTCGGAGACCTCCAGTCCTGGTTCAAGCTCAACAAAAAGCCTCATCTCCTCAGCCACATGGGCTGCCCTCCGCTCTATCATTGTCCTGCCCAGGTCTTCCAACGCGGCAATGCTCTGCTCTACAATGGTGTCTCCCATCTCAATGGTGTTCTGCTTACTAACCCAGCCCACCTCATATATGTTGCGAAACGCAATGGCGCTGATGAAGCCCACCGAAGTGAGCGTTAACGCCAGGAAAGCGATGAGGATCTTACCTCTTATACCGATCTTCACCTGACCCTACCTTTCTACCACCGTAGTTTCTGAAGGCTCCGATGACGCCTCCCGTATCAACCTTGTCCCATATTCAAGCAGGATCTCCTGGCGCTCCCTCGGCACATTCTTCTTCTCCAAATAAATCCTCAGCGCTTCAATCGGCGTCAGTTCTTCGCTCGCCCAGTCACCTAATCTGGGGCGCGCCTCCTGCCTGACTTCCTTGCTAATAGTGACATAGTGAGCCTCTTTGAGAGCTTTGTAAACCTCGGCATCCCGAACCAGAGCTTCCAGAGTGCCCGGGAGGGAAAGCTGAAGCCTGACTATAGCCCCCTTGATTGCGCCCTGCTGCCGCGCAATAGCTTCTAGAATAGTAGCTGTAGGGTCTGGCTCGTCAGCATCGATATCGGCTCTTACAGTCAGAAAGCGGCGGGCGTCAACCTTGTGGAATTCATAGGTTACACGCTTGTCCCTAGATCCCGGCTCAATATCAACCACGTAGAAACCTTTGTCCTCGCCTTCATCGCCGAAGTCGAGGCGCTCCAGGCTACCGGCATAGACCGCTGGTGGGTCCTCGGACAAGACTTGCCGCTTGTGAACATGGCCTAAAGCCAGGTAATCAAAAACGGGTTGGGCAATACTACCCAACAGCAGAACGGGGTCTCTGCCGACCACCATGCTCCTTTCTGATCCAGGTTTGGCCGTTGAGACGGATACATGGCAAGCCAACACCGCCGGCAAGGCTGGGTCAAGTTCAGACATGAGGCCCAGCAGCCTGGCAGTCATTATCTCCTGGAGTCGGTCATTGACCTGGTCTATGCTAAGGTCCTTTGCTTCCTCCCGACTCAAAAGAGCGCTTCGCCTGGGCCAAGGTAAGGCTACCACCTGAACAAGGCCTTGCTTGGTCGGGATGCGGTAGATATCCGGACGGTTAGCGACGTAGACATGGCTAACAGCCAAGGTATCAAAAATCTCTACAGCGGTAGCACGGCCTATGGCACTCGGCAAATCATGATTGCCTACAAGGAGGAAAACCGGAATTCCCGCCTCGGACAGCCGCCTCAACCGCCTGGCAAACTCTCGTTGTTGAGTCTGAGAAGGGTCACGGTTCTTGTAGGCATCACCGCAGAAAAGGACCATGTCCACCTGATTGCCTACGGCATATTCCACCACCTCGTCCAGAGCTCTGAGGACGTCAAGCAACCTCGTCGACAGCCCCGTGGCTGGATCGACACTGCCGTAGGTCTCCACACCTAGATGAAGGTCAGCAAAATGCAGGATTTTCATTCTTTGATAGCGTCAACCGTTCTCGCTGTCCACAGATCCTGAGTGGCGAAAGTCTCACCGCTCAGCTTAGCCTGCAGAGTCCTCACGAGGTCCTTTACGGGCAACCTGATCTGCGTCATACCGTCTCGCTCACGAATGGTAATTTGATTATCCTCGAGCGACTGAAAATCAATAGTAACACAGAAGGGAGTGCCGATTTCGTCCTGCCGACGATAACGCCGGCCTATGCTTTGAGCATCATCATACTGCGTCATGAACTGGCGGCGCAGCTCAGCATACACCTCTCTGGCCAGCGGGACCAGCTTCGCGTTTCTGCTCAGCGGCAGAATAGCCACCTTAATTGGGGCCAGTTCGGGGTGAAGATGCAGGACTACCCTCGTTTCCCCTTCAGCCAGCTCTTCATCATAGGCATCTACGAGGAAACTCAGCACCGAGCGGTCAACACCAGCGGAAGGTTCAATAACGTAGGGAGTGTAGCGCTCGCCAGCCTCCTCATCGAAGTACATTAAGCCTTTGCCACTATACTTGGCATGTTGAACAAGGTCGAAGTCACCACGGTTAGCAATGCCCTCCAGCTCTGCCCACCCCATAGGGAAAAGGTACTCGATATCGTAGCAATCTTTGGCATAATGGGCCAGCTCGTCCTTGCTGTGCTGGCGGAGACGCAGGTTCTCCTGCCTCATGCCGAGGTGCAGGTACCAATCAAAACGCTCCTTCACCCAGTAGTTGAACCACTCTTCATCGCTCCCCGGCTTGACGAAGTACTCGATCTCCATCTGCTCGAATTCTCTGGTCCTGAAGATGAAGTTGCCCGTCGTGATTTCGTTCCGAAAAGCCTTGCCTATCTGCGCAATCCCGAAAGGCAACTTCTTCCTACAGCTATCCAGCACGTTGTCGAAGTTGACAAACATGCCTTGCGCTGTCTCTGGACGCAGATAAACAACGCTGGCGTCATCCTCTACCGGACCCATAAAGGTCTTAAACATCAAGTTGAACAGCTTGGGCTCGGTGAGCTCGCCACCGCAATCGGGACAGCTATTGCCGTTCAAGTCAGTAGCCCTCCATCTCAGGTGACAACCTTTGCACTCTACCAAAGGGTCAGAAAACCCGTCCACATGGCCACTCGCCACCCAGGTCTGGGGATGCATCATTATGCTGGCATCTATGCCCACCGTGTCGTCTCGTTCCTGGACGGCTGCTCGCCACCACGCGTTCTTAACATTCCGCTTCAACTCCACTCCCAACGGCCCATAATCCCAGCAACTCCCCAGACCGCCATAAATCTCACTGCTGGGGAAGATGAAGCCCCGCCGCTTGCACAGCGAGACGATTTTCCCCATATCTACTCTGAATGTTTCCTCAGGCACTTTCACCTCCTCCTAAGCTTCTCCAAGCTTATCAACTTTAGCTATGACTGTCAAAAGACATCGAGTAGCCCAGAATCAAACCACGGTGTAATTGAAAGTTTCAATACACTACTGATAAACTACGAGTATAATCCAATTGGAATCACACCATCGCGGAACTGAGAGCACCGCGATCGGCGGTAGGGGCAATTCATCAATTGCGCCTACGGTTGGCTGGTGGAAATGAGGAACAAGCTTACAACGCTATCTGTCCTGTGCCTGCTGATGCTGGTTGCGGCAGGCAACGGTTGTATCACCCAGCCCCCCACTTCGCCGCCACCTGCCCCACCGCCAGCACCGGAACCCCCTGCCCCGGACACCACACCACCAGAGACAGCAATTATCAGTGGCCCCGCTGATACCATTGACTGCCGCGAAGTCACCTTCGAGTGGACGGGCAGTGATGATACAACCCCAGCCACCCATTTGGTCTACTCGTGCTACCTTGAAGGTCATGACACGGAATACTCCCCGTTCATAGTGAATACCACCAGGACCTACACCGAGCTGCCCGACGGCCCATATATGTTTTATGTCAAGGCACGGGACACGGCCGGCAATATCGACGCAACTCCCGCGGTCAGCGCGTTCACCATAGTCACCACGCCGGCCGAGCAAGAGGAGCAAGAGGTAGTTGTAATCCCTGGCGACAGTCGCCTGCTCATCGTGCCCGGCAGTGACGTAAGCCGCATCGCTGTTGCCTACGACAACACGGTTTACGCGGTTGACTCCGCCAACGCCCGGCTGTACAAGTCGGGCCACGGTGGCTACGGGTGGACTGACATATCAAGAGGCATTGGCGGAGCGGCAAGCTGGGACGACCTGGCTATAGCCCCGGACAACCCTGACGTCGTCGCCGTAGTCACCAACGCCAATACTGAAGTATACTTGTCCGTCGATGGCGGTATCAGTTTCGGCACCACCAGGCTGGCCGCCAATCTAGGCCCTGGCGAACGAGTCAGGTGCCTTGCCATCTCGCCCTGTTACGGCAGTCTGCGCCGGGAGCTAGCCGTCGGTACCTCAACGGGAAACGGCGGCGGCAAAGTCCGGGTAAACGTGGTGAACCACTTCCCCAGCGGCTGGCAGGACGTGAGCACGGGAGCAAACGGCTGGCTGCCTACACCGGCGGTACTCGGTACCGACGTTTTCGCGATCGAGTATTCACCTAGCTTCTCCAGTGACGGAACACTCGTGGCTATCGTCGCCAGCGGCTCAGCGCCGGACACGGAGGACACCTACCTCTACATCGGCCTAAGAGACCTTGGCTCAAACAGCACAACCTGGAACTCCTTCCCGAGCTACCCGGTGGAAATCTGTGAATCAGGCCAGGATACCCCGGGGACACCGTTGACATACGCCGACCTGGCCCTGCCAGCCGACTATGCGGGAACAGTCCCCTCACGACAGCATGTCTACGCTTGCTGGAGCGACAACCCGCCAGGAGTAGCCACCGCGGGTAATGCCAACGACGACGTCTACCGCATAGACACCTGCGTCTGCTACCGACTCCTGGTCCGCAACGATGTCATCTGTAGTTTGGCCCACTACGGCATGTATAGCCGGGGCAAGCTGCTTGTCGGGGCCGCGACGGCGTCAACAACCCCCTTTTGCCCCAGTACCCAGGTGTACTGCACACTCAACCCGCAGTCAACATGCCCCACGTGGCAGAATAGCCAGAAACCGCCTACCGGAACAAGCCAAGCGCGGGTAGCCTGGTCCCCTAACGGCGAAGCGGCCTACTGCGGCACCAGCGGTGGGCAGAGTGCCTTCTCGATAACCACCAACGACGGCTTCACCTGGAACCAGATAGGGCTAATCGACACTTAGTTTGACACACAAGGTGGTTTTGCACGATAATCTAAACCCGGTATGATCAAGGCAGTCTTTCTTGACTTCTACAACACCCTGGCCAGCCACTATCCCCCCCGGGAAGAGATATACGTCAGCACCTGCCACGAGCTCGGCATTGAAGTAGAGGCCAAGGCGCTCTTCAACTCCCTGCCAGCGGCAGACATGTACTACCGCGATGAGAACTCTCGCTCACCAATTGATAAGAGGTCGGAAGAGAAGAAAATCGAGTTCTACATCGCATATGCCACCAGGATACTGGCTGGGGCTGGAGTGCAACTCAGCCATGACACTGCTCTTCAGCTACTCGCAAAGCTCCGGCAGTTTGACTGGAAGATGAAGGCTTACGATGACACCCTACCCGCGCTGGAGGAGCTTAAGAACCATGGCCTGATCATGGGGCTTATATCAAACGTCGCTCAGGATATGGAGTCAACGTATGAAGAGATGGGGTTAAACTCATACCTCGCTTTCAAGGTAACCTCATCAGAGGTAGGTTGTGATAAACCCCACCCTGAGATATTTCAAGCTGCGCTCAAGAAAGCTGAGGTCAAGCCCGAGGAAGCAATATATGTTGGCGATCAGTACGACCTGGATATTGTCGGCGCCCGGGGCGTTGGCATGAAGGGCGTGCTGGTCGACCGCAATGACTTCTTCACGGACATCACGGACTGCCCCCGAATCCACAGCCTCACCGAGATTGTCCAGTACGTCCAGTCCAGCCAGGACTGATTCACAGGCGGCCGGGAGGGACCCAATTATCGCCTACAACCCCCTGAAGAACTCGGGGCGAAGCAACGCCGGGTCTCGCCTGGCCAGAATTCGCTCCAGCTCTCTGACCATCCTCGGTTTCTCTTGAGGCAGTCTCCCCCGGACGGAGTAGTAGTTAGAGGCGTGCATCGAACTAAAGAAACAGTCCGTAAAGTCAGCGTTCTCGACAATTACCTTCAATTCTGTCAAAGAATCAAACGGGGTAACAAGAGAGAAATCACCTTCCCTCCACTGCTCATACAATGGCGTACCCGGGACCAGCGTTAGGGTCAGGGCTCCCGCATACTCCGGGTCAATCTCGGTCAGCACCCTCGCCGTCTCCAGCGCATGCTCCACGCTTCCCTCAACACCCCCAAGCCCCAGGATCACCGTCACCGAAAGGGTAATCCCTGCCTCCCTGGCCTTCCTTCCAGCTTCGACCAACTGGTCATGAGTAACCCCCTTGCCCACCTTCTGGAGCACCCTGTCATCGCCGCTTTCAACCCCCATGTAGACGATGCCCAGCTTCAGTTCCCCTAGAGTCCTGAGTTCATCCAGGCTTTT
>Ga0209986_10001867_pt1 | contig 19857 bp, 15 predicted proteins | sample BlataG_FD_183168 | JGI IMG/M metagenome (GOLD analysis project Ga0209986, IMG submission 183168) | Deep subsurface microbial communities from Black Sea to uncover new lineages of life (NeLLi) - Black_00105 metaG (SPAdes) (version 2) | ecosystem: Environmental > Aquatic > Marine > Oceanic >... | reverse complement strand
CTGCTTTGGAGGAATCACGCCTGAGGGTGATGGCAGATCTGATCGATATTGCCGAGAGTTACGGAGATCATTGGACGGTTTGGAGTTACAAAGACATCGGTATGATGGGGCTGGTTTATCTTGATCCAACTTCGTTATGGATGCAACACACACAACCGATTCGGAGTATCAAATCGGCCCTACGTTGTGACAGTTGGATCGAACGCCAGGATGGCCAATTGGATCAGGTGATCCATGAAATCGCTGAGAGGACAAAAGCCGTTTCAAAGGGACATGCCTTGGATTGGTTAGGATTAAAGGAGAACCTTTTCTATGCCATCTGTGATGGCTTGTTGTCACAAACGCTTCAACACGCCTTCGCTGAGCAGTTCCGTGAGATGAGTGAAGAAGCGATCGATGAGTTGATGCAATCCTTCGCCTTCCCAAACTGTATTAAACGCGCAGGTTTGGCAGAGTTAATCAGAGAAGCTACAACATGAACTTGTTTTTCTTGGGTTAGACATATTCATCGTATCGGGAAAACTAGAGAAGACTTGATCGGGGAAGCGAAGGATTAACCTGTTTTATTGATCAACTATACGAGGGGTTAGGCTGTATGTCTGAATTTGAACAAAAGTATGGACGAATTCAAAGGCTTATGGATCAACGGGGATTGAGCGCGCTTCTCCTTCAACGTGTGAGCAGTTTTGCCTGGGCGACGTGTGGAGCTTCTTCCTATATCAATACGGCCTCTTCGAACGGAGAGGCAATGCTTCTCATAACACCGTCGAGTCGACATCTCCTCGCTAGCAACATTGAAGCTCCAAGGTTGGACAAAGAAGAGAGACTGACCGAGCAGGGCTGGGAGTTTCATGTAACGCCCTGGCATGATACCCAGGAGATCGTGTGTCAGCTCATAGGAGACAAAACCTTAGGTTCCGATGGTCCTTATCCTGGCGCCGTCGATTTATCCGCAGAACTATCACGAATACGATCTGTACTTACACCCGAGGAGGTCGAACGATTTCGTTCCCTGAGTCGCCTCTGTGCTCAATCAATGGACAACGCCATACGGGCGGTGAAGCCTGCTCAAACTGAATATCAGATCGCTGCAAAGTTGGCCTATGAGGTGGAATCACGTGGCGTCCAAGCCATTGTCAATCTCGTCGCTACGGATGAACGCATCTTCGATTTTCGTCATCCGTTGCCAACCGCGAAGAAATTAAACAAGTATGCCATGTTGGTCTTATGTGGGAGGTGCTGGGGGTTGGTATGTTCTTTGACTCGTTTCGTTCACTTCGGTAAATTATCGGAGGAATTGAAACGTAAATCTCAAGCCGTAGCCCGCATCGATACGGCCTTTATCTCCTCCACGAGACCTGGTAGGAAGCTCAAAGACGTCTTTCGGATAGCTACCGATACCTATAAGGAGGTCGGCTTTCCCGATGAGTGGCAATTCCATCATCAAGGAGGCCCTGCAGGTTATGAGCCACGTGAGTGGATCGTTTCGCCAGGTTCTGAGGATCTAGTACAGGCAAACCAGGTCTATGCATGGAATCCTTCGATTGCAGGGGTGAAATCGGAAGACACAATACTTGTTAATGAGGAGAAGAATGTGATCCTTACAGCCATAGATGCATGGCCGATGCTGAACGTTGAGGTCAATGGTGTTGAGTACAAACGCCCGGCGATCTTAGTAATTCAGTGAGTTAAGGGAGAAAGATGTAGATATGAAGTGTAGAGGGGTTTGCCCCAATCCGGGACGACGGATCGTTTTTATGCTTCTTTTTCCTCTTATATTGCTGGCAAGCGGATGTGGTAAGCCGGAGGAGCCCAGCACGTTGCCCACGGAGCCTGAGAGCATATTGCCGGTTGTGACGCACGAAGTAGGTGCAGTATTTGCGATTCCTCAAACCTCATTAGACCTCACAGGAGAATGGCGCTTTGGAGTGGATCCAGAGGTTATTGGTGAAGAAGAGACCTGGTACAGCCCAACATCTTATTATGCAGATTGGACAATAGTGACAGTACCTCATACCTGGAGTGTCATGGATGCGTATGGGGATTACGAAGGTGTTGCTTGGTACCGAAAGAGCTTCACGCTTCCGGAAGAGGTCCGAGATGCGCATCTACGCCTGCACTTCGAGGCGGTTTTCTATAAAGCGATGGTCTGGTTGAACGGTGACTATCTGGGGGAGCATGAGGGTGGGTATACACCTTTTGAGTTCGATATAAGTCATATCGTCGATCCCGATGGAGAGAACTCGCTTGTGGTGCGCGTGGACAACGTCCGGAGTCCCAACCGCATCCCCAATGATTTCTTCGATTGGTGGCATTATGGGGGGATCGTGCGGGATGTTTCCATCGAGGCAACCAGCTCTATATACATCGAACGGCAGCGGATTGTCGCTATCCCTCAGCTCACAGGGTGGAACGAGGCTGATAAAGCGACCATCACAACAAAGGTGATTGTTGTCAATACTACTTCAGGAACCTTTGATGGGAATTTGTCTGCCGATGTAGTCGAAGATGAAAGTAAGTGGTCGATTGAAGAAGCACAACGTGTGCCCTTCACGATTTCGCCCGGGGAGCGTATCGAGGTTGAGCTTCACATTTTGATGACTGACCCAAAGCTCTGGCACTTTGACTATCCCAATCTGTATCGCTGGGTTACATCCCTGGAGAGCAGCGACGGTAGGGTTATGCACACGAAAGAGGACATCTTTGGTGTTCGGCTCATTGAACTCAAAGAGGCCAAGTTCCTCCTGAATGGCGAACCCGTCAGGTTGGTCGGTATGACCCGGCATGCCGATTCACCGGAATATGGATTGGCTGAGCCGGTCACGATCATGGCTGCCGATTATGAGGACATGAAGCGGCTGAACATGGTACTTTCTCGACCCGTGCATTACCCTCAGGCAGATTTCATCCTTGATTATTGTGACCGTAATGGGATTCTGCTTGTCCCAGAAATCCCTGCGTGGCAAATCCAAGCAGGACATCTAGGTAACGCTGAGGTCAGATCGATCGCCAAGCAGCAACTTCGAGAGATGATCCTCAAGGATGTCAACCATCCTTCCATATGGGCGTGGAGTGTCGCGAATGAGATTGATTCGAATACGGGGCAAGGTCATCAATTTATCCAAGAGCTGGTAGATGTAGCCAAAGAGATTGACCCGACCCGCCCGGTTGGATTCGCCTCGTACAAGCTGTTTGACTATCAGGAACAAGATGCCACCTCCTTAACCGATTTTGTCTTCATGAACGAGTATGCTGGTTCCTGGCATGGTACCAAGAGCGATCTTATCGAGGCGCTGGAACGCATCCACGAATTATGGCCGGAGAAGGTGGTTATTATCTCGGAGTATGGTCTCGAAGCGGGTTGGACCGAGGATTGGTGGATGGGACCTTCGTCGCAATACGAGTCGGAGGATTATTACTATATCGCCCCTGGGACTCCCCCTCACTCTGAAGAAGTGTATGCTCAGCGCCGTCAGGTGATCTTGGACCAGATGGAAATCTTCCGAAGTCATTCTTTTGTCGCAGGTGCGATATTTTGGACCTATCAGGACTACCGGTCGCTCACCGAGTTCCGCATGGGCATAGTGGACATGGACCGAAACTGCACGCCGGTGTGGGATGTGATCCGGGAGCAGTACGCACCGATTCTCATCGACGGTGTGATGTTTTCTAACCTCGCGGATGACCGACAGGGCGCTGTGGTAAGCCTACATACCCGAGGTCCGGTCGACGAGGACATGCCGGCTTATACACTTCGGCAGTATTACCTCCACTGGGCGGTCACGTCACCCGATGGAGAAATGACGCATGCCGATGGAGAGATTTCCCTGCCGACTCTCGCTCCCGGCGATACGTGGTTGGGGGATATAGAATGGCTGGCTCCTGGGGGGGACTACGTACTCAAATTGAGTGTTTTCCGCCCAACGGGCTTTTCAGTACTCGAACAGACTTATGATTCTAATGGTATACGTATTCCGTGATTTTTTTCTTCTCTCTTCCTGGATTGTGAGCGGCAGCTTCTGCAAAGCGGTTTGGAGATCCATGGAGAATACCGCCTACTAAAGTTCCGAGATCTGGCGTTGAAGAGCTGTTTATGCTGGACGATTTGATGACGCCAAAAGAAAGGTGGCTCGCAGTTCTACGCCGGGAAGAAATAGACCGGGTGCCGATGGATTACTGGGGCACAGACGAAGCAACCCAAAAGTTGATGTCCCATCTTGGTTGCTCCCAAGAGTGGGAAATGTATGCGATGCTCCACATCGATCGGCCTGTCACGATCAGCCCTCAATACGTGGGGCCCCGGTTGAAGCCTGGATTTGATTTTTTCGGATGCGGCTACGAGAAGGTGGTTTACGCGACGGGCTCTTATTCGGAATGCGTGGTTCATCCCCTGGTGTCCTTCAATTCCATCGCCGAGATCGAGGCGAAGTACCATTGGCCCACAGCCGATTGGTTTGACTACTCAGTGATCCCCGAGCAAATCCACGGAAAAGAGGACTACCCTGTTCGGGGCGGTGGATCCGAGCCTTTCTACGTGTACACCTACCTACGTGGTCAGGAACAGGCGTATATGGATCTGGCCTTAAATCCTGACCTGGTGCATTACTGCCTGGATAAGCTCTTCGACTTTTGCTATGAAGATACGCGCCGGATCTACGAGCAAATCCCGGACGCAGTCACCTTCTCTTACATTTCAGAAGATTTTGGCGGACAGGAGAATCTCCTATTCTCCCCTCAAGTTATTCGTGAGCATTTCCTTCCTGGGATGAAGCGAATGGTCGAGCTAGCCCATGAAGCAGGAGCGTACGCCTTCTGCCACTCCGACGGAGCGATTCGTGAAATCATCCCCGACATGATCGAGGCTGGTATCGATATCATCAACCCAATCCAATGGCGGTGCAAGGGGATGGACCGTAAAATGCTAAAAAAGGACTTCGGCGATAAGGTGATCTTCCATGGCGGCGTCGATAATCAACATACGCTTGCATTCGGTAACATGGAGGATGTGCAGGAAGAAATCGCTTACAACATCCGGGTCTTGGGCGAGGGAGGGGGATATATCCTGGCTCCGTGCCATAACATCCAGGCGATAAGCCCACCTGAGAACATTGTGGCGATGTATGAGGCGGGGTATGAATATGGGCAAGGATGAACTTCATTACAAGGGGAAGTTAACGTGAAAGTTCTCCGTTTACACGGTGCCAGGGATCTCCGTCTGCATGAAGAGCCTAAGCCGGTTCCTGGACCAGGCGAGTCGCTCATCGGTATAACCGCGGTGGGTCTGTGCGGCTCCGACCTGCATTGGTTCTCGGAAACCGGCATCGGCGACGCACAGCTCATAAAACCGCTGATCCTTGGCCACGAGTTTGCAGGTGAGATTGCTGAAGGTGAGCGGTGTGGCGAGCGTGTCGCCGTCGATCCAGCAATACCTTGTGGAGAATGTGATCGGTGCCGAGAAGGAAATCCGAACCTCTGCCCGACACTGCGCTTCGCTGGCCATGGAGTGGACGACGGCGCGCTATGCGAGTTGATCGCCTGGCCTGGTAGCTGTTTACATCCGCTACCTGAGTCCCTGACTGACACGGAGGGGGTCATGCTCGAGCCCCTCGGCGTGGCGATTCATGCAGTCGATCTTGGTTGTTTGAGATCCGGCATGCGGGTCGGGGTTTTCGGCTGTGGGCCCATTGGGTTATTGATCATCCAGCTTGCTCGCATCATGGGGGCCATACAAATAATAGCGACTGACAAGCTTACCCATCGCTTGGAAGCTGCCCGCGTCGCTGGTGCGACAGAGACTTTTAAAGTCAACAACGATCAGCGGCGGTCTGAGATATGGAATGCAACTGATGGGGGAGGTGTCGATGTGGCTTTTGAGGCTGCTGGAGAGAACGAGGCTGTTGAGACGGCGATTTCGTCCGCCAAACCAGGTGCGAGTGTAATTTTAGTAGGCATTCCAGCTGATGACAGAACCAGTTTTCAAGCCTCGGTTGCCCGTCGTAAAGGATTGACCATCAAGCTCTGTCGACGGATGAAACATACCTACCCGCGTGCCATCCATTTGGTCGAAAGCGGCTTAGTAGAAGTACGTTCTCTAGTGACACATACCTTTTCTATCGATGAATATGAGCAAGCCTTCGAGGTGGCTGCACGCCGGGATGGTTTGAAGGTTATCATCAAGCCATCCCAATCTAAGCGCTGAACAGGAGGGTGAGGTGAGCAAACAGAAATATGCTATCGGCGTAGATTTCGGTACCGAGTCAGGTAGGACGGTTTTAGTCGAAGTGGCTTCCGGCACGGAGGTCGCGACCTCAGTCTATCTCTACAAGCACGGCGTGATCGATGAAGTCCTGCCGCTTGAGGGCGAACAGGTCCGCCTTGAGCCTGAGTGGGCTCTTCAGGATCCTGAAGATTACATTCGCACTTTCCAGTGTACCGTCCCTGGCGTGCTCGAGCAGAGTGGTATAGATCCGGAAGACGTGATCGGTGTTGGGATCGACTTTACGGCTTGCACGATGCTGCCGGTAAAAGAGGATGGTACGCCGTTATGTAATATACCAGAGTACAGGCGGAACCCCCACGCGTGGGTCAAGCTTTGGAAACATCATGCTGCTCAACCCGAGGCCGACAAGATCAATGCCACTGCACGGGAGATGAGGCAGGCTTGGCTCGACCGCTATGGAGGCAAGATCTCTTCCGAGTGGTTCTTCGCTAAGACACTCCAGATCCTTGACGAGGCGCCAGAGATCTACCAGGCAGCTGATCGTCTGATAGAAGGCGCTGATTGGGTTGTGTGGCAACTGACTGGGGAGGAGAAACGAAACTCGTGTACCGCCGGCTACAAAGCAATGTGGTCGAAGCGGGAGGGGTTTCCATCGGACGACTACTTCGCCGCGCTCGACCCGCAGTTGGAGCACGTGATCGATGAGAAGATGTCACGCACGATCTATTCGATCGGCGAAAAGGCTGGCGAACTCACGCCCCAAGCTGCGGAATGGACCGGACTCAAATCAGGAACAGCTGTGGCGATCGCCAACGTAGATGCTCATGTATCCGTCCCGGCAGCAACAGTCACTGAACCAGGTCGCATGGTGATGATCATGGGTACCAGCATCTGTCATATGGTGCTCGGAGAGCAAGAGCAGACTGTTGTGGGGATGTGCGGTGTCGTCGAAGATGGAATAATCCCCGGAATGTTCGGGTTCGAAGCCGGACAATCTGGGGTGGGCGATATCTTCGCCTGGTTTGTGGACAATGGGGTTCCCGAATCCTACTATGAGGAAGCGAAGGCGCGCGGGTTCGATATGCACCAATTGCTGGAGGAGAAAGCTGCTCTTCAAAAGCCTGGCGAACATGGCTTGTTGGCTTTGGACTGGTGGAATGGGAATCGGTCGGTGCTGGTGGATGTCGATCTGTCGGGTTTACTCATCGGTGCGACATTAGCGACCAAGCCTGAGGAAATCTACCGAGCCTTAATCGAGGCGACGGCCTATGGGACGCGGGTTATCATCGAAGCCTTCGAGGAGAACGGTGTATCGGTAAAGGAATTAGTGGCTTGTGGGGGGTTGCCTGAGAAGAACAAAATGCTGATGCAAATTTATGCCGATATTACCGGCCGCAAGATAAAAATCTCTGCTTCCGAGCAGGCTCCCGCTCTTGGTTCGGCCATGTTCGGCGCGGTCGCGGCGGGAAGTGCTGCCGGCGGTTACGATACGATCTTTGAAGCGGCTCAACACATGGCCCGGTTGAAAGATGAGACTTACATTCCGATTCACGAGCATCAAAAGATCTACAATCAATTATTTACTGAATATGTTCACCTTTATGACTACTTTGGCCGTGGTGATAACGATGTGATGAAGCGATTGAGACGTATCCGTGATAAAGTGCGAAGCTGAACGGAGAGAGAAAAGTTTCTCAACCTGTCTTAAGCTGGAGGTTAAAGGTGATGCTTGAAAATCTACGTGAAGAGGTCTACCGGCTTCATCTTGAGCTGCCTAAGAACAACCTCGTGGCTTGGACGTCGGGGAACCTCAGCGCTCGTGACGGCGAGACCGGTCTGGTGATCATCAAGCCGAGTGGCGTCCTGAACGAGGAGCTTACGCCGGAAAACATGGTTGTAGTGGATCTCGATGGGAGAATAGTCGAAGGGGACTTGAAACCATCCTCCGATACCGTCACTCATCTCTACATCTACCGACACCGGAGCGATGTGGGAGGCATTGTGCACACCCATTCGACCTTTGCCACTGCCTTCGCCGCGGTAGGACGACCGATCCCTCCGTATCTGACCGCCATCTGCGATGAATTTGGAGGGCCAATACCATTGGGGGAATTCGCCCTCATCGGTGGGGAAGAGATCGGGCGCGAGGTTGTTCGTTCGATCGGTGACAGTAAAGCGATCTTAATGAAGAACCACGGTGTCTTCACGATCGGGGACACCGCACAAGCGGCGCTGAAAGCGGCGGTTATGGTCGAGGATGTGGCCAGAACTATGTTCTATGCATTTCAACTGGGAGAGCCGTTGGAAATATCGTCCGAAGATGTGGCAAAGCTTCACCAGCGGTATGTTGAAGAATACGGCCAGGATTGAAGGCCTTATCCGGGTACTATGGAGAAAGGATTTGTGTGCTCTTCGATAACAATTAGATGGACAAGGGATTGGATGTCTCCCGACAAGATGTGCTGCTGGAAGGTGACCCAGCCATATGTTTGATAAGGGGAAAGCAAGATACCGGTCGGTAGGTAACGAGATCGAAGTCAATTCCCCGGCCATTCTAGTTCGTGCCATGGAACCAACCTCGTAGATTGTATTCAAGGCTCTCCTCATGTATGATGGTCATAGCAATTGAACAAAGCTCATTAGATAATAGACGGTAAGGGATAGCCTCGGCGCGGTGGGGAGCCATGCACTCACATCAAAAAACATGCCCAACTTTACATGAAAATAGGCTGTACTTTTTAGATCTCAACTCGCATTAAAAGCCAGATGGGAATCGAACTCAGGATTGGTTGGTCGCAGGAAGTTGTCATAGGTAATGAAATAATTAGTTTGTGTCACTTAGGAGAAAGTATATTGTACTCCGCGGGTTTTAAGATAGAGGAAAACTCCCCTTGGTCGTATTGTGTGGGGTGGGGAGCTAAGCGGAATCCGAAAGGATGAAAAGAACATGAGTAAATGGTTGAAGACATCATTTTTTATGATCCTGATAATTGGGGCTGGATATTTCTTTGGAACGATATGTAGGCAGATCGACCAGGCCTATGAGCTTATCCTCGCCCCTTCCCTGGAGCTTCTAATACTAATGTTATGGCTCCTGCTGGCTTTTGGTTTGGTATTGGTTAGTGCTGGCTTGGTGGCTACGCTGCTACGGCCTATCTGGTTGGGCTTCATCGCCTTTGCCCTATCTGGGTTAGCCATGCTATTAGGCTGGTATATTGCACCAGTCAACGGAATTCTGGCTTTTGTGTATGTACTGGCCGGCGTCGCTTACACACGGAGTGTCGATGGGCAGCTAAATCAGCAGATTAAGTTCTCCGTGCGGCCAATCAGCCAATGCCAGGGCATATTGCTGACGACTCTTATCCTTGTGGCCTGTGGCAGCCTCTACCTCGGCTATGGGGAACATATCGAGCGAGAGGGGTTTTCAATCCCCGAATCATACGTTGAGATGTTTATGGAACAGATGGAGAGACAGATTCTTGCACGCGCGCCAGCAGAGGAGAGCGAGGAGATAGTAGCCCAATTCAGAGAGGAATTCCAGCGAAGTATAGATGGGTTCATCGAGCGCACGGTGAAACCTTATGAGCGGTTTATCCCCTTAGCCATAGCTCTTAGTTTGTTTATGCCTTTAGTGACCATCACTGGCTTGTTAACATGGGTGCCAGCTCTGTTTCTGAAGGTTTTGTTCACCTTGCTTACCGCGCTGAGGGTAACAAAGACAGTTACCGAGACACGAGAGGTGCAGCGATTGATCATTGATTAGAGTTCTTGTTGGAACGTAAGGTGACATTGATTGATAATATGCGTCCCCAGATGGACTGTTGCTGGGTCAAACCCATTAGAACCCCCCGGGTTACTTGACTAGCGGCGTTATAATTTCTCCACCTTCACGCCCTGATCTCCTCTCTAGCCGGATAATAATTTGGGATCTCCTCCAAAAAGTGTGGGTAGAAATAATTGAATCGTCAATTAGGCAGACCTCCGAGGTCTCTCAGACCTCGGAGGTCTTAGACATCTTTCGATTCCTTTATGACACTTCCAGGCAATATTAGTGTTAATGCTCTTAACTGATCTTGCGATAAAAAGGGAAGGGATGAGAAAGCGGGTAGTCATCACTGGCCTGGGCGCGGTCACGCCGTTGGGAAACGATGTTCCCACGCTATGGGATGGTCTTTTAGTAGGTCGCAGCGGCGTCGGTTCAATCACCCAATTTGATGCGACCGACTTAGAGGTGCGGATCGCGGCCGAGGTTAAGGACTTCGACCCGGTAACTCTCTTCGGTCGGCGGAAAGCCCGGCGGAATGATCGTTTTACACTCTTCGCGCTGGAGGCTGCTCGACAAGCAATAGCGGATGCTGGGTTGCAGTTCGAACAAGGGGACAAGTGGGAGGTCGGAGTTATTATCGGCACCGCCATCGGTGGGGTCATCACCTTACTTAGAAACCACGAAATCCTGCTGAGATCAGGTCCTCGACGGGTGAGCCCATTCATGGCGCCGATGATGATGCCCAACGCCGCTTCCGCCGCCGTGGCCATTGCATACGGCTTGCGGGGCCCCAACCTGGCCCTGGTTTCCGCCTGCGCTACCGGCTCTAATGCCATCGGGGAGGCAGCGGAGGTAATCCGGCGAGGGCACGCAGATGTGATGATCTGCGGTGGGAGTGAGGCGATGATCGCGCCACTTGCTTTGGTAGGTTTAAATAACATGGGGGCGGTCTCCACCCGCAACGACGAACCCGAACGAGCCAGCCGGCCCTTCGACGCTGATCGGGATGGGTTGGTGCTGGGGGAGGGAGCTGGAGTGTTGGCGCTGGAGAGCTTGGAGCACGCCCGCGCGCGCGGGTGTCGAATCTACTGCGAATTGGTTGGCTACGGAGCTTCTTCTGACGCCTATCACGTTACCGCACCGGAGGAAACGGGGCAGGGGGCTGCACTGGCAATGGAACGAGCGCTTCACGACGCGGACCTAGAGCCCGGAGAGGTAGACTACATCAACGCCCATGGCACCAGCACTGCGCTTAACGATCGCATCGAAACTAAAGCCATCCGTAACGTCTTCGGCTTACATGCAGATCACCTAGTGGTCAGCTCCTCCAAGTCTATGTTGGGCCACCTGATGGGGGCTGCTGGGGCGGTTGAGGCCATCGCCTGCGTAAAAAGCCTTGAGACCGGTTGGGTCCATCCCACCATTAACTACGAAAAACCTGATCCCGAGTGTGACCTGGATTACGTGCCCAATCAGGCGCGACAGTTGGAACCCCGAGTCATCCTTTCCAACTCTTTCGGCTTCGGGGGCCACAATGGTTGCCTGATCTTCATCCGTTGGGAGGAGGCTATGTGAGTCCATCTTTATTCCAGCGAGGGGCAGCAAGTATATCGTAGCGGTCCCTTTAATCGACGACCCAATGTCCGGGAAGCGAGTGAACGCAAGATTCTGAGGAGGAAGTAAAACCATGATCAAGATCATTGCTGACAGCACATGCAACTTGTCTCAAGATGTATTGGAGCAGTACGATATTCGGGTGGCTCCTATTTCGATTCAATTCAAAGAGGAGACCTTCGAAGAAGGTATCGACATCGATCACGACCTTTTCTATCGCAAGATTGAGGAAATGGGGATCATCCCGACATCCTCCCAGCCAACACCAGCCTGGTTCGCTAAGTACTACCGAGAACTAACAGATCAGGGGCACACGATCTTGGTGATCACCATCACCAGCCACCACAGCGGCACCTTCGAATCTGCGATTTTGGCCAAATCAATGGTTCCTGAGGCCGATGTCGAAGTCTTCGACTCTTTGAGCATCTCCTTGGGCACCGGCTGGATGGTCCTGGAGGCGGCTCGAGCGATCGAAGCAAGCCAAGACCGGGGGCAAATTCTGAGCCGCCTGACCGAGATCCGTGACCGAACCAATCTCTTCTTCACCCCAGCCACTCTAAAGTATCTCCAGATGAGTGGGCGAGTTGGCACGTTGAAAGGCGTTCTAGGCTCATTACTCAGCGTCAAACCGATCATCGCCACCAAGGAAGGTGTCCTAGAGGTCGCTGAGAGCATTCGAACTCGAAAGAAAGCGGTGGACCGGATTATCGAACTCACCGAAGAGGCAGTTGGCACCTCTGATCCGGTCAACCTGGCCGTTGTTCATGCCAGGGTGCCTGAGGAAGCTCGTGAATTGTTGGAGCGGGTTGAGGCTCATTTCAACTGCAAGGAGACCATGTTCGCTGAGCTGGTTTGCTCGCTGGCCGTCCACGGCGGCCCCGGGGTTCTGGTTTTAATCTCATATAAGGTGTGATCAGGACGGAGAGATGTGTGCCGTGCTTACAGGTGTCGATCGACCCAATTGGTTTCTTATGATAGACTGACGAAGCCTCACCCCGCGGTGAAGCCTCTCGGATGAAAGAAATGTAAGGCTAGTGGTAGGAGATTAGGCGTAGGAGTCCCGTTGTCCCGCGTTACCCGCTATGCCCAGCGCACATTGGGTCTGCTCACCCTGGCAAACTGGTTCAATTTCTACGACCGGCAGATCGTCTCGGTGTTGGCGGAGGCGATCAAAGCTGAGTTTCAGCTGACCGATATGCAGGTTGGCGGGTTGAACAGCGCCTTTGAGTTCACTTACCCGCTGGCTGCAATCGTATTGGCGATGCTGGCTGACCGTTGGGGTCGACAGCGGATCATCTCTCTGGTTATCGCCTTGTGGAGTGGGGCGACGGCCCTCACCGGCGTAGCCGGCTCTTACCTGACCCTGATTGTGGCACGGCTTGGCGTGGGCGCGGGTCAGGGCGGCTACGGCCCCCCGGCGTTGACTAAGCTGTCTGATGTCTTTCCCGGAGCTTACCGGGCACAGGCGGTTGGTGTTCACGCTGTAGGGCTGATGTTAGGGTCGGCCGCGGGTTACATATTGAGTGGCGCTATCGCGCAGGCGCTTGGATGGCGGGTCTCGTTCATCGTGGCTGGGTTGCCAGGACTTCTATTGGCCTGGCTCATATTCAGGCTGCGTCCCAAGTCTTCCCCTGTCTCTCCAACCAACTCCACCAACCCTCACCCTGCTGCACCTCGACTTGATTTCAACGTGGTCCGTCAGCTATTTGCCGTGTCAACGTTACGGGTCGTATATGCCAGTGGTGTCCTGGTTTACTTAGCCACTGGTGGACTGATCTTTTGGCTGCCGACCTTCATGCAACGTTACCACGGCTACACACTGGCCTCGGCAGCCTCGATTGCTGGCTCGGTTCAGGTGGCGGTGGGTGTGGTGGGCGTTCTTTTCGGCGGATGGTTGGGAGATCAGCTAACGCAACGGCATCCGGGGGGTAAATTGCTAGCCATGGGTATGGGTTTGGCGGTGGGCACACCACTGGCCATCATCGGTATTCTTGCCTTGAGCCGCTCGTTGTTCTTGGTCACAGCTGGCTTGGCGCTTTTTCTCTACTCGTTCAATTTTTCTTGCAGTGGACCTCAAATTTATGAAGTGACCCCACCAGCGTTTCGGGCAACATCTCAGGCCGTCTTTTTATTTCTCACCCACTACCTGGGCAACCTGCCCTCGGCGCCCATTATCGGTTGGCTGTCCGATGTGGGCTATGATCTGCGAACCGGAATGGTCGTCTTAGCGATGATTGGAATGCTGGCAGCCGCGCTTATGCTCTGGGGTGCGCGCTTCGCTGGCAAGGATGCGCTGCGAGTTAAGAGTATTTAGGAGTGGTTATTCATAGCGGTCTGCCGACACCACGACATATACCCCTCCCCACTCCTCGAGGGTAGTTTTTTTAGTGCACTCATTAATCCTATCAAGACAAGGAGGGTGAGGCATGAATTTTGATGTGGCGGATAAAGTGGTCATCATCACCGGTGGTTCACGTGGGATCGGACGTGCGATGGCGCTGGCTTTTGCAGACGCCGGGGCCAAGGTGGTCGTCGCCAGCCGTAAGCAGGAAGGCGTAGACGCGGTTGCGGCTGAGATTGCGTCTCGTGGCGGGACCGCGCTGGCGGTCGCCGCGCATATGGGCCAGGAGGAGGCGGTGTCGGCGTTAGTCGAGCGGGTGGTCGAGGTCTTTGGTGGGGTCGATGTTGCCATCAACAATGCGGCTACCAACCCCCACTTCGGTCCGATTCTAACCGCAACTGCCTCTCTGTGGGACAAGATCCTGGATGTCAATCTGAGAGGGCCTTTTTTCCTTTGCCAGCAGGTGGCGCCTATCATGGAGAAGCAGGGTGGAGGGGTGATCATAAACGTGGCTTCAACGGCCGGTATCCGCCCATCAACAGGGTTGGGCATTTATGGTGTGTCTAAGGCCGGGTTGATCATGTTGACCAAAGTGTTGGCGGTGGAGTTGGGTCCATTCAACATTAGGGTCAATGCCATCGCACCGGGTCTGATCAGGACTCGCTTTAGCCGAGCCCTATGGGAAGCGGAGGCCATCGCCCAGACGGTTCAAGGTGCGAATCCTCTTGGTCGGCTGGGTGAACCTGAGGACATCGTCGGGGCGGCTTTATATCTGGCCTCACCCCTTTCGAGCTACGTGAACGGCGAGGTACTGCTCATAGACGGCGGGATGAGCATCTCAGGGGGAATAGGATAGGTTCAGCAACATCTACGGTTGCCGGTATCGATTAAATTCCGACATTCTTATTTCATTATGGTGCGAGACCAAGGACGTAATTAGGGGTTATCAGTAAAGAGAGTACCTATAAGGGTGAGGGTCGGCGTCTGGCGGTATGATTTGCTGTGCTCCTTCGACAGCGTCGTTGCCTATCCTCCGACTTTGACTTGAGCTTCGCTCAGTTGCCGGAGTATACCCTGAGCGGTTTTCATAAGTACCTTAGCAGAACCTGCCACAGCCCGCTGAAGATCTCAGGATTAGCTCATACAAGGTGAGTCGAAGGGCTCAGGATGCAATTTCGATTTCGGGGCTGTCTAAAAAGGCCTATCGAGCAAAGATTGTAGGGGCGGACCAGGCCGGGAACTACACCCGGCATCTGCGACTAGTCGCCCATTGCGAACCATATTTTGGACGACACTTGGGTTGGCCCCTACATGACGAATTTATTGATCGCGGCTGCTAATTTGGGATAGCCCCTCCGCTCAGGAAGCAAATACAAAGCGGTAGCACCCTGAGCCGACTTGCACGAAGACCACGAATGTGGTCTTGGCGTAGGTGACTGCAACTTTAGCCGCCAGCTATTTTCTGATTAGTATTTTGAACCTGAGATTAGGGGGTGTTCGTATAGTGTGAAGGAGGAGCGAAAACGATGATTAAAATTGTCACTGACAGCACAAATAACTTATCGCAGGATGTGTTGGAGCAATACGACATTCGCGTTGCCCCCATCCCAATTCAGTTTAGAGATGAGACCTTTGAAGAAGGTATTGACATCGACCGCGACCTGTTCTACCGTAAGATTGAGGAACTAGGGATTATCCCCACATCTTCACAGCCGACCCCCGCATGGTTTGCCAGGTTCTATCAGGAGTTGACCGAGCAGGGACACTCGATCCTGGTGATTACCATCACCAGCAAGCATAGCGGGACCTACGATTCAGCGGTGCTGGCCAAATCCATGGTGCCCGAAGCAGATGTCGAAGTTTTCGACTCATTGAGCATTTCCTTGGGTATGGGCTGGATGATCCTGGAGGCGGCTCGGGCAATCGAAGCCGGGCGAGATCGGTCGAGCGTCCTGCGCTATTTAAAGGAAATCCGTGACCGGGCTAAGCTTATCATCACCCCGGCTACCCTGAAATATCTCCAGATGAGTGGACGCGTGGGCCGGTTGCAAGGAGCTCTAGCCTCATTGTTGAATGTCAAGCCGATCATCGCTTTGAAGGATGGCGTGTTGGAAGCAATTGAAAACGTGCGCACGCGGGGCAAAGCGTTGGATCGGGTGATCGAGCTGCTTGAGAACGCGGTTGGTACATCAGAACCGATTAACTTGGCGGTCATACATGCCAGGGCACAAGAGGACGGACAGAAGTTGTTGGAGCGGGTTAAGGCTCAATTCAACTGCCGCGAGATCCTGATGGCCGATTTGGTGTGTTCATTAGCCGTCCATGGTGGTCCGGGAATTTTGGGCCTGTTTGCCTACCAAGTGTGAGTCGAGCAGGGGGATGTGTGCCATAATGGCGTCTGTCGTTTATATTTGTTGATCAAGACAATAGGATTGCTTGCATTAGGCCCATCCACCTTACCGCGATCTATAGTCACCTCTTCTGAGCGAGGTATAGTGAGTTTCACTGAAAAGGGCATCTTCCATAGACGATGCCCATTATTTTGTTACTAGAGCTACCCAAAGGGCTTGCAGGTAAGGATAGAGGAGTGACCCGATGCCCAACTATCAGCATTGGCTTTTTGACCAAAAGGGACGCATTGCGACTCTAACTCTCAACCATCCGGAACACTCAAATAGCTTGACGCTAGACACATTCCAAGAGCTGAAAGACATTGCAGACCACTTGCGTGCTAGCAAGGACATCTGGGTGGTAATTCTCGAGGGTAAGGGCAAGCATTTTTCCACTGGCATAGATGTCACGGTGATCGACTCAATAATCGATTACCCAGAGGGACCGTTTCGTGAAGCCCTGCTGGACATGCAGGATTGCCTGGATGCATTTGAGGCGCTAGAGAAGCCCACAATTGCAAAATTACGAGGTTTTTGCCTGGGCGGTGGGTTGATCCTGGCTTTGTGCTGTGATTTTCGTATCGCTAGCCGGCGGACCGTTTTCGGCTTTCCTGAGGTAAAACTAGGCGTACCGGTCATCGCGGGCACCCAGCGGGTGACACGCATTGCAGGGGTGGCGACGACCAAGGAACTCATTCTATTGGGCAGAAACTTTAATGCTCGCGCGGCGAAAGAGTATGGATTGGTGCACAAGGTGGTGCCACCGGATGAACTCGACACTGCGATCGCCAGGTTCGCCAATAAATTCCTCAAGTTGCCGCCAAAAACGGTGGGGGCAGCCAAGCGGGTTATAGATGTTGGTTCATATCTTCCCTTGCGAGCAAGCCAGGACCTGGAAATTGATGCGCAGGCCAAGTTGCTTCACAGCCCAGATTTCAAGGAGGCGGTGAACAGCTTCATCGAAGGTCGACCCCCACGTTTCATCGGGGAGTAACCATTCAGACCGCTAAGTGGGGGGGAAGATTACCGCATGTCGGCAGCATTCTGTTGCGCAATGAAGCGGGAAGGATCAACTACTTCAACTGGCTTTAAGTTGTCAGATTTCTTAATAAAACATAGAAACCTTGACAAGCTCAGCATGATGATAATTTGGCTCATGTGTGGCGTGGGTATTTGACTTGCCAATCTCACCATGACTTGGTAAAAAACGCGGACTCGGTTTTGATATCTGGAGGTCGAACTTGTCAACAGCCAAGCGTCTGACGGAAGTGTTCGAGATGGCCGAAGAGGTTCCCTTCGACGATTCGAGTAAGATCGTCCTGTTCAGCGACTGTCACCGGGGGGATAACGGTTGGGCTGATGACTTCGCCCATAATCAAAGCCTGTTTTTTTTTCGCGCTGGAGCACTATTATGCGCAGGGTTTTACCTATATCGAAATCGGGGATGGTGATGAGCTCTATGAGAACAAATCAAGGCCGATTTATCTCTGAAATCGAAACTCTCCTTCAAAGGACAAGGTACCTTTAACTATTTTCGTAGTCGTCCCGAAAATCTAAGCCTGTCTTGCCGGAAACGCCTACTGCTCGCACTGCTCACGATGGCGTGCAGCAAAAATAATTAAACTCAAAATAAGGAAGTTCATATGGGGATGTCATGAGAGACATCCCCATATGATTTTGATCACTCAGATGGTAGTTCCTTGAAGCTCAAGGAGATGTCCACACCCCTTCTTGCTTGGATCCACTTAGCAACATAATAGATCACAAGCCCGCTTAAGAAAACCACGACGTTGAAGATGATCATTGTTGATGTTAACCCCGACATTGGATCGGATATGAACGACCAGGCTAAGATCCCATTAGTGATGATGTTCACCACTCCAATGATCGAGATGACTGGAATGTTACCCACTCGTTGGTTAACCGCGGATGCCTCAAACAACTTTGGCAGCCGGTAGGGTAATAGGACAGCGGCTATTGCCACCATGGTGAAACTGAGGAGATAGCCGAAAATACCCACCAGGGTAGAGAAGTAGGGGCTGAATACGTAGACATACAAGGCGATGATGCTCATGATCCCCATGGTCGCCAGTGCAGGGATAGGTGTATGCAACCTTGGGTGAACTTTGCGGAACCACTGTGGAAAAATTCCGTCAATCGAGTACGCCAGGATGTTGCGCGAGCCATTGAGAATTTGTCCAGGCAGCCAGGCATAGCTCCAGAAGATGAAGCCGAACAGGATAAGGAAAGCGACAACGATATTGCCGCTCAGGTATGACGCAAGTTCGGTGAAGAGCGGGGTTGATGTCATCCCTAGCTCCCCTGGATCAATCCAGGTAAGTGCTCCTAGGAAATCAAAACCGACTGCCTTCTCCACAACGATCACCGATACCAACACTCCCAGGCCAACCAAAACCACCGTGGCTGGCATGGACCAGAGTTGTACCCGGCGGGCGTCTTTGACCTCACTGCCGATATATGCGGAGGACTGCATGAACAACAGGTTGAGAGCTATCCACGTCTGTACCAGAAGTGTGTTGCGAAAGCTAAATGGACCCTTTTCAAACCCCGCCTCTACACCGGCTTCCAAGACGTAGCTGGCCACATCAGCCTTCCCCGATATAGGTCCGACGAAATTGTTAAAGGCTGCTGCCATATCCACAGGTGTCTTACCAACGAAAACGAACACGGTAAGTACTGTGCTGATTATGGCGAGGAGGATCAGTGCGTTCTGGACCCGGAAGAAGTTTTTCGTGCCTGTGGCGAATATAACGCACAGCAGAGTGATCAGAAAAGCTCCAAAGATAAACATCCCAACCGGACTGGCAAACCAGTTGCCGATGTCAATCAGGCCAAGGGTGCCAGTGATGATTCCCAGCGTGCGGAAGAATGGAGCCAAACCGTATAACGCCAGGAAGGCGGATGGAACACCCCCGTAGAAAAACCACCACATTGTTGTGTTGAAGTTGGACATCATGCCCAAAGCCGGTCCTAATACCCGGCTCACATACACATAATCGCCGCCCGAGCGTGGCATGGTCGATGCCATATAACCAAATGTAAGTGAACAAGGTACGATCAGTAAGATACTGAGAATCGCGCTCAGCGGTAGATTGATGCCGGGGTAAAACGATGGGCCGAGCATGAGTAAGAAAGCCAACAGCAGACCGATGCTTGTAAAGTTGATATTGTAGGCCAATATGTCCCACGCCGTACCCGTGCGGACGAGTCCACTGGCCTTACGGACAAAAACCTCAGGTTGTCCAGCACTCTCTTGGTTCGTCATTTTAATCTCCTCTGAATTACTAGAGAAATGCATCAGTTCTTCCCTGGGTGATCTTAGGCGATAAATAAACCATCCTCAGGTCTCCCAGGCTACCGCGCGCACAGGAGAACCATCTAACTTGTACAGCAAGAGGGGTAAAAATGAAAAATGATATACTTGACTCGTTTTTAGCTGAGCCAACCGTGATAGGTTCTCAACGATTAGGACGTCATGTCCCAACAAGATATCATGCGCGTGACA
>Ga0209986_10001865_pt1 | contig 19866 bp, 23 predicted proteins | sample BlataG_FD_183168 | JGI IMG/M metagenome (GOLD analysis project Ga0209986, IMG submission 183168) | Deep subsurface microbial communities from Black Sea to uncover new lineages of life (NeLLi) - Black_00105 metaG (SPAdes) (version 2) | ecosystem: Environmental > Aquatic > Marine > Oceanic >... | reverse complement strand
CTGGAAAGGCAGCTCAAGTCCACGGCCTGGCTGGACAGGCTGAAGCAGGAAAGCCAAAGAAAATAAAAGGTTAAAAGCAAAAAAACCAAGTGACAAGTGGAAAGATTACTTTTGCATTTCCTGCGCCAGTCACCCGCCTACGGGTGACTGGCACGGAGGGCTCTGTCATTTTGATTCTTGGGTTTCAACTTTTGACTTCTGATACAATAGGTGCTGGCAGGGGGCACCTGCCGAGCCAAGGAGGCACAATCGATGCGGAAGTCCACGAAGTCGCTGCTGCTCCAGTTCCTGGTGTTTCTCGCCTTTTCCCTATTCTTCTCCGTGCTGCCCGTCCTGCTGGGGGTATTGGGAGACAGGTCAAGCTACGCGCTGGCCGTTTTCAACGCGTGGTACGGCCTGCTACCCCCCGTGGCTTTGCTGCTCCTGGCCTACCTGCTCTACCGCAGGGAGGCCAGCTGGTTGACTTTCCTGGGCAGGGCCTGGATGGGCGTGGGCACCTGGTTTCTGTTGCAACTCGTCCTGGAGTCGCTGACCACGGTCTCACCCCTGCTGGCGCTGCTGTCTTTGCCGGCGAAGTTTGCCGGAGGAGTCGTGGTGAGGCACCCGGTGGGCTATGTGGCCTTCTTCTCGGGTTGGGGACTGGTAGCTGGTATCGTCGTTTTCCTCCTGGGTGGGCTGGCGCTGTACATTGCCGGCAAACGCCTCGGAAACAGGATGCCGGGACGCACAGCAGGCGGCTACAGCAGGCCGACCTTTGTGGTTTCATCTGTGCTGCTGGCGGTTTGCCTGCTCCTAACGCCCCTGTCAGTTTGCGCTGTTTCCAGGCCTGCGCCGCGTGATTTCGCTGAAGGCGCGGCCGTACCCACTGAAGCCGAGATATACGGCTATATCGAGGATGTTTATGGCTTTGGGCCCCGTCGCCCTGGTTCCGCGACGTACCACGAGGCCGCTGCCCATGTGGCAGCGCAGCTGGAGGAGTTCGGCCTGGATGTGAATGTGGAGAAGACAAGCTTCGACTACTGGGAGGAGAAGGAGTGGAGGCTGGTGCTGGAACCCGCCGGAGAGAAGCCGACGGAGGTAGAGTGCTACTTCTGGCCCTACAGCGGCCAGACCCCACCGGAAGGTATCACCGCCGAGATGGTCTACCTAGGCGAAGGGTCGGAGGAAGAGGTGGCAGCGGCTGAGGTCGAGGGGAAGGTGGTGCTGGTGTCTCTACCTCCCATGTACGTGGGGTGGAACCTGCTGAAGCTGTTCTCCTTCATGGCCTACGACCCCGAGGATACGGCAGCCGGCAACGACCAGCCTTACCCGATTGGCTGGCTTCTCCACCTGGAGGATATTTACCGCAACATCGAGCAGGCCGGAGCCGCCGGTACGGTTTATGTTCTGGAAGGCTACCCCGATATGGGGACATTCACGTATTACGCCCCTTACGACGGCCAGATCCGCTCGGTGCCCAGCCTCTACGTCCGCGAAGAAGACGGGAACATGATTCGAGAAAGGCTGCGAGAAGGCCCGCTGGAGGTGAACCTGACGTTGGAGGCATCCATTGCCAGGGATGGAGGGGAAGCAGTCAACATCTACGCCGTCCTTCCCGGCAAGAGCGACGCGAACTTCGTTGTCTCCTCCCATTTCGATTCCCCCTGGGCCAGCGGAGTGGAGGACAGCTCGGGGACGGGCATGGTGCTAGCGCTGGCCGGCTACTACGCCCGGGTTCCAGCGGAGGAGCGACAGCGGACGATGGTCTTCCTGCTGACCGGCTCTCATTTCGTGGGCGAAGCGTCCAACGACGACTTCATGGAGCGCCACAGGTCGGGAATCCTGGCCGACACCCTATCGATTATCTGCATCGAGCACATCGCCGACAACTGGCCTTACAGCCAGTACGTAGACCCGAGGGGAGTGTTCTTCGAGGAGAACCCCGTGGTCATCAGCCTTTTCGCCGGGCTGGTGCCGCGATACGGCCTGTACCGCACCCTGCTGTTCCCGACGGTTACCCCTCTCGGCGTCCCCACCGACGCTGGTCCCTTCAGCCGCGCGGGTTTCCCGGTTGCCAGCAACATCAGCGGGCCGGTCTACCTTTTCGACGTTGCCGATACACTGGAGCGAGTAGCCCGCGACCAGCTGGAGCCCATGGCAAAGCTGTATATCGATTTCATCGACAACCTGAGCAGGTACCCTGGTTTCGTGCTGCGGTTCAACATTAATACGCTGGCCATATTGCTCACCGCCCTGCTGTTCAGCCCGCTGGTCACCGTTGGCTTTGCCACCTGCCCGAGAAGACGAAAAGACGAGACAAAGTACCTTAGAGCCTAGACAACAGGACTTGGCGCAGAACCAATGCCCCTCCCTCTGACTCCCTCCCGCCAGGGGAGGGAGAACTGTAAGGAAGGCCTGTCCTCACGCAAATCCTAAATACTAAACAATATCTTAAGCCCAGCCACCAAATGCTCCTGTTTTGAACTTCGGATTTCGGTCATTTGAGTCTGCTCCGAAAATAGACTGCCGTACCCTGGCCCGGGTAGATTGGAGCATCGGCTCCAATCATGCCTAGAGCGGATGCTCTAGGCTACCCCTACTTTCATAATTCGCTGGTGGGCATCTGCCCATGGGCGTTTCTTTAGGATTTCGATATTAGGATTTAGAATTTGCCAGGCGCCATGCATCTGCGGGCGAGGCTAAAGCCTCGCGCTACATCTTTGCCCCGCTTACGCCTGTTGTATCTCACGCATGCAGCGCGACCTCTTAAGGTCGCCCCGGCGGAGTTCGAGGCGAGGCTGAAGCCTCGCGCTACATGTTTGGCAGTGATATACTCTTCTTGGGGCATAGCACGATGGGCGGCGACGCAGGGCGGACAGTGGCGCTTCTGTTGGAAAGAACTTGGTGAAGGAGGAGTTCGTTATGGAGAAAAAGGTTCATGATGTGGATGGGATCATAAAAGGTGGCCCTTATTCGCATGTTGCCGAAGCCGGCGGGTTCGTCTTTGTGTCCGGCATGGTACCGGTAGACGTTGACAAGGACCTATGGGTGACTGGCAACGTGAAGGAGGCTACTGAGGTCGTGCTCAATAATGTGAGGAAGGCGTTAGAGTCCTCGGGCAGTGGTCTTGATAAGGTTGTCAAGGCAACTGTCTTCCTGCAGGATATGGCTGATTTCAACAGCATGAACGAAGTCTACGAGCAGTACTTCCCTGAGAAGCCTCCGGCACGTACGTGCGTAGCTGTAAAAGAGCTTCCCGTTGGTCTTCCTGTGGAGATAGAAGTCATCGCCGTGAAGTAGAAGTCATTCACGTTGTGGGAGGAGATATGGTAAGTCTGGAAGATATCAAGAGCGCCAGGGAGAGCATTGCTCCGCTTGTTCATCGAACGCCGCTGTTCTCCTCTGAAGCGCTGAGCAATCTGACGGGTATCCAGTGGGGTCTTCTATGAAAAAGCTAGCAGTGTAGACAGACGCGGACCGTGAACTGCAACCAGCACATACTGTATTCGAGGAGGTGAGAGATGGCCAAGACCAGCAGTTCGTCCGAGAGCGGTGCGCCAGCAGGTGAGGCAAAGCTGGACCGACCGATCACGTTGATAGGCGCCATTGCGCTGGTTGTCGGTGGCGTCATAGGAATGGGCATCTATGCCCTGATAGCCGGGGTCGGCGCTGAGGCTGGCTCTGCCCTGTGGCTGGCATTTATCCTGGCGATGGTTGTTTCCATAATAGGTGTGGCCCCTTTGATTCAGATTGCGAGCGCTCTTCCCCGTGCCGGAGCCGGGTACCTGTATACCAGCCGTTTGCTCAATCCCCTTGCCGGGACGATTGTGTCTTATTGGGCCATCCTCGGCGTGGCCTGCTCAACGTGTTTTGTTTCCCTGGGGCTGGCTGGATACATCGCTCCTTACTTACCCTGGGACATACCGGTGAAGGTCCTGGCACTGATATTGCCCTGCTTGTTCTTTGTAATCTACCTGTTTCGCTTGAGACTGGCAACGTGGGTGCAGATATTGCTCGTAGTTCAGCTCATCATCGCTCTGCTGGTATACGCTGGTGCCGGCTCGTTTGAGCATGATATGCAGTTCAGCGTTTCGTTGCCGCAAGGGGTTGGCGGGCTCATTATGGCCGTCGTTCTCTGCTACAGTGCTTGCTTCGGCCTTCAGATAGTGGCTGAAATGGGCGAGGAAATGAAGAACGCCCGCCGGAATATCCCTCTGGCGCTGGTAATCGGTGGGGCCATCGTTCTCGTTATCTATATACTGGTTGGCATCGTTTTCATCAGTTCCGTGGCCTATGATTATGAGGCAATTAAAGGCATGACTGCTCCTCTTGTGGATACGGGAGCGACTTTTCTGTCACCGTTCTGGGTGGTTTTTCTGAGTATAGGTGCCGTCAGTGCCGGGCTGACCTCTCTTAACGCGGCTGCCATAGCCATGCCGCGGGAGTTCCTGGCGCAGGCACGCGATGGGGTGGCACCTGCTTTCATGGCCAGGATAAACGAACGCACGCGCTCGCCTGTGAACGCGGTTGGGGTGTATTTCCTCTTCGCGGTACTTCTCCTCGCCCTGGGTCAGAGTATCGATTTCTATGCCGTGATGACGGCGGTTGGAATCCTGGTGTTGACCGCTGTGATGGCAATAGCAGCGTGCCGGCTCCCTTCCAGGTTCCCTGACCGCTACAAGAGCGCCTACTTCAAGATGTCGAAACCATGGCTTTTCACTATCGCGGGCATCGCTGGAATGTCGAGCCTGTTATTCGTCCTTCTGGTGCTAACCGAGGTACCGATGGTCGGGCTTGTCTACGTTGGCTGGACGGTCGTGATTGTTGTGTATTACTTCTTGCGCGTGCGCTGGCTCAAGAGTAAGGGTGTCGACTGGGAAGGAACGATCAAGCGCATTCCGGGGTTCGACGAAGAGCAAGGATGACCCGAAGTCTCGGGAATGTAAAACGTAAAAGCCAAAATGGAAAAGCGCAAGTCAAAATCGAAAAACGGACCGGAGGACGACGGTAAAGGCAGAAGATGACCTTTACATTTTCACCTGTCATCTTGGTTTTTGGCTTTTCCCCTTTGATTTAGGCCGCCTGGCCGTCACCCGCAGGCGCCTGACTGGCACAGAAAGCCAGTTGGGCTGGCAGCCAGACTTGGGATGCCTGCTTCTCCGGTACCAAAGTAGCATCAAGCCCTACATAACCACGGGTGAAGGATGCTTCTGAAACGGGTGTATTCGCACAACCAGCGAGAACAGGTACGGATAATTCGATTTCAGGTGTTCCACATAGGATACCCACTCGGCGGTCAGATGACGATACACCCGCTGGGTATCACCGGCGATGTGCTGGAGATCAGTGTCGGGGAGGTTCTTAGTTGATGGCCTTGCCTCGAGTTCTTCGGTAAGGTGGAAAGTCGCCCACAGCAAATCCGTGAAGCGCTCGTGCTCCAAGAGGTTAGGGTTCTCCAAAAGGGCCAGCAGGAAAGGCCGCTTCTGGATTAGAAAAGCTCTCAGGCCTTCAAGGTCCAGGTTGAGGCAGTTCGGCTTGTCCTCGATGGCGCTGGCAAAAGCCATCGCCTTCTTGAAATCAGCATGAGTCCAGCTCTGGTCAACAGCAAGGCGTTGTTTCATCTGCTCACTTTGCTCAAAGCCACTGAGAAGCTCCTGGAGCAACTGAGTTCCCACCTCACTGAAGAAGGCTCCAATCACCATGTTAAGCTTTTGTAGGATAGCTTGCTTCTCCCGACGAGCCAGTATGCGCTCGATTACTATGACCACCAGGAAGACCTCGATAGGCAGGAAGGCCAGATCACCAACCATGTAAATGAAGATATGGTGGACATCCCGAAAGATCCAGTAGTGGACGAAGTACACCAGGGCAGAGAGTGCTATGAAAATGATAGCCAGAACAACGAATGTTGAGTAGCGTCGCATAGTCCTCCTCCGTCAATAGTGCACGCCTGCCGGCTTGCTCCAATAAACAACAGGTGTGCAGCTGTAAATCGCTCGTAGCCTCCCTCGGCAGCGAACATCCACCACTGGACCGCAGGCTCTCGTTCTGTGACCGTCGTCACGTCAGCCCCGAAGAGCTTACTCAAATACTGTGGCACAATCGGTAGTACGGCGAGGGCTCCTGTCCTCCGAGATCTAGATGCCAGGCAGACAGCCCGGAGCTCTCACCATCAAAACCGGTACGCAAGTGGCTCTGAACACCTTGTCGGCAACGCTGCCGTGAGCCCACCTGCTTAGGCCAGACCGTCCGTGGCTGGCGATAAGGACTAGGTCGGCGCCCTCCCGCTCGGCAAACGAGGTAATCTCCTCGGCCGGATTACCGAGAAGCACTTCCGTCCGGACTCTAATTCCCTTCTTTTGGAGCGGCTTCGCTATTCTGTCAAGATATCTCTGGGCCTGTCTCTGCATCTTGCCTATGGTCACCGGCACCTCGCCCCCGGGCTGGCCTGGTGGCGGCACCGGCCCCCCTGCCTCACTGAGCTCGGTTGCACGTGTGAAGCCGGCGATACGCTCGGTAACGCTGACCAAGACAACCTCCTCCGTCGCACAGCCGGATGCGAGCTCCTGTGCATGCGGCAGCACACACTCTGCCAGCCTCGAACCGTCCAGCGGAACCACAATCTTCTTATACACTACTCCTCCTCCTTCAGAAGGTCATTGAATACCTCGGCATGGTATACTTCATGGTCCCTCAGCCGAATAAGCAACTTCTTCAGGCCAGGGTCTGTAGCCTCTTTGGCCGCGCGGTCATCTTCGGCGGCCACCTTTTTCTCAATTTCAGTGTCGGCACGGAGCATGTCGCTTGTCTTGGTTAACTGCTTAAACGCTGGTCGTCCCATAATGCATCGCGAAAAGTATACCAGTGTTGGTCCGGTGGCACCAGATCACATCCATATGACCAATTCCTAGCGACTTCTAGCGCCAAATGGCGGATTGCTTGGGCGGTATTGGTCTCCTCGCAACTGGGCGCGGAGTGAATCCGGGTCGGTAACAGGCGTGTTGCAGGTATAGTTTTCGCACACGTACACTGTAGGTTGATTGTTAAGCATCTGCTTATTCTCCAGCAACTTCAGCTCTGGGAAGACAGCAGGGTCACTGGGGTCATAAGCGGCGACCACCTTATTGGGCAGCCATATACTGTAGATAGTCTTCAGTAACCCTAACGTCGCCGAATCAATTCTGGGGCCAATGATGGCAATTTCTTTAGGAGCCGATAGGTAGAAGTCCAAGGCACAGAGCCAATTACCAGCGACCAGGGGATGCCTTTCCATGAGCTCTCGCATTGACCAAAGGGACTGTGCTGCCAGCTGTTCAAACCGCTTACTGCCTGTTAATTTGGCCAACTTAAGCAAGACGAAGTTAGCGGCCGATGAAGCAGATGGCAGCGAAAGGTCTAGTGGGCTTCTAGGACGGACAAACAAGTTCTGGTGCCTTTGGCTAGTGTCATATAGAGCTCTCGTATCCTCATCCCAGAACTGCTCAATCATGGCTCCTACCAGTTTGATGGCTTGCCTGAGCCACTCTCCTCCAAATGTAGCCTGATGCAGCAGCAAAAGCCCCTCAATAACAAACGCGTAGTCCTCGAGGTAGCCGTATATCCTGGCCCTCTCATCCTTATAGGCGTGCCTCAGATATCCTTCAAAAGTCATTGAGTTCAGCAAAAATGAGCCGTTAGCTATAGCAGCATCCAAGTAATCCTGGCGGTTAAGGACACAAGCCGCTTCAGCTAGGCTGGCCAACATTAGCCCGTTCCACGAGGCTAGTGTTTTTTCATCGCGACTAGGCTTGACTCTCTCTGCCCGCTTCTTCAGTAGAGACGCCTTAGCCTGCTCAATGATGCTTGATGCTTCCTGTGTAGAGTCACAGGCAACGTGCAGAATACTTCGCCCTTCAAAATTGCCCTCAGGTGTAACGCCAAAGTAATTGCTGACCACCCGACTGGGGCTATCGCCCAATACTTCGGCAATTTCCTGGGGAGTCCACAGGTAGTACTTCCCCTCAATACCCTCGCTATCGGCATCCTGAGTGCAGTAAAAGCCACCCAGCGAATTGGTCATTTCTCTCAGCACATAGTCCAGAGTCTCCTCAGCTATGGTCCGATACAACTGATTACCCGTGACTTGGTAGGCGTGCACATACACCTGACTAAGCAGTGCGTTATCGTATAGCATTTTCTCAAAATGTGGAACAAGCCAACGGGCATCTGTGGCATACCGATGGAAACCGCCACCTATTTGGTCATAAATGCCTCCTCTCGCCATCTTCTCCAGAGTCAACTCCACCATCTCCAGAGCAGCTGTATGCTGCCTGCGGTGGAAGTACCTCAGAAGAAACTCTAGCGCCATCGGCTGGGGAAATTTTGGCGCCGTTCCAAACCCGCCGTTTTCCCTGTCGAAGCTTTGATCGAGAGCTAAATAGGCGTGCTCAAGAATTGCTACTGCCAGTGGTTCAATAGCAGCACTGCTATCTGACTTTCTGGACATTGCCGCCGACAATTGCCTGGTGGTCTGCTCGATGTCGCCTCGGCGATTATGGTAGGCATCGGCGACGGCTCTGAGAACCCCGGGGAAGCTAGGCATACCATCCCTATCTTCAGGTGGGAAGTAAGTCCCGCCGAAGAAAGGCTTGCCATCTGGGGTCAAGAATACGGTGAGGGGCCAGCCGCCACCGCCGGTCAAAGCCTGCGCTGCTTCCATATAGATACTATCAAGGTCGGGGCGTTCTTCTCTATCCACCTTGATGTTGATGAAACTCTCGTTCATCAAACTGGCGATTGCGTCGTTCTCAAAGCACTCATGCGCCATAACATGGCACCAGTGACACGCTGAGTAACCGATGCTTAACACGATAGGTTTATCCTCGGCGCGAGCACGATCGAAAGCCTCGTCACCCCACGGATACCAGTCCACCGGATTATCAGCGTGCTGCAGCAAATATGGGCTTGTTTCTTCAGCCAAGTGATTAGGCATAGCCGCTCAGCCCGTTCTACCTTCGGCCTTTCCCCAGTTAGCTCTGCATTTCGCTGCTATACTATCCTCCTAAGAGCCACGACACAGGTTCTCCACTCACCACCTACGTTCGGCAGCCCCAAGACCATGCCCCAGAAATCACCATTATCCTCCATACGAACTAGATGCCACCAGTGGGTGAGCAATGGGGGTATGCCTTTGGTTCTGAATGCTATCTCGTACGAATCAAAGGTTTGCACAAGCAGACCAGGCCAAGTAGTCACGCCACCGGGGGCTTCGGGAATACGAACAGAGACCTCCTTTTTGTTCCAATCTAGCTCCAGTTCCATTCCCCATTCTTTGTCAGCTCCGGGCAAATGTGCCCTACCACGAAATGTCTCCATTTTCCACCTCCTTAATTGGGTTCATCTTAATTTCATGCCCCTTAAAACCACAAGATACGCTGAGGAACTGATTGTGCTTCACCGAACGATCCGCGTCCTCTGGTAAATGTGCAAGATGAGCAGGCTCAGGAAAGGAGCCCATAGAACGGTGTGAATCTTAAAGGCCAGAAGCTTAGTCAACAATCCAAAGGTCAAAGGTTCAACGATTCTGTACCCCGTCATGCCAAATCCGGTGATAATGTAGACCACTATCACAGCTATTAGTAGCCAGACAACTGCTTGCCTAGCCCCGTGCCGTTTCAACACGTTTCTCATCATTCGAAAAAGCTTTCGTCTAGATCGCCGCTGTTGGAGTATCCTCTTTCTTCCCAATACCCTCTGTAATCAACGTCGTCAGACAGTTCGATTTTCGTTATCCATTTTATCCACTTGTAGCCCCATTTGCTCTCTGCTACGAGTTGAAAAGGAAAACCTCGTTCGGGAAGAAGAGTCGCACCGTTCATTTTGTGCGCCATGACTATGTCGTTGTCCATGATGTACTCGATGGGGAAAGAAGTCGTGTACCCATCATAGGCATGGAATATGACCACTTTCGCATGCGGTAGCGGGGCAGCTTCTGCTAGCAAATCCCTGACCAGCAAGCCTTCCCATAGAAGGGTAACACTCCACCCCTCTACGCAATCCAGCGTCACCACTTTCTCATAGCTCTGATAGTCGTTGATGACTTCGTCATAAGTATAGTCAGCCGGATTCGCTACCAGCCCCGCAATTCTAAGCTTATAACTCTCGACGTCTACGTGCTGCGGGCCTTTTATGGAATTCTCTCTGAAATCCCTTATTGATGAAAGATTTTCGCCTTCATACTCTCTGACTTCTACCGGTCCCAGTTCGCTGGTTTCGTTCATATTTCTATCTGCCCCACAGCCAGTTGCAACTATCAAAATCGCTGAAAGCACAATAGATAAAAGCATCGCGCCGCCGACTTTTTTCCTCATGACTGTATCCTCCTGTCACTCAAAGCCACGAGCTAGTTCTCCAGCTCATGCATATACCTTAGCATCAGAGTCGGCACGGTGCATGTGACTTTTATCTCAAAAGCAACCCTTCAAGAGATTTCTATCAGTATCCTGTCACCTTCGACCTTCACATTGTATGTGACAATTGGTTTGGGCGGCTTGAGTGTCTTGCTCAGAGCTTCCAGCAGGCCTGACTTCTTTAACCAACGGACTATCTGACCATCACGAAGGTCGAACTGAGAGCCATGCAGCGGACAAGTGACCACCGTCCCTTCCAGTTTACCTTGGGCCAACTTACCTCCCATATGTGGACAGCGGCTGCCAGTAGCATAGTACTTGCCCCCAACCTTGGCCAAAAGCACCTCGTGACCTGATACATTGACCGCCTTCATTGTCCCGTCTCTCAGCTCATCTGTTTTCGAAACCTCCACTCGTTCAACCATAAGACAGTCACCTCCCTATTTGTTGAAGCATTAGGATAGCGGTCTCGTGCCTACTGTCACTAATGAACGGCATAGCACTCTATCACCATGCGGAAAATCATCTCCGTAAACGTTGCAGCCGGTAGCAATGGCCTTAACATGCTACAGACTACACTCTGAGCATACCGAACCATACGGCGGTGCCAGCATTCTTGTGTGCAAACAGACCTTCCTGATGATGCTTTCTCGTCCGGTAAGCGGTTGGCCCTCTCTCCCTGCTCAGTTTTACTTTTCCTCCTCCTTCAGCAGGTCACTGAACACCTCGGCGTGATACACTTCATGGTCCCTCAGCCGAATAAGCAGCTTCTTCAGGCCGGGGTCTGTCACCTCTTTGGCCGCGCGGTCATATTCGGCGGCCACCTTTTTCTCAATTTCGATGTCGGAACGGAGCATGTCGCTTGTCTTGGTTGATCGGTCAACTTCAGTATGCTCGATTCTAGGACTGCCTCCGCCATCAACCATCTCTTCGGCCAGCCAGCCCAGATGCTGCATCTCATTGATGGCCTGGTCTTCCATCTCTCGCTTAACATCCTTATTCTTTGTCATATAGGAATGCAACAGATACTGCAGGATGACAGTATACTCGTGCTCAATACCCCAATTGAGAATCTCCGCAACCCCGTCCTGACGAACGCCTCGCAGGTCTTTGGCCCCTTCCTTCTGCGCCTTCTCCACGAAATGCTGGAAATCACCGTGGTGTGATTCCTCATCAGACAGAATCCGCTGCAACAGCCGCTTTATCTTGGGGTTATCGATAAGCTTGATATGCTCCCTGTAGGGACCCATAGCATCCTCTTCCAACAGCACACCATTCTTCATCCAATCGGCAACTGACTTGCCCTCCATACGCATCTTGCCTCTATCAAGGCTGGGGGTGCCACCCAGCTCGACTATTGTCTCAGCCAGCCAGTCAAGATGGCGCATTTCCTCTCTGGCAATTGCCTCTATCTCGCAGGCCATCTCGCCTTCACCCATAGCATAGGCATGGGTGAGATACTGAATTATGGCACCATGCTCACCCTCCAAGTCCTGACTCAGTAAAGCAATGATTTCTTCGTTTTTCATCTGTCCCTCCCTTTGATTTACTTGAGGCAACTAACGCACTGCTCAGCGCGCTTCGCTACTCACATGATCAACCTTGGCCACTATCTCTATTCCTTCTCTTCGGCAAGGTATTTCTCAGGGCTCTGGTCGAAGGCCTTCTTACAACCCACAGCGCAAAAGTAGTATTTCTTTCCCTTGTATTCAGAGGTAGCTGCCGCCTGGCTCTCTTCCACTTCCATCTTACACACAGGATCAGTCGCCATCTGAACACCTCCTATTAACTTGATTGACCAAACTTGGCTGGCTTGAACCCTCTCAAACGCAGTGAGTTGGATACCACGGTGACGGAGCTGGCTGCCATGGCAGCCGCCGCCATAATCGGATTGAGGAACCCGTAGTCACCGAGAATGAAGTGAAGCCCCGCGGGAACACCGGCATTCCCGAAGGCTAGGTACAGTACCCCGGCCGCCACAGGGATAAGGGCAGTATTGTAAGCAAAAGCCCAGAAGAGGTTCTGCCTAATCGTCCTCATGGTACGCTTGCTTAACGATATGGCGGTTACAATTCCCGCCAAATCGCCCCTCATTAGCGTAATCTCACCGGTCTCCATGGCGATATCGGTGCCCGTGCCGATGGCGATACCAACATCCGCCTGTGCCAACGCCGGCGCATCGTTGATTCCGTCGCCTACCATTGCCACCACCTTTCCCTGCTGCAACTTCTTGACCTCCTGAGCCTTGTGTTCAGGGAGCACCTCAGCCCGGACATGTTCGATGCCTGCCTCACGGGCAATAGCCTCGGCGGTGCGACGATTGTCTCCGGTAAGCATCACCGTCTCAATACCCATCTTGTGCAATGCCCGTACCGCCTCTCTGGCATTCGGCTTTATGGTATCAGCCAGGGCAATGACTCCAACCACCTGGCTATCCAGGCTTACGAACATCGCCGTCTTGCCTTCCCCGAAGAGATGGTTGGCTTTCTCCTCCAATCCGTTCAGGGACACGCCTCTTTCTCTCATTAATCTGAGATTGCCCAGCAGAACCTTCTTCCCTTCCACCAAAGCTTCCACGCCATGACCAGGGATAGCCCTGAAATCCGAGGCCGTAGATACCTTCAGCTTCTTCTCCGAAGCAGCCTTCCCTATAGCCTCGGCCAGTGGATGCTCTGAAACTCGCTCAGCTGAGGCCGCCAGCCTGAGAACCTCTTCTTCCGAGGAAAAGGGGGCAGTGACTATGTCAGTCACCGCCGGCTCACCACGGGTCAGGGTACCTGTTTTATCCAGCAGCACAGTGTTTATCTGGTGCGCCCTTTCCAGTGCCTCACCACTCCTGACAAGAACACCATGCTCAGCCCCTTTGCCCGTGCCCACCATGATAGCCGTTGGAGTCGCCAGCCCCAGAGCACAGGGGCAAGCGATAATAAGCACCGCCACGAAATTCAGGATAGCGAAGGTAAGTGCCGGGGCTGGTCCGGCAAAGTACCAGATTATGAAGGTGATGACGGCAACGCCAATCACTACCGGCACGAAGTAACCTGCAATGACATCAGCCAGGCGCTGAATAGGAGCTTTGCTCCCCTGGGCTTCCTCCACCAATCTCACAATTCGAGCCAATGTCGTGTCCTTGCCTACCCTGGTCGCCTCGAATTGAAAGCTCCCCGTCTTGTTGATGGAAGCACCGATAACCTCATCACCCACCTTTTTCTCCACAGGGATGCTCTCTCCCGTAATCATTGACTCATCAACGCTGGAATACCCCTGGCGCACTACGCCATCCACAGGCACTCGCTCCCCCGGATGCACCACGATGAGGTCACCGACCTGGACATCTTCCACCGGAATTTCCCTTCCCTTACCCTCACGGATAACCACGGCAGTCTTGGGATTCAGTCCGATCAATTTCTTTATCGCCTCCGAGGTCTGTCCTCTGGCTCGCGTTTCCAGGAAGCGCCCAACTAGGATCAAGGTGATAATCATGGCTGAGGTATCGAAGTATAGGCCAGGCTCTACGCCTGCAGAGGCAAAGAAGCTGGGAAATAGAACAGCCGCCACGCTGTAAAGGTAGGCTGCCGATGTGCCTACAGCTATTAGCGTATTCATATCGGCGGTTCTGTGTCTCAGTGCCCCCCACATCCCCCGATAGAACCGCCAGCCTGCCCAGAACTGCACCGGTGTGGCCAAAGCCCACAGCAAATAGGGCTTTCCTACGAAAGAGGGACCGAAGCCCAGAGCCATGATCGACAAGGCGATGGCAGCGGCAAAGATAAACCTGTTCCTTACAGCTCGCATCTCCCGCTGGGCAGCGGTGCTAACATCTTCCAGAGTCTCTGCTTCCGGCCCTAGTTCATAGCCAGCCTCCTTCACTGCCTGCCGCAGGTCGGTGAACCTCACCTCCTCAGCATATTCCACAGTAGCCTTCTCCGAAGCTAGGTTCACGTTGGCTGAAATCACCCCTGGCACGTCAGAGAGAGCCTGCTCTACCCGCGCCGCGCAGGAAATACAGGTCATCCCGCCTACAGGGAAGATCGATTTCTTGGTCGCTGTCCCGTAGCCCAGTTCAGAGATAGTGTCCCTAATCTTGGCCAGGTCTACCTTGGTGGGGTCATACTCTACAGATGCCTCCTCCGAGGCGAAGTTAACATTTGCCCCCTCTACCCCCGGCGTCTCAGCCAGACCCTTCTCGATAGTGCCAGCACACGTAGTGCAGGTCATCCCGGTTATGTGAATGCGAGTTTTCGCCGATTTCTTAGAGCCTGATTTCTCCACTTCTTGCCGTACCGTCACCCATTTACCATGTCAAGAACTCCGCAATGTTGCTTCCGCATCAGCGCACTTCAACGCTGATGTCAAAGCTGCCTACAGCATCCACGTCTTGCAGTGAAGAGACCAGCCCGGTGAGAGTATTGCAGATGATGTCGTTGGGAAACGCTGTTAAGGGAATGTCATTCCCGTTGACGGTGATTTTGACGTTGCCCTTCTCTTGATGAATCTCCAAGCTCTGTATCTCCTCCGCGCCTTTCAACGAGCCAGCCAGACCGACCGCAGTCCGAGCCAGGAACTCCTCGACGAAGGCGTTCATTTCAACCAATATTCTGTTCACCCGGAGGTCTGCCTTGTAAGTCCCTTTCATTTCCTACCTCCTAGTTTCTGAGAGACTAAGACGCTTTGGCACCTTTCTTGGCATCTTTCATCGCCGTCTCCACTGCCAGCTTCGTCATAAGCCCCGCACGGTGCATCAGGGTATCCTCAAACTCCCGGTCCATCACCATCGTTGCCAGACAGGGATACTGGTGATGCAGCAGTCCGGCTTTCTCCACAGCATCTCTATCCCAGACTCCGGCCAAGCCATCAGCCACATACCGAGTGCTACCACATGGAGCCTCTTTGATAACAGTAGCCTTGTTAACATGGTCTCCATCAAAGTCTATCTGAACCTCGGGTCTGCCAAAATACTTGGCGAACTCACGAATGTAGGGATCTTGGCTGTCCTTCTCCGTCAGGGTGCAGAAGGGAACCGGGTAGACCATGTCAACACCCATGGATTCCAGCTTCCGCTGGATCTGCTTGGCCAAGCCAGGTGGCAGCCAGGTGCGGTCATCCGCGGGAGCAATGACGGCTTTTGCGCCGCTCCTCTGCACCATGTCTGGTATCATCTGGGCTACTCCGGGGTGCTCGCCGAGAGATACCAGCAAGTCAGCCGCTGGCAATTCCCGGGGCAGGAACTCATCAGGGTCATCGACTATGGCCGGTAAGTCCGGCGGGAGGGTATGAGCATTCACCTCCCAATCAGCCGGACAACGCTGTCTGATATTGTCCACCATTCTCTGGCCGTAATGGCCCTGTATCGCTATCAAAACACGCATAGAAATTTCTTCCTTATCTAAATGTCATCCCACCCACATGGCGCAGTGCTGCTCTGCGAGCCACCTGCAGCGCTTCGGTTCTTACCAATAGGTTATCAGCAACCTAAAGGGAGAAGGTATCTCCTGCAAGGAGTGTGGCTTCAAATGGGATGGCTACTTTATAAGCTCAGCCCCTTTTTCGGTGATCTCATACTTGCCACTGGTCTCGGAAGCCAAGCCAGCCTGGGCAATTTCGCGGAGTCCACTCCTGACTCTGAACAATGGCAACCCGGTGTCGTTGGCAATCTCGTCGGGAGACCCCACTCCTGACTTAAGGGCACGTAGCATCTTTGTGCCTGACTCAGTAGGTTTGCCATCCGCACTTATGCACGCCATATCCCCCTCCTATGAAAATCTGTCTATAACTTCTTCTTGCAAAGATACCAATCCGCGCACTCGTACCCCTGCTTGAGCCTCTCTTCCGCCATTTCCTGGGTGCTCGGCGGTGGCACCACCACCATATCGCCCGGTCGCCAATTGGCCGGCGTGGCTACCGCATTCTTGTCTGTGGTTTGCAGTGCGTCTACTATTCTCAGGATTTCATCCATATTCCTGCCGGTGGTCAGCGGGTAATAGAGTATGGTGCGGATAACCTGCTTATCGTCAATTATGAACACGCACCTGACTGTCTCGGTCTTGCTCTGGCCAGGATGTATCATACCGTAGGCCAGAGAAACCTCCTTGCTCAAGTCAGCTATGATAGGGAATGGTATCTTTGTCCCCGTTTTCTCTTCCACATTGCGCACCCACGCAATGTGTGAGGAGACGCTGTCTACGCTCAAACCGAGAAGTTCCACGCTGCGTTTCTGCAGCTCCGGATAGATTTCGGCAAAAGCGATAAACTCGGTGGTGCATACCGGCGTAAAATCGGCCGGGTGGGAAAAGAGAATCAGCCAGCTTCCCTTGAAATCCTCAAGGTTGAGCACCCCGTGGGTAGTTACCGCTTCAAAGGCTGGCGCTGGTTCCCCTATCCGAGGCATACTAGTTACTTGTTCCCTTAACTCTTCCACGTCACTCCTTCTTTCTTACAGATTTTCTACCTATGTTTCGGAAATCTGAATCCTTCAGCCAGATTTCCAGAGACCGTGAATACTGCAATACTCTCTGGCAGTTAGCTTTTGTGGCTTAATATCGAATTCGGCTTCCGGCTTCTGTCCTGGCTTGAGAAATACGCGGCAACTCTTGCCATCGGCGACTACCTCCACCCATTGTATGTAGTGGTTCTCCTCCATTGGATGCGGAACATCGCCAACCTTGACCTTTATCCCTTTCTTTGTTGCCTCTATGACCGGCACGTGTTTCTCCAGGCCAGCGTCCGCTGCTTTCTCCCGGAGCAATTCCATCGGTTGTCCGCAACAGACCAGTTGTCCTGCGCCGGTGTGCAGCACTTCGACAATATTGCCACAAACGTTGCATTTGTAGACCTGTCTCAATTCTGTCATTCTGTCACCTCCTTCTCGATGATTTGACCGATTAGACAACTAGAGTAATCTCCTCCCGTAAGCGTCACCTCCTCTCTGCCCCAGGGCAAGACTGGGGTTAGGCCAAGTTGTGTTCTTTGTGCTTCTCGGCAATGGCGTCAGCCAGGTTGTCCAGAGCCTTGAAATCAGCTTCTTTGGGAAAGCCCTTACTCAACACCGGTTCCAGTATTTCTACCTTCAAGTTAGGAATCATAGCAGCGAGTTGTTCAACCGCCTTACCTCCCCAGCCATAGGAACCGACGATGGAGATGAATTTAAGATTGGGTCTCAGGGCATTTGCCAGCAAGGCGGCATAGGCAACATTCGGATGCGGACCCGCCAGGACAGTAGGCGTCCCGATGACAACCGTCGCCGCATCGACCAAGGACATCGCCAGTTTCCCTATATCAGTCACTGCGAGGTCGAATTGCTTCACCGTTACGCCCCTTTGGCCTAGAGCCTCGACAAGGTATTCCACCATCTTCCGGGTGCTGCCGTGCATCGAGATGTAGGGCAATACCACGATGTTCTTTGGCTCGTCGTAGGCCCAGCTATGATACGCTTTCATTATGAAGTCTGGCTTATCGTGCATGGGACCATGGCTGGGAGCGATGATGTCAATTGCGTAGTCCCTTATCTTCTCCAGGTTCTTCTGGATGGTCGTCCGGAACGGCATCATGATTTCCGCGTAGTACCGCTTGGCCGCTTCGTACACTTGCCCTTCATCCGTTACATACAAGTCGGTTGTGGCCAGATGGGAACCAAAGAAATCACAGGGGAAGAGTATTCTGTCTTCCCTCAAGTAGCTCAGCATTGTCTCTGGCCAGTGAACCCAGGGAGCATGGATGAACTCCAGGGTTCTGTCCCCCAGCGAAATCGTCCCCTTATCCTCGACAGCTATAAACCTCTCCTCCGGAATCAGGAGCAGGTCTATGAGCATCCCTTTACATTTGGCCGTGCACACGACTTTTGCCTGAGGGTACTTCTCAAGGACTCTGGGGATTGCGCCTGAATGGTCCTGCTCCGCATGGTTGGCGACCACATAATCCAGGTTCCTAACATCGAGTTGGTTCAGGTGATTTATCAACACCTCTTCCATGGTTGGGTCTACCGTATCAATGAGAGCTGTCTTCTCACTGCCCCTGACTAGATACGAGTTATAACTCGTGCCGTCGGGCAACGGTATGAGTGCATCAAACAACCGTCTGTCCCAGTCAACTGCCCCTACCCAGTAGACTCCACGTCTTATTTCTCTCGGTTTCATTTTGCTCCTCCTTCAATATTCCAGAAGTCTCCTTTCTCCCTCAATCTCTTTTATCTCTGTGACATCCTGTGTGGCTTCCAATGTGCCGAGATACTTGCCTTCTTTGTCCCGCACGGCAAAGTATCTTATATACACCTTTCTACCCCTGAGGTCTATCCAGAATTCAGCCGAATCTCTCCTGCCACTCTTCAAATCCGACAATATCTGGTTAACCTTATCCATGCTCTGCTTTGGGTGGCAATCCCGAACCGATTTCCCAATCACAGAATGCGGTCGTTTGAAGATCCTGGTATCATGCTTATTCCAGAATCTGACCAAATCATTTTCATCAACGAACGAAATCTCCACAGGTATTGCTTCAAATATCCCTTCTAGCTGTTCTTTGCTCAGGTTTTCTATCATTGTCACACCTCCATCATCACTATAGTTCTTCAAACTGGTCCTTGCTCGCCCCGCATACAGGGCACACCCAATCATCCGGTATGTCTTCAAAAGGTGTGCCTGGCTTTATGCCGCCATCAGGGTCGCCCAACTCGGGGTCATAAACATAACCACAAACAGTGCACTTGTATTTCGCCATTTTTGGTGCTACCTCCTTTGTCTCTGCAATATAGCTGGGCGCAGTCTTGGGAGTGGTGCCCCTTTTGACCTTGTGATAATACGCGTAGGTCATAGGCTCACCCTCCTTGAGTTCATCCGCTGCGATGACCTCACCCACGAAGATGCTATGAGTTCCGACGTCCATGTGGTCGATTACCTTGGCTTCAACATAGGCCAGAGTATGGTCAAGTACTATCGGCGCCTTGGTTTGGCCCAGCCTGTAATTGATACCCTTGAGTTTATCCGCTTCTCTTCCCGACTTGAAGCCAAAGTGTCCGATGAAACTTAAAGGAGCGTCCTGGCACAGGACCGAAACGGTAAATACCTTACCCTCGCTAATGAATTCGTGAGTCAGGTTTTGCCTGTTGATAGCCACTGCGATAACAGGTGGTTCAGAGCAGACCTGGAAGACTGTGTTGGCAATCTGGACATTGAGCTTGGCGTCCTTTCTGGAACCCACAGCGTAGAGGCCATAACCCAATTTATGGAGAGCTTTCAGATTCATTTCTCACCTCAAACCTACATAATATCTTTTTCGCTGGCTTCAACAGCCCGCTGCAACTCAAGATTGAGCTGGGGCGGCAGCCCCTCGATATCTACCCTTAGAAAGCCCCTGACTATGGTAGCCGTAGCCTCATCACGTGTTAGACCTCGCATCATCAGATACTCCACTTCCTCTTCAGCTATCTTGCCCACCGCCGCCTCGTGAGACAGGTCTATACCGACCAGTGTCCCCTTCAGTTCCGGTATAGCATGAATCATGCCTT
>Ga0209986_10001863_pt1 | contig 19870 bp, 16 predicted proteins | sample BlataG_FD_183168 | JGI IMG/M metagenome (GOLD analysis project Ga0209986, IMG submission 183168) | Deep subsurface microbial communities from Black Sea to uncover new lineages of life (NeLLi) - Black_00105 metaG (SPAdes) (version 2) | ecosystem: Environmental > Aquatic > Marine > Oceanic >... | reverse complement strand
GGTACCCCATAGTAACATTGATCTCAGTGATTTCTTCAGGGATGGAATGTAAAACAGGCATTAATAAATGTTCATCGGCAAGAACAACAGCCGTGTTAAAATATTTGATATCATCCGGATTATGGATATTCTGAAGCACCTGATTGATAAGTTTTGTCTGGCCGACATCAGACGGTCCCGAAATAATTTTTATGTTCTTATCTGTCCGGGTTAAGAGATTAAACGTAAAATTTCTGAGCGGCGAAGGAAATTTTTTAAGGTTTTTCCGGATAAAGAATCCTGCTTCGTGATATTGATTACCAAGATAGTGCTCATCATAATCCCAGAAAAATTCTGCTTTGTTTTCCTTTTTCAGATAATCAAACAGAATTTCTTCACAAGGGTTCAGGGCATTAAAACCAATAAAAATATAGGTTTTACAGGCAAAAGCCGGATTTGTATTTTCCCGGATCTTTTTAACAACCTGCCTGTATACCATTCCTTCATAAGCTATCTTTTTTTGCTTAAGATTATGGTTGAATAGTTTATAAATATCAAATAATACATTCCACAACCGGATGAAATCTTCCTGATGATCCGAATATTGATCCTTCGTAAAACTACCCCAAAAGCTTTCGATGGCTTCCAGCTGGCTTTCGCTCAGATACCTGAAATGATCCTGGATGTCTTTCAACGCGGCAAGGTTTTGAAACAGATCATCCGAATTGACAAGGTATTTATCGATATCATCAAAATCATTAAGCAGCATTTCCCCCCAGTAATAAAACTCATCGAAGTTTTCAGGAGTTTTTTTCTTTTCCCTGAATACTTTATACAGCTCAAATACGAGGATCAGATTGTCAGCGATCATCAGATCGGAAAATTCCTGCATCAATTCATTAATGGTAAGAAAAGCCGGCGACCATATTGGTTTATCTGTTATTTCGGAAAGGTAATGACTAAAAAACAGTCCTGCACGGCGGTTGGGAAAAACGATACAGCAATCACTTAGATCGACGGGGTGCTTCTCATAAATAAAACGGGCGATATGAAATAAGAAGTTATCCATTGTTTTCTGGTAATTATGCAATTACCTGTTATTCTAAGCATTCGTCCCGTAGGGACTTACAGGTAATAGCCAGCCGGTTTACCGGCTGGGAATTTGGGCTATATAAAAATTTCAGCCCGTAGGGCTTGAAAGAATCATAATAAATATTTTTCCTCAAATACAATTCCATGATAACTTTATTTATTTCAGTCTGGCAAGCCGGACGTAAAGTCATTCTTTATTGTCCTTTACCAGCCATTAAAATGGCTGGCTATTGTCTTTCTGTCCGCCAAGGCGGACGAATTGTTTGCATTTTCAATTAGTTCTTATCTGTAACTATTTACTAATTTATTCTAATTATACCTCTTCCCATGCCATGTATCTTTTTCCTCAAGCCGTTGTTCGATGAGGTTCAGAATTTGATCGGTTCTTTTCAGTCCCCAGCGCGGACCGGCAAGAAAACGAGGCGGGGCTTCGCCTGTAAATCGCTCTACAACAAATTCAGGATTTAGCCTCTCCAAAAATTTTATTAAAAACTCCAGGTATTCTTCCCATGAAAAAAGGTTAAAATTTCCGGGAGCTCTTTTATACTCCTTCTCCATTGCCGTTCCTTTAATGATTTGAAGCTGGTGAAACTTGACATTGTCAAGAGGGAGCCTGGAAATAATACCTGCTTCATCCAGCATTTCCTTTCTGGTCTCGCCCGGCAACCCGAATATTAAATGAGCGCCTGTTCTGATCCTTCTTTTTGCCGTTTCTTTAACAGCATACACACTCTGTTCAAAGGTATGTCCCCTGTTGATCCGTTTCAGGGTTTTGTTGTAACAGGATTCAATACCATATTCAATGATCAAATAAACCTTTTCTGAAAGTTTCCTGAAATAGTCCAGTTTCTCTTTATCGATACAATCAGGTCTGGTTCCAATGACCAGACCGATCACATCAGGAAAATTTAACGCCTCATCATACTTTTCTTTTAATTTATCGAGAGGTGCATATGTGTTCGAATACGCCTGGAAATAAGCCAGGTATTTTGAACTCTTCCTGTACCGGGTTTTGTGAAATGTTATTCCCTCTTCCAATTGTTGCCTGACGGATTTTTCAGACGTACAATAGGAAGGATTAAAGGCATCGTTATTGCAAAAAGTACATCCTCCCCAGCCGGCAGTACCATCCCGGTTCGGGCAGGTAAAGCCTGCATCAATGCTTACTTTTTGCACCCGTTCGCCAAAAACTTCCTTAAAATAATTGGCATAGGCATTAAACCTTCTGCTATGTCCCCAACTATATATCCGTTCTTTTGTTTTCAATAAATGAATCTTAACTATTCAGTTTAAAGAGTCTCTTTTTTTGTACGATGCTGTCGGATGCCTGCCTGACGTCTGGCAGGTTTCCATCCGACAGTTAATGATATGGCAAGATTTTAATTACTCCAGTATTCAATGTCAGGTGGAAATCTGCCTGAGGCAGACAGGCACCTGACATCACGTAATAGTTATAGGTTATATGTTATACTGGCTACTCATCACCAAACACTTATTCTTTTGCCTTATTTGGCTGTCAGGTAATTTCGCCGAAGGAAGCGTCTAACCATCGATCAGCTATGGCAGTTTCTCCCAAAGGGATGCCTTCGGCAGGCGCTTTTGTAAACATACCTTATTTTCTACAATAATGGAACCTCTCCGAGGTTCTTTGTCAGAACAGAATACCGGGCCAACTACCTTCGTTCGTAAAGGAGAATTTGGTGTTAGTCTAAAAACCTGGAACCAGAAATAAGAATCCGGTATCCGAAATTACTCGTTCCCACAATCCAACACACATGCCACTCCTCGAAAAACGGGACAGGCGTGAGGTTTTGCTGTGCAAAACGTTCGAAATCCGAAATTTCTTAATCCAAAATCCGCAATTTTCAATATCTCCCCCTCACTCCGTCTCCCAGTCTCCCTGTCCCCTTCATAGACCCTGCCAGGTCTTCAAGACGCTGGCAGGTCTCACCCATTCTTCCATTCTTCCAATCTTCCACTATTCCATCATTCCGTCTTTTTCATCCCAACGCACAAAATAGTTACAGATCATTTATGCTGTAATAATCCTATCCTGTTCAATATACCAGATATATCCTTCTACCGGATCAAATCCCATAAGTCTCAGATACTTCATATATTCCCGTATCTGAGTCAGGTATGACTGTTTCTCTATATCACCGAATTTATAATCGATCACAACAGCCTGTTTTTCACGTATTAAAACCCGGTCAGGACGTTTTATTTTACCCTTTTTCAGTAGAATATCAGCCTCTGTTTTTACCTCCCAGTCACCGTTAAACCATTTCTCAGCCCTTGGATTCTGCAAGGCCTTCAGTACACGGTTTTTTACAGTCACAACTTCATCCGTTGCAATTTTACCTTCGATTGTTAATTTTTTTATGGCTTTGTCTATGTCATTTTTCGTATATATGAATTGAAACACTTCATGCATTATTTTTCCATAATTGATCTTTCGGTGTTTATTTTTTTCTTCCAAAAGAAAATATTCCGGACTTTTCAAACTTAACCTCAGCCTGCTTTCAACCGGCCAGGTTGAATATTCGGTAAGTTTCATTTCAGCGGCAGTTAAACCCGGTTCTGAAGGTTTACTTTCCTCCCCGCCAATGGACAATTGTTTTCTCTCCGGATTCCAGTATGGGTCAAATTCAATCAAATTCCGAACTTCAGATGGCTGGGAACCGGCTGCTGTCAAATTCCCGGTGAATGTACTGTACAGAAGATCAGCCACCGTTTTCAGGTTATTCTTCTTTGGTTCAGGTGCAAAAACATAGAGTTCCCCGGCAGCCCGCGTAAATGCAACATATAATAAATTGAGATTGTCCACATAAGCATGGATTTTCTCATGATAGTAATCCTTGTAGAAAATGGTACCGGATAATCGTGAATAATACTTCAGCGGTACCAGGTCAAGATCACTGAACGGGGTTTTTTCCGGCCTGCACCAAATGATCTGAGGGGGACTTGGACTATGATCGATTGTCCAGTTACAATAAGGAATAATGACTACCCTGAATTCCAATCCTTTCGCTTTATGGATGGTTAACACGCGTATTGCATTTTGCTGACCGGAAACGGTGAGGGTCTTTTGTTGTCCCTCCTTCTCCCACCATTCCATAAAGGATGTTATATCAGATGTCTCCTTTCTGGTATATTCAACAACAATATCCTGAAAAGCCTGGAGATAAGGAACCTCATCTTTTATCCGGTTTAAACCGGATAAAAGAATTATTTTTTCGGTTAATTCAAATAAGGGGAGATTTTTAAAAGTTTTTAAATCTTCCGGGAAAGTATGGTATAAAAACTCCTTTAGTTTTTCGGTTGTTTTTTTGTCTTCAGAAAAACAGAGATCGAAAAGCGTATTTTCAACTTCCGGTTCTTTTTTTAAATAAAAAATGTATTCACTTAAAAGAAAAACAAGATTTATTTTATCTTCGGGTGAAATGATATATTTCAAAAGGGAAATAATGAAATTGACTGCCGATGAACTTTTTAAGTACAGAGATTCATTGGATATAACATCATAATTGTACCGGTACGGGGTTTGTTGCTTGTTTTTATGTTTTAACAGTGTCTCGACTATTTCCCTTCCATCTTTTTTGCTGCGTACTAAAATGGCGATTTCTCCCAATTGAATACCCTTGTCCTGAAGTTCTTCGATCAATACCGGTATTTCCTGATTTACCTGCTCCTTCCATCCATTTTTTTCTTCCTCAAAAAAAGTAACCTGAACCGAACCTCCTGACACATTTTCTTTTTGGGGTATTTGTTGAATCAAGCCGGAATAGCCATCTGAAATTTTCGTACGGAGTTCACTGATTTCATTCACTGTTTTATACTCTTCCGGCACAGATGACCAAAACTGATCTTCGACTATTTTCGAGGCGTGGAAAAACAAGGTATTGTTAAAATCAACGATGTTTTTCCTGCTTCTCCAGTTATAGCCCAAATTTCGTATTTCTATCCCCTGAACTTCAAAATCCTTTTTCAACCGGTCCGACAGGATCTTCCAGTCGCTGTTCCTCCATCTGTAAATCGACTGCTTGACATCACCAACAACCAGGCAATCCTGGTTTTCTGACAGGCTATTGCTGATGAGAGGCTTAAAATTGTCCCATTGAACCTGTGATGTATCCTGAAACTCATCGATCATGTACTTCTTAAAGACATACCCGGTCTTTTCGTAAATAAACGGGGTTTCATTCCCGTCAATGATTTTTTGGATCACCACGGCAGCATCAGAAATTAAAAACACGTTTTTTTGAAAAGAATATTCCTTTATCTTTTTAGAAAGATCGGTTAGAATTCCCAGGGTATATATCAGGGATAGAATGCAGTCGGCAGTGTTATAATCAATTTTGTTGGAATCATAATATTGAACAGCCTGACAAAGGGTTTCATTCATCCCATCCTCGTATGCATGAATGATTTGCGGAATTTTACCGGAGTCTTGTTTATACCATTTTTCAGGATTGTTTATAGCTTCCCTTGTCCGGTTCGAAGGGTCGGAAATATTTTGTTCATATAGTTTTTTAAAATGGTTGGCAAATCCGGCTGTACCGTAATAAAAATCGGCAATTTCAAGATTGTGCCTTTCCATCAGTTCCAGTCCCTGTTTCCCGTAGTTTTTCAGGGTATTTCTAAATTGAGACCTGATCTGATTAAGGTTACCAAGATATTCCTGAAGGAAATCCTTATTATCCAGCTTTTTAATCAATTGGGTATCGAATCGTTTAAAGTGTTCCTTAAATACCTCTTTTCCAAGTTGCAATATATCATATCTGATGTTCCAGCTTTTTGCTTCCTCGATCTTACTTTCTGCAAACCTTACGAGCCAGTTTTTTAATGATTCATTCTTTTCCAGATCAACCCAAATAGTATCAATAATTTCATTCAGAACTTTTTCGTCATCCAGTTCAAGGTTAAAGCCGGTCTGGATTCCCATTTCCCTGCTAAATGAATGGATCACCTGCTGAAAAAACTTGTCAATGGTCTGAACAGAGAATCTTGAGTAATCGTGTAAAAGAAGATTCAGTATATACTGTGCACGACTTTTAATTTGCTGCGGAGTTAATTTTATGTCCGGGTCATCACTACGAATATACGCTGATTCAGAACCTTCAGCCAGCCGGCTCAATTCGGTAATAATACGGTTTTTCATCTCTGCAGTGGCTTTGTTCGTAAAAGTAACTGCCAGTATGTTCCGGTAAACGGGCGGATTGGCGAACAGATGTTTCAGATATTCCTTTGCCAGGGTAAAGGTCTTACCCGAACCTGCTGAAGCTTTGTATACTTGTAGTTTTGACATAATCTTTAGCCTGAAAAATTACCTCCTCTGTAATCGTTACGCTTGGTTAAATGAATTTTTCAGGCAGTTATTAGTTATTGGTTAATAGTTAATTATATTTTGCTAATTGATTGATAAGCTACAGATAAGTTGTTATTATATTCATTAATTCTGGTAAATTCATAATCGTAAATAAAATGATCATACTGTTTATATTTATCACATTTTATTTCAATATACTCCGCCAATATTTCTAACAACGGATTTGGAATTTTTGGTTTTAATTCGCGTAATGATTTTTGCATTTCTTCTTCACCTTTATATGTTTTTATTACTCCTAAATTCCATGCTATAATACCCATTCCGATAATATTTCTTTCTTCATTAAAACTTTGTGCCTCTTCCATCAAAGGTTGAAGCATTTCGGAAACAACTGTGGAAATTTTCCTTTTATTAGATCGATTATTTCGTAATTCTATGTTGCCAAACTTTTTTAGTCTTTTTTGAATTTTATTCATTCCAATAGGTTTGTCTCCCCGGGACAATAATTCTCTTTCTTTTTTTCTTTGTTTTAAAATTTGATTTCGCTTCTTATTTTTTGATTTAGATTTTGCCATTATTTTCCGGTTTTCAAATATTTAATCTTTTCTTCAGCAACTTTTAAAGCTTCTCCGGCATAATCTTCTTTCTGCATCCCATCATTCCATTCTTCCATTTCTCTCATTCTTTCCACTCTTCCACTCTTCCATTCTTTCTTTCTTCCCAATCTTCCACTATTCCATCATTATTCGCTCCCACAGTCCTTCCCACAACCTGCTCATGAGGTTTTTCGCTCTCAAGTTCGCTTAAACGTTCCACTCTTCTTCTTCCATCTTTCCATTATTCCATCATTATTCGCTCCCACAGTCCTTCCCACAACCTGCTCATGAGGTTTCCGCTCTCAAGTTCGCTCAAACGTTCCACTCTTCTTCTTCCAACTGACACCTATTCATTTTCCGGACGAACCTTAAATTCTTTATCCAAAATTGTTTCAATAATTTGTTTCAATTCGGGTAAATCGTTTACAATAATATCCCATACAGCATCCAGCTTAATGTTAAAATATTCATGTGATATTAAATTTCTAAATGCCCTGACTTTATACCATGTATATTCATACCTGTCTAATAATAATGGTTCTACATGAATTACGGCTTCTCCAATTACACTAAATTGAAACAGGACAGCACTTGAAAGGATTTTATCATTTAAAAAATCATTTTTATTTACATTAGTCGTGAATGTTTCAATTTCATTAACAGCCTTTTGTATATGGGTTAATCTTTCGTAGCTTTCTCTTTTATTATCTTTCATAAATAAGTTTTAAATCCGGTTCAACATTTCTCAAAATGTGTGGTTTAAAAGAGTCAATAAATCCAACATCGATTTTCCGGTTTACTTCATTTTCCAATTGATATTGTATTTCAGCAAGATCAAAATAGCTAAAGCCTTCATCAGTTTTTACTGCAATATCAATATCACTTCCCGGCCTGTCATCTTCACGTGAAAAAGAACCGTAAATCCATGCACTACTGACTTTTGAGAATTGTTTTAACTTGTTTTTAATTTGTTTAATGATTTTATTCCTGTCCAGTGTCTTAAATGCTTTATATTCAATCCTTTCCTCGGCAACCTTTAATGCTTCTTTTGCATAATTTTCTTCCTGCACCTCAAATAATATCCGGTCGCTTAAATAAACAATCAGCATTGTTTTTTCATCTTCTCCAAAGTATTTTGCCAACTTAACAACCTGCTCTTTAGTGGCTTTTCGTTTACCTCTCTCAATTTTACTTAATACCGCCTGGTCAACATCAAGATAAGCAGCAACCTTTCGCAACGGTTCTCCTTTATCTTCACGCAACCTTCGGATGAGTTCTCCAATACTTTCCATATTTGAAACTTAATGTTTTGACAAAATTCGTCAAAATATATTTATGTTTTAACTTTTCAGTCAATTATTTTCCAATTACTTATTAACATTTTGTGAGTGGGCTTTATAAATTGCCCGTCAGGGCAAATGAGGCAAGGAAAAACTATATCAATTTTCTTTCAAGTTGTAACCCGTTTTTTAAAATCACTCTCTTTTCCCAAATATTCTTCTATCGAAGTTATTGAAATCTGAATATCGTAAAGGAATTTTTTAACTTTATCAAGCATATAAGGCTGTTTTCGTCTTTTCAAGTGATTTTATAAAGTATGGATTTGATAATGAGTTTACCGTTGTCAGGTCTATTTTTCGTTTGAATAATTCTTCCAGTTTATCTGCCAGTTTGAAATAATTATCGGCATAGTCACCGTAATCCATTGGTTGAAATGAAACTAAAAAATCAATATCACTATTTTCATTGAATTTATCAGTGCAGACCGAACCGAATACATATAACTTATCCACATGATATGCTTTGCATAACTCCTTCAACGCATTTAGTTTCTCTGTCAATATTTTTTTCATTTAACCTGTTTTGTGACAAATTTAATAGAATCTTGTGTATTGCCCAATTTCCAGGCAAAAATGGGTTACAACGGTTGTATAACGGCATTGCCGTTATTTTTCATATATTGTCAATAATTTAACTCTATCAAATTTAACACATTACAACGACTATCGCAAATCTAAAAGGAACCATAATGTTTTTAAAATGGGTTTGACTGGCGTGAGTAATCACCCCGTTGGATTCTTTCAGTATGACCCCGACAGAGGTGCGAACCATTTTGTGAGTAAATCGAACAAAATGTCTCACGAGCAGGGTTGAACGATGGACAGTGCGAGCGAGTAACCCTGTCGGGGTTTCGTCTTACGTTGGACGTTTACGAAAAGTGCCCTGATGCAAAAAACCCTAAGGGTTTCCAGCGTAAGAATGCCATGGCGCAAAACCCTTAGGGTCTTCCTCTTGTATTCGTCTGTCGGCAATCGGTTATTATGCCCGCCCTGTGAAATACTGCTTCGCAGTAGTGCCCGACTGACTTATTCGGGCAGGGCAATGTCACTATTTCACAGGGCACGTTTGTTCAAGCGTACAACTTATTAGTCAGGGTTTGACTCCAAGTCAAATCCTGACTCTCATATAAGTCAAAAGCTTGCTCAGGTATTAATACCTCTTAATTATTCATTCCGCCAACGGGTTAAGATTAAAAAATATTACTCATAAATTTTTTAAAAGACCTGTTTTTTTTGTATTTTTAACCATTGCGTGAAGAAGATCAAATTATTAAAGATACGGTTCTCAAATACTGTTACCAGGGAACAACTGCCTGCGTTCAGAAGCGCTGTGATTGAATCTGCCGGCAGGGAAAATATTGTTTTCCATAATCACTCCCCTGATGGCTTTGTTTACGGATACCCGCTGATCCAATACAAACACATAAGAAAACGCCCTTCCATAATATGTCTTGAAAAAGCAATCGAAGAAATCCATCATTTTTTCCAAAGCAAAAACAGGGTAATTGAACTTAATGGTGTTAAAATTCCTCTTGAGGTTTACCGTATTGACGCAAACCAATTTACCATGCAAGTATGGGATAAGGAATTCCTCTATTCCATTGACAGGTGGATTCCTTTCAGCCAGAAAAACTATGCCGACTACAGGAAAAAAGAGTACCTTGGTGATAAAATCCGGTTTATGGAAAGCATATTAAGGGGAAATATACTGAGTTTTGCCAGAGGAGTAGAATGGCATGTGGATAAGGAGATCAAGGTAAAGATTGCCTCTATAGATAAACGGAATGTGATTCCCGTGAAGGATGTTGCTAAAGAGGTTTACCGGCTAAAATTCAGATCAAATGTCTTTATGCCTGATTATATAGGTCTGGGAAGACATACAGCGTTAGGTTTTGGTATAGTGAAACATATTAGTTTAGAGTCCACGAATGCACATTCCTGAAAATAAATATACCGGCTAAACAAATAAACAAATCAGTAAACCAACATCTAAACCAACAACTGCATGGACTACTTGAGAGAACAGATTTACCTGGCAGCCCTGTTACACGATATCGGGAAATTTTACCAGAGGGCGGATAATCGTCTTTCTGAAGAAAATAAGCTTAATAAAAACACACACAAACTTGCTGATTATATAACAAGGCTAACAGATGACGGTAAAATCAAATGGCAGCATGTGTTATGGACAAACCAGTTTTTTGAAGATAATTCAGAAATTATAAACCAAATAAAAGAAGAAGGAACTGAAGTATTTAAAATAAATCCTTTTAATCCGGATTTAAATTCTGAAAATAACCTGCAAAATCTTGCCGTGTTTCATCACAGGCCTGCTACAAAAGAGCAGGCTATTATCCAGTTGGCTGATTGGTGGAGCTCTGGAATGGACAGGCGGAAAATGAAAGACTTAGTCGATGAAAAAAACTATATTAAGGACTTTATAAACTGGGGAGGCTATCCCTATAAGAAAATTCCACTACAATCCCTGTTCCCTTTTTTACAAACAAAAAATAAAGAAGGGGAAATCTATTCAAGCTCTGATATCCATTACTATCATCATTTAACTAAATTGGATTGCTTTGATAAGAAGACTGTTTTTCCTTATTATATCAAACAGGAAGATGTAAAAAACCTTCAACATGAATATGCTTCGCTCTGGAAGGATTTTTCAAAAGATGTCGAAAAGCTACCAACCGACAGCATTGACGGATTTACCGAAACAATGTTTTATTTACTTAAAAAATATACATGGTGTATTCCGTCCAGTACCCTCGACCTCCCTAATGTGAGTCTTTTTGAACATCTGAAAACAACAGCTGCTATTGCCGATAGTTTATATACTTTTCATAATGTGAATCCCGGCGCTTTTGACTGGATTGAAGATAAATTAGGAAGACATATTGACCGGGTACAACAAGAAGCTTATCCTTTATTGTTATTTTGCTGTGACATTTCCGGAATTCAAAAATTCATCTACGATATTCATAACAGCAAAGCTGCTGTAAGTCTGAAAGGCAGATCATTTTACATACAGTTACTGGTTGAAACAATCATTCAGCGAATTATTAAACATGAATACATCAATGCAAAATCAGGACATGTAATCTATTCAAGCGGTGGACAGTTTTACATGTTACTTCCAAATACTAAAGATGTAACAAATGCTCTTGCGGAGATTGACGAAGAATTTGAAAACAATCTTTGGGATGAACATAATGGCCGTTTGTACGCAGCCTTCGGTTGGCTCCCTTTTTACTATGATGTAAAAAATAAGAAGATTTATTCAAATGAAAAGCTGCCTGATAGTGGAGATATTAATTTGTTAGGTGATCTTTGGTTTGCTGTTTCTCACAAAGCATCCGAAAAGAAAAAAAGAAAATTTAAAAGTGTAATAATTAAGAAAGATTATGAATTTTTTAAACCTAAGGGTGGTGGTGATACATCTGCGGTAGATGGTAAACTTAAATTGTGTGCAGTAACAGGGGAAGAAATAACTGAACAGGGTAAGGTTCTGAATTATGAAGATAACCCTTCAGATAATGAAAAGATTTGGGTTTTAAATTCTGTTTACAAACAAACCGAACTAGGGAAGGTTCTGAAAGATTTCAATTATATTCTTACTTTCAATAAACTGTCAAAAGATGGTAATGAGTACATTAATAACAGAAGGAAAGCAGGAATTGAACCAGCATCTGCAAAAATCCATCATTATCTTTTTGATGAAAATGAACTTACTTTTGAAAAAGCTGAATTCAGAAAGATAACTTCAGCAGACTATTGCAGGGTACAAAGATTAAATAATACTGATTTTTTATGGGATACAAAACTTAAAGGGCAGAAAGCAAGTTATGGGTATACATTTTATGGTGGGAATGATCAAGCATATTTCAGAAATAATGACGGCAGTATTCAATACGATAATAAAGGGAAAAAGGTTAAAAAATTAGAAGACCTTGTTAAAATTACTGAAGCTATTGATAGCGAAGAGGAGCCTGATAATACTTATTTAGGTATACTAAGGATGGATGTGGATGGTCTTGGACAGATCTTTAAGAGTGGGTTTGATAGTAAAAACAAGAGTTTTGCTGCATTTTCTACATTATCATTTCAGTTAGACCTTTTCTTTAGTGGTTTCCTGAATGATATAAGGAATCGTGATGATTATCGTGATTATGTGAACATCCTTTATTCAGGAGGGGATGATTTGTTTGCTTTCGGCAGGTTCGACAAGTTAATCGATTTTGCAATGACTATCAGATATGAATTCCGTAAATTCGTATGTAACCGTGAAGATATCTCAATATCCGGCGGTCTGGTAACAGTTCACCCGAAATTTCCTATAGCCAAGGCTGCAACAATGGCTGGTGAAGCTGAAGAAATAGCTAAAGAATTCAATAATGAAGAAAAAAATGCTTTTTGCTTTCTCGGGGAAACTGTAAGCTGGAATAAAGAATGTGATATAGTAAAAGACTGGAAAAACAAGTTAGTTGAGTTTTGTTCTGACGAAAATAATCCATTGAGCAGAAGTTTCTTAAACAAATTACGCCAGTATAAAGCAGTTAAAGACAAGCATTTGTACGACAGTAAAAAAGACAAGCAAAAACCTGATTTGAGTTATAAATGGAATACAGCATACTTTTTTGGCAGGTATATTAACGATCATTTAAAAAAAAAATATTATATGAATGAAACACAAAAAGAAAACCTGAAAAACAAACACCGGTTTTTGGATGAGCTAAAAAATGATCTTTTCTGTGATGACAGAAACTATGACCTTGCAGCTCTTGCTGCACGATGGGCTGAACTAATCCTCAGGTTTAACCTTAATAAGGTTATTGAAGCATAAAAAAAGCCGGGAACAATACAATTATACAAATGAATTATTAATCAGCATATTAAGAAACATAATGCACAAACCGTGCACATAATAAATAAACCATATAGTAAATCAATAAAATTATTCATAATGGAAAAACAATTTTGTAAATACTGGAAAAAACCTTTAAATGAAGACTGGTATAAAGAAAAAATAACTGACAAAGCTGTAGAATGGGCTGAGGATTTTGGGAAGCATTTAGCCAAAAAAAATGATATAGCGTATAAGGATGAAGAATGTAAGTTTAAAAAGATAAAGAGTAATAACAAAGAAAAAATTCGACCTGAACTAACAACAAGCCAACTACGAAAATTTTTTGGAGAACTGAAACGTATTCAGGCACGAGGTTTTGAATCTGCTCAGGAAGATTTCAAGCTTCTGAAACCAAAGCTAGCTTATGCAGTTGCTCGGTCTAAAGATGAAGATGCAAAAATACTTGATTTTTATAAGGTGTTTTCCCCGCATTTTGAGAAAGTTGAAGATAATGTACAATTTTCAAATTTCGTTAAAATCATGGAAGCCGTTGTGGCTTATCATAAAACCGTTGAAGAACTTAATTCGCAAAATTTCTAATACTTCATACAATGGCACAATCAAGACAGCTCATAAAAAAAATAAAACTGCAGGCCGAGATGGAACTGCTTACCGGCTTGCATATCGGCGACAGCAAAGAAAACGTTGAAATTGGTGGAGTGGACACACCCGTCATTAAACGAAAACTTAAAAGAAAAGTGACAATCAATGGAAAAGAATTTGAATTAGGGGCCAATGAGCCCTATATTCCGGGTAGTTCATTAAAAGGGAAAATCCGTTGCTTACTTGAACAAATACGTGGCTGTTCAAAAGTAGGTAAAAACAAAGAAGTTAACCTGTTATTTGGGTATTCTGAGGATAAAATACCTTCACGAATTATTGTAAGAGATGCATACTTAACTCCTGAAACGGCTACAGCCCTGTATTATTCAGAATTTACGGATATGCCTTATACTGAAATTAAATTTGAAAATGTAATAGACCGTGTAAAAGGCATGGCAGAACATCCACGTCAAATAGAAAGAATTCCTGCCGGTGCAAAATTCAATATCGAGTTTATCATAAACATTTTCAGGGAAACTGATGATGAAGGAAAAGAAGAAACAGATGATCCGGAAGAATTAGTAAATCTATTGAATGAAGGACTTAAAGCGTTACAGGAAGATTACTTAGGCGGCTCCGGATCCAGAGGATACGGACAAGTGAAACTCAATCCGGAACAATTTTCTCTTGGAGCTGCAGAAACCATTGATTTTTCAAACTATTTTGAAGAATAATGAAATTAACCATTTTCAAACTTAAATTCGATTCACCGTTGCATATCGGGAATTACCGGGAAGATTATGAGCAGAGCAATTCCTATATCCGGTCCGACACTTTGTATGCAGCTGTAATAGCTACATGGGCCAAAATAGGAATGAAAATCCCTGAAACCGGTGATCCCGGATTTACAATTTCCAGCCTGTTTCCTTATACTTCGGACACCGAAGGAAAAGATGTATTTTTCCTGCCGAAAATCAGCTTGTCTTTTCCCTATAAAGGAGATACAGTTGGCATTGCTAAAAAGTTAAAAAAAGTAAATTGGGTTGATTATGATTATTTTGAAAAACAAATAAACCCGGCAAATACCTTCTCAAGCTTTGGAAGAGACAATGATCACTTAAAAGGTGAATTCTGTACATCTAAGAAAATTGATAAAAAATTCATTTCTAAACAGGTATTGCCCCGGGTTACCGTTCCGCGTAATATTGATGACAGCTCCGGTATTTTTTATATGGAGCGAATCCGTTTTACTGAAGGCAGCGGGCTTTATTTTATGTTCAAAGCTACCGATGACCAAAAAGAAAAACTGTATAAAACACTCGAAATTCTTGGGCGGGAAGGAATAGGCACTGACCGGACTGTTGGTAATGGATACTTTACTCCGTTAAGACCTGAAGAAATAACGATCACTTTCCCAAGAGACACTGAGTATGCAGTTAATATATCTCTTTTCTATCCCGAAAGCATGGAACAACTGAAAGTAATGTTAGATAAAAATGCCAGATATGATCTTGTAAAACGCGGAGGTTGGATCACTACTGCAGGATTCAATACATACCGGAAAAAATCGGTATACATGTTTGCTGAGGGTTCAGTATTCAAGACCGGGAAAAATGGAATAAAAGAAATGGGCTGTGGCAGCATTGATCTCACACCGAAGATAATGAATGAACATAAGATTTTCCGCAACGGAAGATCCTTGTTTATCCCTGTAAAAATCAGAAATGATGACTGAACATATATATAACCGTAATTACAATGTCAAAGTCAAAATATTGACTCCTGTACATATTGGTGCCGGGCAGGAAAAGAACTGGATTAAAGGACTGGATTTTATTGAACAGGACGGATATGTATATCCGGTTGATTTTAATAAATTATTTACCCATATAAAAATTTCACCAGATGAAGTACTCGGTTATTTTCATCAAAACAATAATATTTCAGGCTTGTTACAATCCAAAGATATATCTTTTAGTGAAATAGCAACAGGGCACAAGTATCCATTTAAAGGAAGAGCCAGCTCTACACTGAAAGTTCATATTACCGGAGGGCTTAATAATACACCAATTATTCCCGGTAGTTCAATAAAAGGAGCAGTCCGATCGATTTTGTTAAAACACCTTGGAATAGAACAACAAAGTGGAAATGAAAAAAAGGTAATAGGATCATCTGAAAAAGGTGACGACCTGATGCGTTTTATCCATTTTACAGATGCATCATTCGATAAGTTTAAACTGTATCAGACCAAAATATTCAACCTTTTTAAAAAAAATGAAATGTCCACTGACTGGAACGGAGGCTGGAAGCATGGAGAATTTTCCAACAAGTATTTTCTCGAGAGAAATGGAAAAGTTAACAACAGATTCACAACAACTTACCAGACAATATCTATAGATGGTATATCCACTTTCAGAATTTCCTTTTCCGAAAAAATATTCAATCAATATGCAAACAGATTAAATATTATAGATAAAATAAGGGAAATCATTACGGATAATGATCCTTTAACAAAACTTTTCTGGATAATTAATAAATATAGCTCCGATTACCTCGAAAAAGAATATAATTTTTTTGAAAAATATAAGGTGCGTGAAACAGATATTATACTTGAAGAAATCAACCGGATAAACGAAGATATCCCTGAAAAGGACGATAAAAGTTGCGTGTTACGACTTGCCCAGGGTAGTGGTTTTTACAGTGTGACCGGTGACTGGCGGTTCAATGACCATTTTATAACATTAGACACTCCGGATAAGAAAAACAAAACCAAGCGTTATCCTGCCGGCACCCATTACAAATCCCGCAAACTTGCTTTTGAAGAAGCTGACGGTATGATTCGTTTTTATCCTATGGGCTTCATCAAACTGATAATCAGTTAAGATTCCCTTTGGTTAACAAATACAAAATATATTTTGCATTTTCCAGAAGTAAAAAAATAATCGATTTTAACTTTTGCATAATACAAAAAAGTCTCAGTTCTGGCCTTTATATAAGTCAATATAAATGATGGAACAGATAATAAATGTAATTAACCAGAAAATGAAAAATATCTTTTTAAAATTAGCAGTCCTTGTAAAACATTCCTTCGGATAGAAAGTAACGAACATTGGTATACCATAAAAGATAACATTGAATATGGTTACTACAACATAATACCACTATGGCTGTTCTGGTTTTTATTTTTACAAAGAATACTATTTATGATAACATTATTCTATACATTAGGTAATAGCGATATTTGTATCGATGGAAACATAAGGTTAAATGATTTCCGTAATATTACAAAACAAGTATGGAAAGGTATTTCCGGTGCTAAAGGATTATTATTTAATAGAGGCATTTCTTTTTACAATCCTGAGGATTCGTTTTCATATAAACTAAATCAGACTGAGAAGAAATTTGAAAAGCTTGAATTCAGAATGATTGATGCTCTTTTGTTATGTCTGATTAAAGATAAAAAGGAGCCCGAAAAAATAGTGCTGTTTGCAACGGAACAGGATCCTCCTCATAAACAGGATACAATTTATCTGGCCTCAATACTACAATATTATTTTAATAAAAAATACAAGATACATAGTGAAAGGATTATCATTGAAAAGATTAAAGATAATCCCTCTGATATGGAAAAAATGATGCAATATTTTGCTTGGTATGTAGAAGATAAAGACCAGGAAATTTCAACAAACCTTTATAATATTCTTCAGCTAAGTGCAGGCACGTCACAAATGAACATGAGTCTTGCTCATCAAATGATGATTAAAAGAGGAGTTGAATATTATTACATTGACCGATTAAATCAAGACCAGTCTATAGCCCGTAAAGATAATGTATTTGATTTTATACATAAAAGAAATGTTTTAAACGTTATCAATGAATTACTCTCAAATTATGAATATGATGGAGTATTCAAGGTTATCGAACATTTGAACTATAATGTGGATAATGATTTCAGATGTCTGCTTCAGGTAACATCCGACCGAAAAAACTTTGCTGTAACTGAAGATACAGTAAATACTTCAAGGAATTTAGTTAGTGACTTTGATTATTATTACAAGGATTTTCGAAAATTGTTTAAATTTATAAGAGGGCTGTATCAAAATGAAATCGTATACTGCTTTGCTGAGTTCTACTACCAGATATCGAGTTATTTTGAAAAAGCGCATTTCAATCAAGGTGTTGCTTTGATATTTTCATTATTTGACAATATCAGGCAATATCTCTTTGAAAAGATTACCGGTATTAAAATAAAAGTAGATAATGGAATATGTAAGGAATTAGCTGAATTTATTGAAAAAGACCAAGATTTAAATAAGGAATTTGAAAAGAGTAAACTTGATAAATACAAACCTACAAGTGTTGTTTTGGGAAAAATAATAAAATATTTTTCGGATAAAAATGAAATAGCAAAAATGTATAACAATATTCGAAAAAAACTTGAGCCTGTTGAACGATTGAGAAACAATGGACCATTTGCCCATGGCATTAATGGGTTGAATGAAAAAAATATAATCCAAGTGTATGAAGGCGGAATTGAAATGCTTTTAAAAGATATTAAAGAATTCCTTGAAGCTGTTGATGTGGAAATTGATACAGATTTATCTTACAATGGAATTAATAAGTTTTTAATGAAACTTATTAAAACAGAAATAAATTGAGCAAAATAAATGATTAAAAAATCATTACGTGACTTTGAGTCGCCCGGTGATTTAGAAATTAACAATTATGGACCTGATCCTTAACACCTTCGGAACCAGCCTGGTGAAAGATAGTGGTAATTTTATGGTTATTCATAAAGATGGTAAACAACGTATCAATCCGGATAAGATCGAAAGTATTGTGATTGGCAAAGGAGCACTGATCAGCAGCGATGCCACATTGCTTGCAATTGAAAATGAGATTGATGTAATGTTCGTTGACCGGACCGGGGAACCGCTCGGAAGGGTTTGGAGTGTTAAATACGGTTCAATATCCACAATTCGGAGGAAACAACTGAACTTTACCCTCTCTAAAGCCGCTATAAAATGGGTGAAAGAAATTGCCGCTGAAAAAATCGACAACCATATAGCCTTGTTGCTCTCATTTAATCCACGCGATATCGAAACGGAAAGAATTGTCAATAAGAACATATCAAGGCTGGAAGACTATAAAACAAAGGTCAACGGTCTGGAAGGGGAAATAGTAAGCGATATAGCTCCCGGTTTACGGGGTTGGGAAGGAGCAGCCACAAGGATTTATTTTGAAACGGTGAACATCTTTCTGCCTGAAGAGTACCGGGTGGAAGGCAGATCACAACATCCGGCTATGGACGTGTTCAACTGCCTGCTGAATTACGGATACGGGATACTGTACGGTAAAATTGAGGGAGCGCTGATTAAAGCCGGTATCGATCCTTACGTGGGTGTTTTTCATCGCGACGATTATAACAGACCGGTGCTGGTGTTTGATGTGATTGAAAAATTCAGGGTTTGGATCGATTACGTGGTTGTTAGTATACTTGTTCAAAGCGTGATTAACGAGGACTGTTACAGCCTAAAAGAGGATGGATCATACTGGCTTGAAAATCTCGGGAAAAGAATACTTATCCAGTCTGTCAATGATTACCTGGATGAAATAGTCAGGATAGAAGAAAAAGACCGTTCCAGAGAATATCACCTGACGGTTTTTGCTCAGGCTTTGGCTCGTAAATTTCTGAACTTCAAGGGTGAATAATGATACAGGCAGGCAAAAATATTACTTCGGCTGCAGACAAACTACAGAAAATTGAAATGTCATACTTGTACCATGCAGTTAATAACCCGAGGCAGGAACTTTTGCAACAAATTAGCCAGCTCAGGAGAGTGTTGACTTTAAATCCGTTAAGGTACAGGGAACTGAAAAAAAAATTACCTTACGTGGTGGCAGGTGCATTCACCCCACCTTACAGAAAAAAGGAAAATTTCGCGTATATCGATCGTGTAATCCTTGACATTGATCATTTATCGGATAAGGATCTGACGACAGAAGTCTTGAAATCAAAATTAAAAAACGATCCGTCAGTGGAGCTGATGTTCGTGTCTCCCGGAAATGACGGACTGAAAAT
>Ga0209986_10001861_pt1 | contig 19878 bp, 16 predicted proteins | sample BlataG_FD_183168 | JGI IMG/M metagenome (GOLD analysis project Ga0209986, IMG submission 183168) | Deep subsurface microbial communities from Black Sea to uncover new lineages of life (NeLLi) - Black_00105 metaG (SPAdes) (version 2) | ecosystem: Environmental > Aquatic > Marine > Oceanic >... | reverse complement strand
CCGTCTGAAAATGATTATACTAGCGATTCACTCAATCAACAATGTGAATCGCGGCGCGAAGGGTAACCATCTGGACAAAAGTACAATCTTTAATAGAACAAACGCATGAATAGAACAAACTCATGCCTTCTTCCTCAACCTTCTAACAACGAACAAGGTAACTATAGCCACAATTACGATTGCGCCAATTATCATGTAGAGTGTTAGCTGTGGAGACTCTTCAGAGACTTCTATAAGAATCCCTATAGTCTTCTTATCCAGCGTATTCCCGGCGGTATCCTTTAGGGTCACTTCCGCATAATAGTAACCTTCTTCAGTCTCACTGCTATCCCACTCTGCAGTGAGAGATGCATTCCCGACAAGTTCCTTAAGTGATCTCAGGGGTAGACCAGCCACAGTCACATCAGAGCCGTATTGCTTTATGAGGACGCTGACGACTACATCCTGCATTTCACCGTGGTTGTTCAGCCTGATGTCTAGTGTAACTTCATCCCCGAGTGCATAGATGTCTTTGTCCGGATACAATGCCGTTATTTCCATATCGGAGACAACGTATTCAATGTCAAAGCGGTAATTCTTGTAAAACTTCACATCAGTGGTTTCGGGGTTATAGTAGAATGGATACAACTCGATCACTAGAGTTGTGCTACCATCGGGGTTCTCCCACAGTCTCCAGCCGTATTCCTCTTCTGGGTACCAGCCCTTCTTCATTTCTATTGGCAGCTCAGGTGATGGGTCTAATATCACAACCGGCAATCTGAGCCCGGTCGCAGTTTCCAGTCCAGCCCTTTCCTTCAGGATAACTTCCTGAACGCGGTATCCTTCTGGATAGTCGATGGATTTGATGTAATAGGGGACCATTGGTCTACCCTCTTCTGCTATTAGTATCCCACCTTCAGGGATCTCTACATAGTCTAGATTACCTATGGCAGTCACTGTATAGTCAGGGATACTTACTTCAACGGATGAAAGTGGCTCCGCACCGGCAGCAATACTACTGATAAACAATATTAGAAAGACGACACCCAGAGTCCATCCCTTTCTCATCTTATTTACTCCCCAAACTTTGGGTCTCCGTACAAGTTATATTCGTAGACAAAGTAGCGCCAGTTACCCCCTTCACGTATCTTTCTCCTTTGCATGTCAAGGAAGGCATCCCCAATCCTCGAACTCCTTGACCAACCTCTCCAGAATCCTTCTCTGGTAACTTCTTCATTGTGCCCCGTAGAAGAGACCTCGGTTGAACCGATGTATACCGCAGCCCCATTTCTAAGGAAGGCTCTGGCAATAGACTTCCCTGGCTCATCTTCATAGTTCCCGGTTAGACAAGAGAAGGCTATGACAATAGGGCAACTTCTACCAAAGTCGATCGGCTCAATAGGGCACTCACTTGTTGTCCAATCGTCAAGCACACATGCCCAACTGCCAGCACCACCATGACCCAAAAAGAGAATGACGTCTTTGTTAGGTGTCTGCGCCTTGACCTCCTGAGCTCTACGACAGAGGACTTCGTCACCAGTGCGACAGTAAGTATAAGTCCATCCGTAGTCACCGCCTCTTCCTCTTCTGTCAGCCTGTATCCTTTCTGCTATCCGCAGGGCCTCCTGTACCTCTTCGTCACCGGTATACGCCGGTGCCCACTTATGTTGCCTGCCTTCACTGTCGGTAAAGTGTTGATACTCCATTGCCCACCTTGCCCAGTATACCTCTTCACTATCCAACAGCCAGAGTGCCAATTGCATAGTACTGAAGGTGCTCATCGGAGGATCTGGGTCAAATGCAGTCCCTCCATCATCTGGACCTTTAATCCTCAATGCTTCGGCTAACATGGTGTGTTGCGTGGTGTAATATTCTGTGTGAACAACTGGTACAGGCACAGCAACACTCTTTCCAGTAAGTGTAACTCTACCACCTTCTGTGTTCTTTATAGCTGCTTCCCAGGTGTCCTCAGGTCCAGTGACGAAAAGTACATCTGAGCCGTCGCAGTCGCGGCTTCCTTCACAGACATCAATACTTGCTTGAATTGGCGTGAGAAGCTCCTCTGCATTACTACCTATTATCCTGCCAACTTTGAGTTCAGGCTGCTCGTCCCCACTAATATCAGAATAAAGGTAATCAGAGATTTCAATGATGCCACCCGTATTATCCGTGAAGAACCCCGGGCACGGAATAGACCAAGAAGGAACTATCTCCGTCTCACCAACAAGTAAAAGGTAGCCACTTGATAGCCAACCATCAGCCAATTTAGAACCCCAGTCCTCTCTTATCACATTGCGGATTGTACCTGCTGACCAATCTCCACCTATGGGTGCCACAACGCTCCCACGTAGCTTGGCAAGCCTCCCTATTGCAGTAAGTAGGTCATCTACATCACCACGAGGATAATGGTTAAATAACTTGGAAGGATTGGTAACAATCAGGTAGTTAGAACTGCGCAATGCCTCCATAATCATGCCTGCTGATATTATTTTGTCTTCTAATATATCCATTGGGCGGAGTATAAGTTCATGTGTTCTCAAGTCTCCCTCATGTTCGAACTCAAATTCGAGCCTGACCCCACCCGATGCAAGTGTACAAGGTGTTGTAGGAAGAACTGTGACAAGGGGAATGAGGTAATAATAGAATGTCCATGAGCTACCCGGGCCTAATTCTCCTGGCTTACTCATCGTAATGTCCGTTGTATGTGCAGCTGTATCATATTCACCGGTATAACTTCGATTATAAGTGGTCTCACCACCTGCAAATAAGAACCGTTCATGGTCAATCTCGGTTATCCTCAGGTTCTGAATAACTGAACCATCCTCGTTATGGACTTCCAGTTCTACTACGAAATGGTTCAGTACCCTTTCCACATTCCTTGTAATCTGGATAGAAGGGACAGGAGTAGCAGGACGACTAGGACGAGTAATAATGGCTGATATGCCGGCATGCCCCCAGTTTCCGTGTTGGTCTTGGGCGCTTACTTCGATGACATGGGTACTACCCCACTCAACCCCTGCATCCCAAACACAGGTCTCATGCACTGGAGGCTGGGGATACCCTGTTAGCACCCATGCGTGATCTATATAATATCCCTTCGTATAAACCTTTTCACATATAACCTCCCCATCAACCTCGACTCTGATATTTGTAATCCCGCTTTCCAAATCACTTGTAACCTCCACCCCAATCGGCACCTCGCCATAAACCTCAGCCCTTGATTCGGGAGAGATAACCTCAGGACTGGTAATCCGCACATGCACCGGAGAAAGGTCTGCGGCAAAGAGATTTTGAACATCGCCCTCACGGACCTCCTCAGCCATATTGCCGGCACCGTCAAAGGATTGGATTCCAAAATCGTGAGATCCATCATCAAGAACTCCGGTAGTGCATTCCCACTCAAAAGGATAGCTATAATCAGTATGTATTGGCTTCCCATCAATGAAGAAGACGACCCTATCCACACCGATGTTATCTTGAGTATCAACTGAGATGGGAACTCTGCCCGAAAGCGTATCAGAAATTAGGAAAGAAAGGGATGGTTTCTCATCATCGGGAGAGGACAGGGTCTGTAAGTTGAGGTCTCGGCTCCTTACCTGGTTGCCGCTGGAATCCTTGGATTCAACCATAAAGTGGTAGGTTGTTGCCGGCTCAAGATTGGTCAGGCTGAGGCAGTGCTCCTTAACTGAGCTGGGGTCTTCAATAACACTACCATATTTCCCGGAGAGACAGTCGTATTTGACCAAACTATCACTCACTTCATCCGTCTCCCAGCAAATAAGTACCGAAGTCTGAGTTATTTGGGAGATGGTGGGGCCAGAGATAATCTGCGGTGGAGTGACGTCAGCCAGATACTCATATCTTTTCTCCAAACAGTTGTTCTGCTCGTTGGACTCTTGAACTTGATTGAAGGTATCGGCACATACCTGTATGGTTACTGTTTGCCCCACAGGTTGCACCGATGACTTGAAATCTAAAGTATACGTCTCTCCAGCCTTGAGGGTTGCTTCCACTTCGGACTCTTCATAAACGAACGGGTCGCTGAGGGACAGGCTGGCCACAAAGCTTGGGGGAGCATCCTCCTCACCGGCATTCTTAATGGTACAGCTAACACTGCCCGCCTGCTGGTCGTATTCTATCTCCGTAATCATCAGGTCAGGAAGTTTAACTACCGGCGGTACAACTTCCTCTTCTTTGTAGTTGTTTTGTTCATTGGCCTCTGTGATGTCATTGGTAACGTCAACGTTACAGGCTACCAGTGTCGGTTCCAGTATGTCCCAGGGTAACAGATAGGTGGCACTTCCTCCGCTAACAGCAATACCACCGTTTATATTGAATGTAGGGTTCTGTAAGCTAAAGGTATCTTTCTTTTGACCATTAATCCAGATTTGTCCCGATGCAGTCCAGCCGGCGGGTAGCGGACCTGTGCCAATGTTTTTAACGGTGACAGATAGCTTATTACCTTCGCCAACCTCAAGGCTCTCGACTATCAGATCAGGTAGATTTTCCGTCACCTGCCAGACATCCTCCCAGCTATTGTTCTGTTCGTTACCCTCTTGGATATTCTGCTGGTAATCAGCGATTATCTGTATCGTGTCGGAAGGCGGCGTCGCCTGATACTGGTAGTTAAAGGTACGTTCAAGCTGCTGTCCGGCGGCCAAAGAGGAAGTCACGTGGTCTTGCGCAACCAACTGACCGTCTATGTAAAGAGCATTATAGAAGCTTACCGGAGCTACTGCTCCGCTAATGCTGCCCGGGCCGTTGTTCTTAATAGTATATTGAATCTGGTTGTCTGTTTGCCATGCGTTAAGTATGGCTAAGTCGGGGAGTTGTGTCTGGGCTAGAGCTCGTTGCGGAAGAATACCCAGAGACGTAAGCAGTAATACGATGATTAAGGTTATGCTTGTCAGGTTGATCTTATTCACGCCAACCTACCCCAAACAACGTGTGTTCTCATCAATCATTATATCATAATAGGCGGAAAGTGGACATTAAGGATGGAGCGGGTAGTTTATCCTGGGACAAGGGGAGCAAGTGGAAAACAGACCGCCCCTTTGTTACTTTTTACGAGACGAGGCCTGGTATTGCGGGTTCAGATGGCTTTGCCGTTGTTAATTTGTCAGGATTGAGGCTTTGGCTCCTGCCTCAGCAGCAGTCCTAGAGAATGGATTGCCACTACTTCCACCCAGATTAGCGCGTTGCCTACTATAATTCGCTCATATAAACCGAACCAGCCAGCTTGGTCGGACAGGAACAAGCCTGCCACCAGAGCCAAGGCTAAAACACCGGCAACGAGTGTATAGACAAAAATGTTTTTCCAATTCGGAGTGCTCTTGAAGCTGGGTGCGAGCGACAAAATAGCGATAGGGAATAGCAAGCCAAGGCCATAAGATGCTATCGTGTGGATCATTCCTGCAGTAGTCGAATCTTTAGGGGCATCCATATGAAAAGCGGCAATCAACATCAGGACGAAGCCACAGAGAGCAAGAAGTACAATGCCGGCATGGAAGCCCCGTGCTCTGCGAATATTGAAGAAGAGCCCGGCTACAAAGATCTCCAACAACAAGCCCATAGCCAGAAAACAAATCGATTGTAGCCAGCCTATGGGTCTCAACGCCAGACTGCTGATTGAATTACGGACCAGGCTGTAATCGGGAGTAGATAAAGATGCTGCGAGGTCTCCGACAATCACCACAATGGGTCCCACGATGCCGACTATAGCCGGGACAGTGTTAATGTTCAGACGTTTAAACATAAGACGTCAGCCTTTATGTACCGAGCATGCTCGCTATTGGCTCTTCGCTGTTTGTAGTGGGTAATTCATGTAATCAGCGACTCTGTGAATAATATTTCCTTTCATTATTATATTATGGTCCAACATATTTATGCGAAACACACACTCTGCTAGATTGTTAAATTCTCCTCGTAGTGTGGCATGTAGCTTCGTAAAGCGGCTAGTTGAACTTGCTCATTGCTGCCTCTATTCCCTGGCTAAGAAAACAATCAATGGCTTCAGATACCCTGGCAATTACAGACTTAATTACTGCTTCTTCATGAGGGGAAAAATCGCTGAGCACATAATCGACTATAGCGTCCTCGTTAATTGATTGCTCTTCTGCCTGAGGTCTCCCAATCCCCACCCTGATTCGGGGGAAGTCCTCGCTACCCAGGGCGGAGATAATAGAATTCATGCCCTTGTGCCCTCCCGAGCCTCCGCTTTGCCGCAGGCGAATCTTGCCCAGGGGCAAATCGAGGTCGTCATGTATTACCAGGAGGTCGCTCACAGGAATGTTATGCTTATGCACCAGACAAGCTACGGTGTCGCCGCTGAGATTCACAAATGTCCTGGGCTTAGCCAGCAGCAACTTCTCGCCCTTTAGTTCAGCAAGGCCTATTTTAGCCCGGCATTGCCTGTGGTCAAAGCGAATAGAATGAAACCTGGCGAAGTAATTCAGGCACCTGAAGCCAGTATTATGGCGATTATGGGCATAAGTTCTGCCCGGATTGCCTAAACCAACAATGAGTTTCATTCACTTAGAGTTTATGGGAATTCAGTCTCCGGATATTATGACTGATTCCATTGATGCTAAGCAAATGCTCCTCACCCTAAACAGCAAGCTTAGTCGGCTAAATGGCCTTATATTCTACGCAATTTAGCCTTACACTTTAATGAAGACTATTTTAGAAAGGCTGCGTAAACCACACTAACTTAAACCATGCCAGAAGATGAGAATTAAAGCGGAGAAATTCTGGATACTCCCTGGCTCAAACTTACCTATTTTGTGAAGTTTCTTAGACTCAAGCTTTATTGAGCCTAGTGTAGGGTTTGGTGTTTGACTCTTAATCAAAAGAGCAAACTAGGTATAGAAGACTGAGTAGATGGACTCACTTTTAATTACACCCTTGTTTTTATGATACAAAGTCATGGAACGCATACAACCCGATACATTCACTTCGTTTACCAACAGGTGCCCCACATCGCCTGCAATAAGTATTTGCGCTATATGATACAAAGTCATGGAACGCATACAACCCGATACATTCACTTCGTTTACCAACAGGTGCCCCACATCGCCTGCAATAAGTATTTGCGCTATATGATACAAAGTCATGGAGCGCATACAACCCGATACATTCACTTCGTTCACCAGTAGGTGCCCCACATCGCCTGCAATACTTATTTCCTTCCGTTAATTCTTGCCTTTCCTTCTCATGCAAAATACTAGTGCCCGTCGTTCCTGTTATTTCTCCACAGATTTGACGTAGTCCCTGAGAGACATTGTAGAAAGCTTCATCACGATTATCCCATTTTGTTATAGGTTTACCATCTTTGGGTAGAGCTTGTAGTTTACCAAAGAGAGCACTACTCCAATCAACCGGACGTAATATGATAGGAACTACTCGAGCTGTTCCAGCTTCATGCAGCTCGATAGCCCGTTTCATTTCGATGTCGTAGCAGTAGTCAGAGTACATAAAGTCAGGACTAACAAGTAAGAGAATTATCCCAGCACTATTAAGGTATTTGTCTATTTGACCTTCCCATTCTTTTCCTCCACTTATTTTACGAAAGTGCCAATCCGCTATTATTTTTTGGCGCCGGAGTAAACTTAGATGTTTCTCAAGCTCATTTCTGAGATCATCATCGTTATGCGAGTATGCATAAAAAACATTTATTGGCAAGGTATCCATGATCGCCCCTAACTCATATTTATAATTATTATACCCCTAGTCTCTTGTAATCGAAAGAGTAAACTAGGTATGGAAAAGTAATAAGACAATCCTACTCTAACTACAGGGTGGTATAATTGTATTGAGAGCCTGTCAATGAAAATAGCTATTCTAATTTGCTGTATTCTTGCTTTGGCCTTGTTAGCCTTGTTAGGCTTATCATACACGCCGGGAACTTCATTAGAGATTTCCAGAACTGAACTAGATAACGGGGTCATAATTCAGAATGTAGGAAATATTCGTTGTCTTATTTTTGTCAGTTCACCTGAAGGTGTACAGCAGTTTCAACTGGCTGTGGCTGAGAAGGTAACGGTTACTGACATAACAAAGCCGATTGATATTACAGCAACTGGCGAGATGACGATTAGCTGGGAGGATTGGGAGAGGATGAAGAGGATACATGGGAAGTGGGTGAAAATCAAATATGATCTATCCTCAAACTTCACTGACCCCTAGCCTGGGCGAACCATATTCCAAAATATCGTATTTTATCTTTGACTTTCAATGTTTGATTTTTGACTCTGATTTTTGAGGAGGTGGGGACGAGTCACTCCACTAAGCAATGTAAATCTTTACAATTATCAAAACTCCAGTTAATATTTTCGAGTGATTGACAGATATTTGGACTCAATAATAAAATCGCTCGAATCTAAGAACTGGTATGCTGCTCTTTTTATAGCCTTAACTATACCAGACATTTGTGGTGCCTTAGAACACCCTGATAAAAGTTCTTCAGTTAGATATGTCAGTTGGTATGACAAATATATGCTACCAAAGTACAGTTCAACCATGGGGTCTCTCCAAGAACTCCATGTATTCCTTTCAGGTGACGATTGCTATGCCCTGCGTTGCTCACTTTTACATGAAGGAACGGGAGATATAGGAAAACAAAAAATCTCAAAGACTCTAGAATCAGTCCATTTCAACGAACCTTCAGATAAAGGAGGCATGTTGCACTGTAACCAGTATAAGAATGTATTGCAACTGCAAGTTGACATTTTCTGTAATGACTTTATCAGTGCGGCTCACCAATGGCTATCAGATGTGCAGGGTGATGCTGGTATTAAAGCTAGAATGCAATTGTTATCAAAAATACACCCCGCTTTTTATTTTCCAGGCTTTATAGGCTCTTGAGAGAGAAGCTAAATAACAACTAGGCATTTAAATACTCTGAATCCCAAAATATCGTAGTCTGGGAACTTCCATCTTGGACTTAACGAACTCAAAGCAAAGCTAGAGTGTTACAGTCCAATAAGATTAGTAAATGAAATTCCGATAAACTTAGAGTTAAGAGAGTTTCTATGATTTGCCTCCAGCCTGATCTAAGAACTCGAGGAACTCAGCTTCGCTGAGCATCTTTACCCCCAGCCTCTCCGCTTTATCTCGCTTGGAGCCAGGGTCGGCGCCTACCACCACGTAAGAAGTTTTCTTGGTGAGGTTTAAGCCAATTTTAAGGGCGAGGTGCTCTCTTCCGTGTGCGTTTAGCATGTGGGGTGGGTGGCGCGATATCCCCCAAAAGTTCCTCACTTGTTTTTTCTTCGAAACGGTATGGACTGCCGTTAGCATCTTTGCGTGTGCTCCAATAATTAATCATCTCCTTAACCGAGGTCGGTGGCTCCGAGACGCCGACCAGGCGGCCAAGCCTCGGTGGCACACCATCCTTCACACGTCCATCCCAATACATTACAAGTTGATATACATCCTGTGGTGTCAGCTCTCTCGCCTTTACTTCGTAAACATGTTGTTCACCAGACGCTAAGGTGTGCAAAAGGTCAATTTTCACTCCCATTCCAGCCCAGGTTACGAAATCAAGATCAACCTTGGAACCAGGTACAAGATGTGGAAGTTGGCTTTTCAGCATGCCTTTTATTTCCTCCTCATCTTGGCGCCGGATTTGTTTGAATACCGGGGGTGTGAAATCAGTTTCTTGGAGCTTATCCCTTAGAGCTTGCCAGAACGGATTTTGTTCATCCAGCGTGGTCTTGTTATTTACGCTCGAGAACTCTTCAGAGTCGATAATTATTTCGCCCGCAAACTTGTTCAGCTCGGGATGTCTTTCGAGATTCCATATCTCAGTCAAAACATGGGGGCTAACTACACGCCCTCTCAACCTAATATCAACGCCTTGGGTGCGTTGATTTACTTGATAGTAAATCTTGAGGGGATAGGGGCGCCCCGTCATACGATCTCTCTTTTCCTCATCTATCCATCCCCACGTATATTGGACCGTTGGTTCTTTGCCACCTACAGTTACCTTTATATCCTTAGTTTGGCTTTCACCAAATGGTATCGGAATAGGCTGAACTGGGTCTTCGTTCCATGTAGCCTCAGGGCTAGCACGCCAGCGTAGCCACAGAGTGTTGCGTCTATCAGATAGATAGCCTCGGTAGATAATACCAAGGTGCTCAAGCAGGCGCTCCACCAATCGCTCGTCAAAACGGTCAAGGCGTCTATACAGCGTTCGAAAGTATTCGAATGTAGTCTCGACGAATACCCGCGTGCCGGTTTCACCATGAGCTTTTAGAATGTCTCGTTCCCATTTGCTTCCATTGTCAAGATTGGCAACCATGCCACTTCTGAACGGACCGGGAACGGAATACCATGTGTTTGAAGGAGCAGTAGAGTCATGAGTCAAGATTTCCCAAGACAACCGATTTTCGGTAAGGCGGCAGAGGCTGTTCTTCAGCCCATACCCATGCTCGTTCAGGCGTCCTAACCGTTCTCCCCTTCCTCCTAGCCTCATTACGCGCGATTGTAGGTCGGGCAATGAAATTCCAGAGCCGTTATCAGCTACCACGACATGAATCTGGTCGCCATGTTTCGTCAAATGGATCTCGATGGTAAAGAAGCCTTGGGTTTGCGCACTAATAGCATTGTCAATTAGCTCAGCAAGGGATTGGTGAAAATCCAGATTTTGGTGGCTCAGACCCAAGTACATAGAGTCTTCAGGAGACGTATCAAGAACTATAGGGAATTGTAATTGTTCGGTTGCCATAGCACACCTCCCCATGCGGCATTTACTAGTTGCCTTTATTATATCACGACTTTCTATCTGATATAGTAATAAAATTTTCTCAGAACGAAAATGACTAGCTCGAGATATCTGGAAAAATTGAATAAGGAGGCCTTTAATTAATTTGAGCCTTGGCTTTATGTGGGTTTAACAACTTTAAAAACTCCGCTTCGCTGAGCGTCTTTACCCCCAACTTCTCGGCTTTAGCTAACTTGGAGCCAGGGTCGGCGCCTACCACCACGTAAGATGTTTTCCTGGTGACATCCGAGCCAGCTTTGCCACCAAGGGCCTTTATTTTCGCTTCTGCTTCGGAACGGGAGAGGGATTCCAGCTTCCCGGTTAAAGCAAACTCCCGTCCGGCTAAAGGTAATTCCTCAGGCTGGGCTTCCTTAGCTTTCTCTCTTTCCGACTCTTTCAAAGCCTTCTGTAGCTTTTTAACAAGTTGCTTGTTTTCTTCCTGTCTGAAAAAGGCAACGATGCTTTGAGCTATCTTGGGGCCGATAGATTTAATGGTTAAAAGGTCTTCCTCACTCGCTTTAGCCAGCTCGTCTATGCTACTAAAGCGGTCTGTCAGTAGTTCGGCGTATTGTTCACCGACATGGGTGATTCCTAAGGCAAAGATAACCCGGGCTAAGCTTCTGTCCTTGCTTTCCTTGCTTTCTTTGATGGAATTAAGCACATTAGAGATACTCTTATCTGCCAGCTTCTCTAGGGTAAGGATATGGTCCCACGTGAGGTTCTGATTGACATTTTCTTGGTTTAATATTTTAGGCAATAGCAGACCTATTTTTTCCTTTAAAGCTAAATTTTTTTCTGCAGTGAGGTGGTATTTAACACAAACGTCTTCAAGTTTTCTCCGATCGGAAAGAGTTTCGTCAGTTATTCTCTTTAAAGCAGGAAGCTGAGCACGGGAAAGCTCGTGGGTATCAAGGATAGCTTTTTCTATCTTGGAAATGATGACTTTCACTTTTTTCTTTGCTCCCTTAAGTTTTTGCTTAGTTAGTTTATAAAGATCAGATGCGTCCTTCACTAAGCCTGCAGTGAACAAAGCAGCGCATAATCTCTCCCCCACGCCATCGATGTCCATTGCCCCGCGGCTAACAAAGTGCTTGATCTTCTCCAGGGCTTGAGAGGGGCAGGCGGTATTGGTGCAGCGATGCATAGCCTCACCTTCGGGCTTTATCACCTCGCTGCCACACACAGGGCAGCGGCCAGGCATGTGGAAGACTTTCTCCTTACCAGTACGGCGGCTAACAATAGGTTCTACGATTTCAGGAATGACTTCACCAGCCCGCTGCACAACAACCCAGTCGTCGATGCGGATATCTTTACGATGGATATCCTCTTCATTATGCAGCGCTGCTGAACTGATAACGACACCGCCTACCCGAACTGGCTCTAAAATAGCATACGGGTTAAGGCTCCCCGTCCTCCCTACATTTATGCCAATGTCAATAAGGCGCGTAGTACCCTGAATAGCGGGAAATTTGTAGGCAATAGCCCATCTTGGCTCGTGAGCCACTGTGCCCAACTCTTGTTGAATGGCAATAGAATTGACCTTTGCTACTATGCCATCAGCTTCGTAGGGAAAGTTTTTCCGGCTTTCTACCCAGCTCTGATAATATTTCTCCGTTTCATCGAGGGAATGGCGTAGAGCAATATTGGGGTTTATCTTGAAGCCCAAAGACTTGAGGTATTGCATAATCTCCCAATGAGTATCGGGTACTGTCTTGCCCTCAGCCCAACCGAGAGCATAGATGAAGATATCCAGGGGGCGTCTGGCAGTAATATTAGAATCAAACTGCCTTACCGAGCCGGCAGCGGCATTCCTGGGATTAGCAAAAAGAGGCAGCCCATCCGCGGCCCTTTCTTCGTTAAGCTTTTTGAAACCAGCCTTAGGAAGATAAGCTTCGCCTCGGACTTCAAATCTGGGCGGCGCCTCTCCGGGTACGGAAAGGGGGATACTCCTGATGGTTCTCAAGTTCTGGGTGATGTCCTCGCCCCGGTAGCCATCCCCCCTGGTTGCTCCCGTGACGAGCACGCCATCAACGTAAGTCAAGGCTACTGCCAGCCCGTCAATTTTGGGCTCGCAAACAAGGTCAAACTGGCGCCCGCCTAAAAGTTTGCTTACTCTTTTATGCCAGGCTGCCAGTTCTTCGTAAGAAAAAGCATTGGTCAAGCTCAACAGGGACTGGGGATGTTCGACAACTCCGAACGCTTCTACAGGAGGTGCTCCAATCCTTTGCGTTGGAGAGTCAGGGGTAACAAGCTCAGGATGCTCAGTCTCAAGCTGCCTGAGCTCCCTCATCAACTCATCGTAGTCGGCATCGCTGATTTCAGGGCTATCCAGTACATAGTAGCGGTAATTATGGTGATTAATTACCCCCCCCAGCTCTTTTATCCTCTGCGTGACCTTATTTATGTCTCCCATAAAGCTAATCCCTATTTATAGTATAGCAAAACTCCTCACTATTAATCTTGCCTTGTGACTCTCTCTTCTCCAATTCATTAAACCTATGCTGTGTGCTACAATTAGACGCGTCTTATGGGAACGATTTCCCTTGCCTCATCTGTCGAGCAACATCGAGGCTCGCATATCTAAAAGGACGAAAGCATGAATGAGATAAAGTACAAGCCAATTGGAGTTATTCATTCTCCGTTTAAGGAACCCAAAGGGACACCTATACAGCCTGCAGGTGCTAAAGGTACCAATGGGATAGTCGAGATATTCCCGGAATATGCTGAAGGCCTAAAAGATGTTGAAGGCTTTTCTCACATTATTTTGCTATACCACTTTCACTTATCCAAAGGGTCGACATTGATAGCAAAGCCCTATATGGATAACGAAACGCATGGAGTCTTTGCCATGCGAGGTCCGAGTAGACCCAACCCTATTGGCATCTCGGTAGTGTGCCTTGTCAGGGTTGAAGGGAATATGCTCCATATTCAAGATGTGGACATTGTAGATGGGACACCCCTTCTGGATATTAAACCTTATATTCCCGAATTTGACATAAGGGAGGTGGAAAGGATAGGATGGCTAGAGAAAAGTGTGCATAAGCTTTCAGCATCGAAAGATAATGGGAGGTTCACAGAGTGATTTGTCTGACTTGCGATAGCAGGACATATGAAGTTCCAGCTTTTGGCTTTTGTCGCTCTGACTTCTCACATCTGTGACATGTTGAGCAACGGTTGAATTATTTTGAGGATGTGAACATGGCTATGAAACCAGTCGTAATTAGATTCTTCGCCCCGGTTATTGATGCCACTGTCAATGCTCTGATGAGCGCTGTCGACCAGAAAATGAAGCAAGGGACAAAAGAGTTCATCATCCTTATCTCTTCGCCTGGCGGCTCTGTTATCCATGGTTTAAGCGCATATAATTATTTGAAGGGATTACCTGCTTCCATAACTACACACAATTTCGGCAGCGTGGACTCAATAGGCATTGTCATATACTGTGCCGGTTCAAGAAGGCTATCAGTACCCCAAGCGAGATTTTTGTTTCACGGCGTTAGTGCGCAGTTCAGGGGGGAGCAGAATTTAGAGGAGAAACTGCTGGAGGAGAGGTTAAAGGGATTGAGAATTGATATGGAGAATATTGCCAAGGTAATCGCAGCGAATACAGGTAAAAACGCCAAAGATATTACTGATGCCATGATTGAGAGGACAACTTTGAATCCAGAGGAGGCGCAGTCCTGGGGCCTGGTGCACGAAATCAAGTCAGAGCTATTTGAAGCAGGAAGCGAAGTAATTGCCATACAGTTTCAGCAACAACCACAACCGCCGCGGAAGCCGTAACATTAGCCGGGAAGCGTGTACCCCACTATGCCCTGTTTTAAACAAGCACCGAACCGTTATTTGGCAGGAAGTTGACTATTGGAATGCTATTTATTATATTAGCAGGTGTTGACTTTGGCCCCTTCAATAAATAAAATCGTGGTCAACCAAATATGAAATTGGTAAGGAGGTGAGTATGTCAAAGCATATTTGTAGAGGTCTGGCCGCTATTCTTATAGTTACATTATTAATGATATTGGCTGCAGTACCCGTTCTGGCATTTGATGCTCGCAGTGGAGTGACTGTCACCGTCGCTAGTGGAGAGGTAGTGGACGATGACCTTTATGTGGCTGCCGAGACCATTATTATTGATGGCACCGTTAACGGCGACCTCTGGGCTGCTGGTAATACGGTCACTGTCAATGGCATAGTTAATGGCAGCGTCATGGCTGCTGGCAGGATAGTCAATATCAACGGTGATATTACGCACGCTGTGCGGGCAGTGGCTGAAACCATCAACATTAATGGCGATGTTGGCGGCGATGTGATAACTGGTTGTGGAGAGGTGAATATAGCCAGCACAGCCAGAATTGGTGGCGACCTTCTTTTCGGAGCTGGTATTGCCCGCATTGATGGACCTATTGAGGGTAACATCAAAGGTGGCGGAGGCGAGGTCACCATAAGCAACGGGGTAAACGGAAATGTTGAACTCGAAGTCGAGAGCCTAACCATACTGTCTACAGCGAATATCGGAGGTGACCTAAACTATACCAGTGAAGAGGAAGCCGATATTCAATCAGGTGCCCAAATCGCCGGCGTCACTACCCATAAGCTGCCCGAAGTGAAGAAAGATGGGGCTAAGGTCTTCCCCTTCGTCCTATTCTTTGGCGCGCTGGGCAAGGTGATGAGCTTCTTAATGGCTTTGGTAACAGGGCTAGTTATCATTCTCCTGGCTCCGAGGCGATTGACGTCTATCGCTGAGGCTATCGGCAGCAGACCCGGGCCAAGCGCTGGCTGGGGAGCTCTCATCGTGTTTGTTACCCCTATCGCTGCCGTATTAGTGTGCTTCACCATCATAGGTATACCTGTGGGATTGATTGGCCTGGCTCTCTATGGGATAGCTCTTTACGTTGCTCAGATCCCTGTGGGCTTATTTATCGGGCGCTGGATTATTGGCCGCTTTAGAGCTGTGGAAGGCAAAGCTATCATGGTTGGAGCCTTGGCTCTGGGACTTGTCCTCCTCAAACTCTTACAGCTACTGTTAGGGTTAATCCCGCTGCCTGGCATGGGCTTCTTCATTTGGTTGGCTGTTGTCGGCGTTTTTGGTTTAGGAGCAGTAGTGGCAGAAAAAAGGAAGCGGCGGGCCGAGGCGAGGGAAGCAGCTTCAGCTTAGCTATAAAATTTGAAAAGAGCCGGCTAAACTCTGCCCAACAGTATGCGCTAACTGGAACTTAGGTTCTTTGCCTCTTGCTACGCAAGATTTCAAATAGACGTAAACCATTATGGCACGTTGACAAGTAGGAAGGCATAGAAATGATTCGTAGCTTATTGCCTTCAGATTTCAATGCCATACTCAAGGTCATAAATGATGCTGCGCAAGCTTACAAAGAAGTAATCCCGGATGATAGATGGAAGGAACCGTATATGTCGGCCGGGGAATTAAAAGAAGAAATTGAAGCTGGCGTACGATTCTTTGGGTGGGTGGAAGGTGGGCATTTGCTCGGAGTGGCAGGAATTCAAGCTCTTAAAGATATCACGTTGATCAGGCATGCTTATGTGCTTCCAGGATGCGAGAGAAGGGGAACTGGCACGAGGCTGCTTGAATATCTCGTGAGCTTGGCTGAGACTCCGGAAATTCTGGTAGGGACTTGGGCTGATGCCACTTGGGCTATTCGATTCTACGAGAAACATGGTTTCAAGCTGGTGTCGTCCAGGGAAAAGGATAGGCTCTTACGGACATATTGGAACATCCCCGAGAGGCAGATTGAAACCTCAGTGGTGCTGAGGACAATCTCCCCTCTTTCTAGTTAATAGTATGACTTCCCAAATTTGTCAATGGCTTGTACTCGTCCAACACATTAGCGATACCTCGGTTTCTCCTCATTGCAAAGCAATCTTATTTTGATTCTCCCCGCAGCCACCATAGCAGGGGCTTGCCATATACCTCTTATTGCGATATACTTTATTACGATATACCTTGTTATATGATATACCTTATCTAAGGATTTTCCGGAGGCAAAGATGAGTATTAAAGAGGCTCTAGAAAATACTGCTAGGGAAATACCACATAAAGAAGCCATTGTTCTTGGTTCTCAGAGGGTTACTTATAGGGAGCTGGATGAAGCTTCTAACAAAGTAGCCAATGCTCTCCTGGAGCTGGGGATGAAAAAGGGTAGTCATGTGGCTATCTTAATGTGCCATAGCCCCGAGTGGGTTATCAATTATTTCGGGGTGATTAAATGTGGTGGCGTAGCTGTGCTGCTTAGCGAAGCGCTTAAGGCTCCTGAACTTGATTCTTTGCTGCGAGACTCCGACTCGGAAATTCTGATAACGGCGAAGAAATTTTCTCAAATGCTGTCCTCAGTTTTGCCTACCATTCCTTCGCTAAAACACGTAATTGAGGTTGATGCAGATTCTTACATCAAGATGGTAGCCAACAGCTCTTCTATATCGCCGACTATCGATATAAAAGACGAGGATGAAGCTGTTATATTTTACACCTGCGGTGTGCTGGGGAAGCACAAAGGCGTGGTACATACACATGCTTCCCTTATGGGAACTCCCCCCATAATTTCTGCAAGCATACAGCGGAGGAGAGAAGATGTTGTCATAGACCTTGTTCCCTTTTTCTATCTTTTTGGCTTGTTCGAAGTTCTTTTTGGTTCGATTATCACAGGTTCTACCGTTGTGCTTGTCCCCAATTTCACCCCCGAAGCTGTCCTAGAAGCTGTGGAGAAAGAAAAGGGAAGCATTATCTTTGGGGTTCCTGCCATGTACAATGCCCTAGCCATGGTGCCTGACGCAATTTTGAGAGGATATGACCTGGGCTTGCTGCGATTGGCCGTTACTGCCGGGGCAAAATCCTTCCCTGAACTAATGAAAGCGTTGGAGGACAAAATTGGCTTAGCCGTTTATGAGGCATATGGTCTTACTGAAACTTCAGGCGTTTCCATATACACCTTTAATAGCCGTAAACGGGGAACTGTCGGCAAGCCAATTTGCGGCATTAAGATACTGGATGACAGCGGCATGGAGGTTCCCCGGGGCGAAATAGGAGAAGGTGTGTTCAAAGTCCCCTGGGTGATGAAAGGATACTACAAAGCGCCTGAAGTCACGTCTCAAGTCCTTAAGGATGGCTGGTTTTATACAGGAGATTTGGTCAGAATGGATGAAGAAGGCTACTTGGAGTACATAGAGAAGAAATCGTTCATAATAGTCACGCCTTCTGGACTTAAAATCAGTCCATCAGAGGTTGAATCCGTGCTGCTGAGCCACGCCAGCGTAGCTGAGGCAGCCTATGTGGGTATTGAAGACGGTTGCGGGGGACAAATACGCGTAGCCTTGGTGGTGCTGGAAGAAGGGCAACATGCCACGACAGAAGAGCTGTCCGACTTTTGTTACCAAAACCTAGCCAATTTTAAGCTTCCTAAGAGAATTGAATTTGTAGACAGTATCCCTAAAACTAGCTCGGGGGAGATAGATAGAAAAAAGCTCAAAGAAAGAGAACTAACCAGAATTAGTTAGAAGGGTTGCTATTAGCTCTTTCTGTGCTTCCTGTCAAAAACAACCTCAACTGCCCTAGTTGACATCCCAATTACCTTGTGTTAAATTAGTAAGTTAGCGTCTACTAGAAGGTAAAAACTTAGAGAGTTATAAAAGCCGGCTGGCTGAAGCCGAGCAAATTTTCCTAGAGTAGACCGGCACATAACCAGACGGCTTTTTGATTGCCTAAAATAGGGGGATAATAGGAATGCCAACAGTTAATCAACTTGTTCGTAAAGGGCGGCAGAAGCTGGGAAAGAAAAGCGATGTCCCAGCATTGCATTACATTCGAAATACGATGAAAGGGGAAATTAGATGGGCTCAAGGATCGCCTCAAAAAAGAGGCGTATGCGTCTTGGTGAAGACGGTTACACCGAAGAAGCCCAATTCGGCATTGCGGAAAGTTGCCCGCGTCAGGCTGACCAACGGTATGGAAGTAACCGCTTATATTCCTGGCGAAGGACATAATTTACAGGAACACTCGGTAGTCTTGATTCGTGGTGGCCGAGTTAAGGACGTTCCTGGAGTTCGCTACCATATTATCCGTGGCACCTTGGACACTGAAGGGGTAGCTGATCGCAAGCAAGGTCGCAGCAGGTATGGGGCCAAGGCACAAAAATAGCAAGGATGTCAAATGCCAAGAGGAGCTAGAAAAGTAGTAAAAAGAATACCACCCCCCGATGCTAAATATAACAGCATCACGGTGGCTAAATTCATTAATAGGCTTATGCTACGAGGGCAAAAAGCTACAGCTGAACGCATTGTCTATAATGCCTTGCAGTTCACTGCTCAGCAAGTGAATAGCGAGCCTGAAGAAGCCTTAGAGCGGGCGATTAGAAATGCTGCGCCGCTTCTCATGGTTAAATCACGCCGTGTTGGTGGGGCTACCTACCAAGTTCCCATGGAGGTAGGGGAAGATCGGGGGCGCACTCTTGCCATGAGGTGGCTCATTGCTTCAGCGCGAGCTCGTAGTGGCAAATCTATGGAAGAAAAGCTGGCAAGCGAGTTAGTTGATGCTGTCAATAGACGGGGGGCAGCAATCAAGAAACGTGATGATCTTCACAAGATGGCAGAGGCTAACAAAGCCTTTGCTCACTATCGCTGGTGAGAAGTCGTGTTAAAAGCAGTACTTGAGGTAAAGGATAAGCTCATGTTACGGACTTTCCCTTTGGAAAAAATACGGAATATAGGGATCATCGCTCATATAGATGCTGGCAAGACCACGGCTACGGAAATGATATTACATCACACAAGGCGTACTTACAAGGTCGGAAGCGTAGATGAGGGAACTGCAGTAATGGATTGGATGGAGCAGGAAAGAGAACGAGGTATTACCATTACTTCAGCAGCTACCACATGTCACTGGCGCGAACATCGTATAAACATCATCGATACCCCTGGGCATGTAGATTTCACCGCTGAAGTGGAGCGTAGCCTCCGTGTATTAGATGGTGGTGTTGTGATTTTCGATGGTGTAGCTGGGGTGGAAGCTCAGTCAGAGGCTGTGTGGCGCCAGGCAGATAAATATGGCGTGGCCAGGATTTGCTTTATTAACAAAATGGACAGGATTGGCGCTGATTTTCATCACACGGTGACCATGATTAATGAAAGGTTGC
>Ga0209986_10001860_pt1 | contig 19884 bp, 16 predicted proteins | sample BlataG_FD_183168 | JGI IMG/M metagenome (GOLD analysis project Ga0209986, IMG submission 183168) | Deep subsurface microbial communities from Black Sea to uncover new lineages of life (NeLLi) - Black_00105 metaG (SPAdes) (version 2) | ecosystem: Environmental > Aquatic > Marine > Oceanic >... | reverse complement strand
AGTTAAGTTATGAAAAAAAAAACGCTTAAAAATAGTTATAACCTAAATTTTTTTATGTAGCCCAGGTGATCTACAATCATTGGCATTATCTGACTCTTCTTTTAAATTGCGTATTAAAGTTGGTTATCCTGCCTAAAACCCATGATTTTATTTTCAATAGGTTCAAGAAAAAGACAAATTAGACCCAAAACAGTTAGAATTATTCCAGATAATATATTACTAAAAATGAGACTTGTATCCCCAGGTTTATCAACAAGAATTATTCCATATATTATCGAACCAACTCCTAGGATCAACGGAATTATGCTAAAATACCTTAAATTTTGATAAATTTTTTCTTTATCCACCATATTTATCTTTTTCTTTTTTCATTTTCAATTCCCATATCTTTAACTATACTTTTTGATTTTTTTTTCTTTTCCTTTTTTATTTGAGATTTATTTATTTTATAATTGAAAAATTACTTTCTTTGATACATAAAAGAAGAAAAAACAAATTAAAAAGAAAATAAAAAAATAGAGAAAAATTAAATTACAAAAAATATAAAGGAATAAAATATATTTAAAAAAAAATAAATTTTTACTCGGGCGTAATCTCTTTTATGATTCCTACCGCTACTGTTCTTCCCATATCACGTACGGCGAATCTACCTAGTTCTGGGATCTCTGAATATTTCTCAACACAGAGTTTCTTTAAAGGTTGCATCTCAATAAATGCAACCTCGTTTCGTTTTATAAATTTTGGGTTATCTTCAATGACAGCACCTGTCTTTTGGTCAATTTTTTTAACCAGACTAATAAACTTGCAAGCTGTTTGTGAAGTATGAGCATGAACTACCGGTGTATAACCTTGTGCTATTGCTGTAGGGTGCCATATAACCATTAATTGTCCCATAAATTTACCTGTTTTGGCAATAACTGTAGGAGGATCACTTGGGTGACCTAAGACATCTCCACGATGGACATCATTCATAGTTATGCCTCGAATGCTGAATCCGACATTATCACCTGGTTCCGCCTGTTCATATCCCTCATGGTGCATCTCAATGCTTCGAACCTCTCCTTTGAATCCAGTAGGCATTATAAGAATTTCTTCTCCAACCTTCATTACTCCTGTCTCAACTCTGCCAACGGGTACAACGCCTGTGCCCTTTATTTTATACGCATCCTGTATCGGCAACCTCAATGGCTTATCTAATGGTTTTTCAGGGATTTTAAATTTGTCCATTGCATCGAAAAGTGTTGGTCCATCATACCAAGGTGTTTTATCACTTTTCTCAACGATATTATCACCTGTTATTCCACTAACTGGGACAAAATTAATCTCTTTAATGTTGAAGCCAATTCTTTTTAAGAGATTAGTGACTCCATCTTTAACTTCATTGAATCGATCTTCGGAATAGTTATACGATGCATCATCGGATTTATTAACTGCAACAACCAATTGTTTTATTCCTAGAGTTTGGGCAAGATATGCGTGTTCGGTAGTTTGTCCATTAGAAGCTATGCCAGTTTCGAATTCTCCTTTTTTACCGGAAACTACGAGGACTGCTGCGTCTGCTTGAGAGGCACCAGTTATCATATTTTTAACAAAATCCGCATGTCCTGGTGCATCAATTATAGTGAAGTAAAAGTTATTTGTATTGAATCTTCTGAACGCAAGATCTATTGTAAGGCCACGTTCTCGCTCTTCTTTTAGTCTATCAAGTACATAGGCGAATTTCCAGGATTCACGGTCGAGTTCTTTCGCAAGTTTTTCAAGTTCCCTTGCTTCACGGTCTGAGATAGCTCCCGCGAGTATTAGCATGTGTCCCATCATGGTTGATTTGCCATGGTCGACATGACCGATTACAATCAAATTTAAATGCGGTAATTCCTTAGGCATTTATTCTCACTTTTAGATATTTATTAAATATTGAACTTATAAAGATTTAATTAATAATTTTCCTTATTTTTTAAAGTTTTAAAATTTTTGCTAAATTATAATTTTTCGCGGTTTTTAGATTTAGTCTTCAATAAAAATTCATCTAATAGAGTGAATAATTTAAACAGATTTAAATGAAAAATTGAAACAATAAAAAAATGAAAGAACTTCTATTATAATTTTATTAGGAAAAAACTTATATTGGTCTAAAAAATTTACCAACTACATATTTATGATTAAAAATTCTAATTTTTAAAATCGTGATGAAAAATATGAATGAAGTTAATTTGATAAAAAGTGAGCCAGAAGATTTGGGACAGAGCAAGACTCATTATTTTCAAGTAGATGCAATGAAAGCGTTAATGATATTTTTAGTTATATTCGACCATACAATACCATGGACGATAAAAGGTGATATGGGGGTTGCGTTATGGGAAAGAATTTCCATTCCGGTTTTTTTGGTGATTATGGGTTTTAACATGGGGAATTCTTTTAAACAGAAGGGAAATGTCCCATTGAGGGAGTTATATTCGAAGAGTTACTTTAAAAATAAAATCCTACGTTACATAGTTCCTTTTCTAATATTATACATAATATCAACTGTTGTTGGTTTGATTCTTTATAGTTTTGATTTTAATGTGATGATTGAAACTCAATTATTACCTCATTTTGGAGTAGTTAATTTGATTATGGGAATTCTTCCATTTTGGGGTCCGGGTAATTGGTTCATTCCAATAATTTTCGAATCTATCTTAATCATGCCATTACTATATAAAGGTTTTTCAAGTAAACCTATTTGGAGTGTATTAACCCTAATTTCATGTTTTGTCATTGAAATTGCCGCTCAGTTGTTTATCTTTTTTTGTTTTGGTCCACCTCCATTTCCTTCGTGGGAAATATATTATAGTTTTCTTTTTGTAATTTGTAGTGTTTTTGTATATCTTTCCGCTATTGGGTTGGGTTTGTGGTTTTCTATGGGATACGGTATCACAGAGAAGAGGAATTTATTTATGTGGATTTTATTTCCACTTAGTGTCATTTATCTTATTATATATATGTTTTTTGATTTTCGATTTGACTTTATTAGGGGGGATTACAATTTATTTGTATTTCCTTACTCAGCTTTCTTATTTCTGATTGGAATGAAATTAATCCCTGAAAGAGCGGAGAGTAAATTCACAAAAGCAATTGCTATGATTGGGAAGGCGACATATCATATCTTATTAACACAAATCTTATATTTTGGGATTGTTGTTGCCATTTGGGGTGACCATTATTGTGCATCAATTATTGGAATTAACCCTTTTAACTATATTGTTTGTTTTACTTACTTACCTATTAATTGGGTGATTTGCATCCCCCTTGGTGTTTTATGGCATGTAATAGAAATAAAAATACGGAAACGTCGAATATCGATAAAAATTAATTAAATTCCTTTGTTTTTATTTTAAATTTATAATTTAATACATCTAATGTTTTGGGAATTTGATTTATTCTTTTGAAGGATAGTGCTGCAATTCCTAATTTGTATCCAATTTCTGAAGGGAAAATGTAACCATTTAATTTCTTAAACATAAAGGGATATTGTCGATATAATCCTTGGATTTTCATAATTACAGGAATATTAGAATTTGAATTAATTTCGAAGCCCTTCCCTTTTTGGATATTTTTAAAAAGGTAGATAATATCACTAAGATCTTTGTAATCTTTGATACTTAATGAAATTTTTTTGATGTGGTTTTCAGAATAAGTAAAATACATTGTATCTTTTAAAATTTTAATATTAATCTTGTCAAGAGATTTATTGCTGTAATCACAAGCGTAAATAAAAATTGTAAATAAAAAGATTAATTCATTTTTTGTAAAATCTAGTTTTTTAGATAAAGCATTAAGATTAAAAGATTTTACTTCCTTATTTAGGAGATTTTCTTGAATAAAATCCATAAACTTATACCAATTTTTAAAACAAAACTTTGACATGATAGATAATCCAGATGAAAAAAATTGTTATAATTTCAGATCTTTATTATCTTCTGATTTATTGTTATTTTTTTTCTTCATTTTATTTTTTTTCTCAATTATTTTATCTTTTTTATGCTTTCTCTTTATCATAGTTGATGATACAGTTAAAACAATTGCAAATCCAAAAATACCTGATATAGTAGGTATATTATTAATTAGAAGATTAAAATTAGACGAATTATCTGGCGAATCTGGAAGATTAGGGTCTTCATTGTCATTGCCTTCATTGTCGTCTATATCGTCAATAACGCTCATATTTAAATAATTAAATATTAGAGTTAATTCTTTCTTTCCGATAGTAGGTGAATATATCGCAGGATCGAGATATGGATGATTTATATAGAATTCTAAAATATATACACCCCCATCACTGAAATTATATAAAAATTCATGATATGCTGTGTTATCGATAAAATAATATTGAGAATTTCCTGATTCTTTTAATGAATCATTGAGAAATATATTAACATACATTGTAGAATTCTCAAGTATTTCAGACCCAAACGAAGTTTCGATTGTATAGTTAAATTGAACTTTTATAGCATCTGAAGAGAGATTATGGTAGGAATGTTTAGTAATTATATCAATATAGGTCTCTAAAGAGACAGGAACTTCAAGGATCTTTTCTAAACCTATATATACATTCAAGTATCCAACTATTCCTGAAATAAACATAGGATTGAGGGGTAAATAGATCTCCTTAGAGAAAATACCCTCTTGATGCTCTAATTCGAAGACCCCCAAATCTTCGCTTTCGAATTTTAAATTTGCTGTGGAACCAAAATCATCCAAAATTAAATTACAAATAATAGCATTAATTGAAAAATAATTACCCAACCCAATAGGATCTTCAATATTATAATTTAATCTAATTTCATCATTTGCAGCAATATCGCAAATCCAATATAGAATATCGGTATCAAATGTTTCCGAGTTATAAGATTCAAGAAATTCTTGATCTTCATTAATATATAAGTCCCTAATCAATGTTCGAACTGCATCTAAGTTATATTTAACAGAATAATTCAATAGTTTTGATAATTTAAAAAGATTATATATATCTCGTAAATTAGAATAATCAATATTATTAATTATATAATTCATAATTTTATCAGTTTCTAAGGAATACAAATCAAGAGTTTTTAAGATATATACCATAAAATAAGCATTTTCGATTTTATCTCCAATTTCACTGGAAAAATAAGGCTCGTAATATATATATTGTTCGGTCTCTCTTATTTGCTTAGAAATAAATGAAACTAAGGCGGTTGTATTAATCCCATTATCAGTAATATCCCCATCATCTAAGAATGTATCGAGAATCTCTATACTTCTGATGGTAAAGTAAGCATATCGCAGATAAATATGATTTTCATAGTTTTCTGGAGGGTATATTGTAAATTGGTAATCTGGAATAAACCCTCCATATCTTTCATATCCTGTTTCTAAAAACTGGCAATCTACTAGATGTTCAAATAATTCAGTAAGGTTATTTGCTGAAGAAAAGTCGTCTAGCTTAAAGATGTCATCTAAAGCAGAAAGAGCGTAAAAAATATGCTCAGCGGAATGTAAAAATCCAATATTTTGGGAATAATTATGGCTTCTGGTTCCTTTATATTCCAATGGAGCCGTCCTGTAATTGACACTAGATAAGTTTGTAGTAGCCGATCCATAAAATGTGCCTTCTCCAAGACCGCCAAAATCATAGTATTTATGAGCCGATTCTATAACATCATATAAATCTTGAATGTATGGATTTAAATCCCAAATTCTATTATTTAATTTAAAAGATTTAATCGTATTACTAATAACTTTCAACGAAGTGTGGTCTTTCGATAAAGATGAAAACCCATAGAATTGGTGAAATCGTAAAATGAAATTATAAATCTCTTCTTTTGTTAAATTATCAATATAGGAAAGTTTATTATTTCTTTTGAAATATCGAATAACCTCATACGTATCTATTAATTCATAATTCCCTAAATATTGTGTATTTTCCCAGCCTCCACCGCTCATTCTTATGTTTAATAAAAAATTCAATGAAAGTATATCATCATAACTATAACCGACCAGGTCGGCAAGTTCCATTCCTAAACCAGTAGAAAAAATATTATAGCTGATTTGGGAACCATTTCTAAAAAAAAAATTATAATAGAAACATCCTGAATCTGAATTATATAATCCTCCCATATATTGCAAGAAATTATCAATATTTATTGCGCTTAACATATTCAATGAATTTAGTGTATTTATTGTAAAAAAAGCAGATCTTAAGTTTGGATCATATCTTAAAACGGTATCTACAGTATCTTCTAAATCGTTATTAAAACCTCCATGAGTAAATGGGTTATAAGGACTTTGAATTTGAAGTAAATTTAAGAAAGATATAATTTGAGTTTTTTGAATAACATAGAGGTCCCAGTCAATACTTAATTCATTTAAAACGATTACGGCGAAAAAAGTATTTTCGGCAGTTGTAATGTTCTGAGGTGATTTATCAGGAGTGGGAAAACCAAAGAACCCGCCTGAATTTGAATCGAAACAATTCCAGATATAATTCATAATATCTGCTTGGACTAAAGAATCTAATTGATCTAATAGTATTAATGAAAGAACTGCATAGCAGTAGGTTAATAGGGGGGAATTTTGGTAATATGCTTCGGAATTATCGAGATCAAAGAATCTAAGTGAATAATCATCTTGAAACTCATTATTTATTGCATTGTAATGATTCATAATGTAATTGAAAATAGCAACCTTGTCAGTTTGATTTAATTTTCCGATTGCATCCAAAATATATAAAGCAAAATAAGTATCTCTTATGGAGGGGACATAATATTCCTCAAAATGACCATACTGATTGTATTTTGTTAATCTTCCATCTAATAAATCATCTATTTCGGTTTGATTTAGACCTGATGCTGAGGAGTTTATACGTTTCATATTTGCATGGGAAAAATCAGCCGATACTGTTTTATTAGATGATAATATAGAAATAAATCCAGCCATCCCAAAAATGAATATTATTAAACTTCCAACCAATATTTTGTGTTTAAGTTTAGTCAATTTAATCAAAAAAAGACTACAAATATAAATATATAAAGAAAAATTAATATAATTTCCAAATTAGAAAGAAATTCATGAAAATTTTTATATATAAATTTAAATAAATAAATCATATAAAAGCAAACTTGAAAAAAATCTAAAAGAGTTGTTTTTTTTGCCAAGAATGGATAAAAAAATAATAATTAAAGCATCTGTGAATAAAGTTTATGATATTATGAAGGACTATTCAACTTTATCTAGATGGAATATTGTTGTAAATGAAGCTACTGAACTTGAACCAGGAAAATTCTTCTTTAAAACAAATGTTGGAGACATTTACAATACTGAAATAGAAAATATTCCAAATGAGAGATTGACATCGACACAAGAGGGAAGCCCAATGACTTCAATGGGATATATTTTTAAACCCGTGGATGAAGGTGTTGAAGTCACGCTTTGGGCCGAATTTGAATTGGAGGACCAAAGAAGTGTTATGGATATAGCAGCAGATTTATTTTTGAAGAGTTTAAAAGTATATGTTGATTATATTGAAGCTGGTGGAAATCCAGAAGAATATAAGAAATCATTTTCAAAAATTAAGTAAGCTTAAAAATTCAATAATATTCCTTAAATCATCAATATTTCATGTTTTTTGGAGATATAGAGTGATTTAAATTATAATATAATCATTTTCCTTTTTTTTTTATTATTGTAAGTCTTAATTAAAGAAATATCTGGAAAAAAAAATATAATAAAAAAAAAAAAATTAAATATTATTAATCTCTGCCTGCAAAACCTCCAATAAGACCTAAAAAGCCTCCTGCAATTAATACGTATGTCCCAATATCCACTGTGTTAAGTTCTAATATTTTAAGCGGAATTATTCCATCTATTAATGGCTCGGTATCCCAAAACAATATGGTATAAACATTCAATTCCGTAGGAAGAACCCCAAAACCATATAATAAAATATATATACCTATTAAAATTGGCAATATTGAGCCTATAATCACTAATACGCGACTTTTTACCCCAATTAACTGAAAGATCCCTGAAATCAAAAAGAAAATAATAACGACTGCACCAATATAAATTGCATAGGTCGGTAAACTTAATAAAGTAGCATATGCATCTGGATTGGTAAACATCTCTGGGATTTGTTTAATTGAGCCTATTCCACAAACATAAACGGTTACTAAAAAGAATTCAAATGCAAAAAAAGATAAAACGTATGTTGCAACTATCGTTAAAAGTCCAGCTAATACACTAAAAAATTTTCCAGCACCCATTTTTTAACAAACCTCTTAAAAAAGATTTCGATTATAGATAATTTAATCACAAAATTATTTATAATTTATGTTATTTCTTTTACGAAATTGTCTTGTTTTTTATTCAAACAAAATAAATTATATATTTGAAGCGATTTTTAAGTGAATAAATATTTTTTTTATTGTGATACCACCTATACCATCTTGGCTAAGCTTTCTTCTGATAATTGCATTAATTATTATTTTTTCTAAAAAAGAGTTAGGTATCGTTTTATTTATTGGGGCACTATTATTTGGATTATTAACTCAAGTAGATATACTAAACTCAATTATGACAGTTTTTATAGATCCTTCAATTATCCTATTAGCACTTTGTGTGACTTTAATTCCTATTCTCGGTGGAATAATGGAAGAGTCAGGCTTAATGCTTGAATTAGTTCAGAAAATGAATATTTCTAAGAAAACAGCCTTAATGGTTTCCCCTGGGCTTTTTGGACTGCTACCAGTAGCAGGTGGTGCCTTAATGTCCGCTCCGATAGTAGATCAAATAGATCCAAATCTTAATGCTAATCGTAAGGTTGGTATCAATGTATGGTATCGGCATGCATTAATTTTAATATATCCTTTATCATCAACTTTACTTGTAGCTAGCGCCTTATCCGGAATCTCATTGTATATTATCATTGTAGCTATGATTATTCCATTCATCGTTATGATAATTATTGGATATTTCACATTACTCCGGCAAGTTGAAAAAACGGAAGAGATAAATACTCGCGATCTGAAAAGAGTTTTTATTAATCTTATTCCTATTGTGATTGCGCCAATTATTGATTTTTTTGGTAGAACATTTCTAAATCTTTCCATTCCAGAGATTTTTCTACTTATTGGATTGGTCTTGAGCATTTGGATTGCTTTAAAATTTGCAGAAATGCCATTCTCAACTATAAAAAGTATTGCCAAAAAAATGAAAGTGTGGCGATTTCCACTTTTAATTCTTGCAATGTTCTTATTTTTAGAGATATTTATAAAATCAGGAGTACCTGAAGATATTGGAGCATTAGAACTACCGTTTATAATATTAATCTGCATCGGATTTTTCCTTGGATTTGCTTTAGGGCGCGTTCTATTACCAATTTCAATTTTAATTCCGATTTATTTAATCCAAAACATCTTAACAATTATGCCCCTACTTGATTTTGTATTTCTATATTTTGCTACATTTTTAGGCTATTTAATGACCCCGCTCCATCCATGTGTTGCATATAGCATTCAATACTTCAAAACTGACTATAAAAAAGCTTTCAAATATGTTGCAATTCCCGCATTTATCTGTTTTGGTTTATTATTAATCGTTTATTTGATTATCAGTTTATTTTAAACCTTTCACACGTTTTTTAGAGCGTGGAGGAACTTTAAAAAAAATTTATTTAAAGGAGAGAAAAAAAGGAAGTAATTAAAACTTATATAGGAGGGCCCTTTTTTGGATGCCTTTTATTTAATTTTAAAATTTGAAAATCGCTCCTATTTATACTATTTGTATAGTTCTCTAAAAAATTAAGTGGATAAGTATTTATGGTAAATTTAAGTGGTCCAGAATGTAAATTATGAGGTATTATATCTCGAAAATCATCCAAACTTACATTAAAATGATGTTCGTTTTCATTTTTTAGATCTATAATAACAATTTCACTTTTATCAGATTCTTCAATTTCTTTCCCAACTGAGAGATCTTGATTAATTTCAGGTAAAACTATTTGTGTATCAAACACAACACCTTCGATTACTTCTTTTATCAAATTTGATGAGTTTACTAAACTTCTAAATCCTAAAATTTTCTTTTTACTGAAAATATGATTTTTAACTTGGTAATTAATTGTGCTCATTTTAATTCCAATCTTATCACAAATACTCGAGATCGAAACGGAATTAATGTCTTCAGCAATCATTGTTAAGGTGGTCACCACACCTGCAATCACATCATCTTTTGTATTTTTGATAAATGGCCAAAATCTCAGTAGTATAATATTTGCAATTTTTGTGAAATCATTGTTTAAATTAAAGGATAAACAAATTTCATATATTTTTTTAAGGATCAATTGTTTTCTATCTCTCTTAGCGTAAGCTGGATAATAGCGAGATGCTTCCATTAAAATCTCTTTAAAATCGCTTTTACTTACGTTTAAAATGTTTTTAAATTTTATAAAATCGAAATTGATTGCTTTTACTTTTGAAACCATAAAGAGAATAACGGGGACTAACTTCTCGGCAGATCTTCCTTTAGTTCCTTTTTTTAAATTTTTCCAAATATTCTTAAAAACGAAGAGACAATCAATTTTTAACGAATTAGGAAGATGAAGGGCAGTTATGATACGATTAAATTCTGAATCAGCTATTTGGAGTACTAAATTGTTATATTCATTAGAAATCCTTTGCATCTTTGACATTCGCTCTAACTCATAAGAGCGTGAATTTGCTCTCCTTTCTAAATTAGTCCCTAATTTTGTAGTTTTCTTAAGTTCATTAGAACAAACTTGAATTGAATCTTGATTATAGGGAGAGTTATACTGAAAGATCGGTAAATCTAATGTTAATCCACAATTTCTACAAACATAGCCACCATCAGACTCGATAATCTCGTCTGATCTACAGCCGTCACAGTAAAAATCAATCGTTTTTTCTGGTAAATCAAATATTTGAAGGTTTTTATTAAAAATCATTTTTTATAGATCCGAAATTTAATTATTACTGAATATGATAGAGTAGCAGTTTTAATTTTAAAGATTACGATTACCATCTGCAAATCAATTCTATTATATTTTAAATGGAATAAAATTGAATAAAATTGAATTCTTAAGGAACAATCTAAGATCTAGTATTCTTTATCAATAATCTAAGATCCATTAAATTGTTTAAAAGACGTCTCTGATAAAAATATTAAAAGATACTGCAATTATATTTAAAAATTAATAAGTTTATTGTGTTAAAAGTTCTTAAATTATTAAAAAATTATTTACGTGTAAAAAACTAAAAATTAATTTTTATCTAAAAATATTAGCTTCTATCTATTAGGAAGCGTTATTTGATATGCTTTATAAAAATTTATTCTAAATTTAATAATTTATTTAATTTTGGGGTAATTTCATCAGAAAAATCATAATATTGAAGAAAAAGATCCAAAAATTCATCGTAATCATTTTCATTTAAATTAAAATTTTGAAATATAAGGTTGCGCGAAATATCAGAAAGAGGAGTATTACTTATCCAATTTAAAAACTTACTAAAAAAATCGACATCATCAGTTAAAATGTATCCTAAATTAATCCAAACTTTATCAGGAACAAGTCCTTCATTATTAAACAATGTTTTTTCGATAATCTTTAAACTATCTTTATTATTTTTAATTTTCTGTAATGCTTTAAAATTAGCCCCATTACTTATTTTAAAGCTTTCAATGAAAAGTTTTTGTGCTTCTATTTTGTTCCCTGCAATTTCTTCAGTCAATCCCAAATAAAAATAATTTTCATCAAAAAATTGATTAATTTTTTTAGAAGCAATGAAAAATTTTTTTGCAGTATTATATTTCTTCTGCTTAAATTTTAGTTTTCCCAAAATATATCTCGATTCGAAATCTTCAGGATCGTTTAGTATTGCTTTATTAAGAAAATCTTCACTTTCTTCAAATTTTTTTAACTTATAGAGAACCTTTGCCATAAAACCATAAGCAGTAATGTAATCACTATCAATTTCAAATATGTTTTTCAGAAGTTTGTATGCTTCTTCGATGTTATTCTCACTATATCTGAATTCCGCTTCCAACAACATGTTTTCTAATTTAGAATTCATCTGTAAATGAACTCAAGAATTTTTTTATCCAATATGGTTAATTTAATTTTGTTATTTTCTATTAATTAATTTTTCTGTAACTCATTATTAATTCCAATTTTTTTTTATTGAATTTAAAAAATCTGATGATTTTTCCTTTTATATCATGCTAATGCATTAAACCCCTCAAATTGGTTTATTTTACTTTTAGTTTTTCTTGATTTTGTTGATTGTATTATTGATTTACAGATTGTCAAGTTTATATCTGTTTTATGCCGCAACATATGAGGGTTTTCAGAAAGAACTTTTGATGCTATATGATATCCAGCGTTATACAAAATCCGACCCCTGACTCTTCCTACATTCCTCAACCTTAAAACTAAATCAAATAATTCTTCACGAATTCCATGAGTTAGCCGTATAGATAGCGTTTCGCATAAGTTTGCCGTCTTATCGTCGTCGATAAATGATGCAATTATTCCAATAAATTTTATAATTCTGATAATGTTTTCTTTAATCGAAAATAAGTCCCCCGCATAAATTTTAAATTCATCTAAAATATTATGTAAAGGTTCTTCATCTGCCCACCAAATGAGTGGTTTCATCAACTTCATATCTCTAATTCTCGATTCAGATTTTAAAACAACAAAAGAACACTTAATTAAACTTTTAAAATTATTGATCTCACCATTTTCTAACATTTTTCTAATTTTTACACCGCTAGAAGGATATAGATATAATTTAATTATTAATTTTCCAAAATTCGAGCAAATTAATCTATTTCTTTCTTTTAATAAAAGACCTTTCTCAATTAAATAATCTAAAATATATTCTCCCCTCACGCTTTTGGGAATTATATCATTTACATATTTTGTTATTCTTACATCGGTCTGAGAAACCAAAGATAAAAGAAAACTACTTACGTGATTGCAAAAAATAAAGCTACAAGAATTTTGTCCTAGTAGAACTTCTCCAACTCTATTATTAAAATTGCAACTACAGGTAATTCCATTATCTATATTAAATCTTACATGAAAGACTCCAAAATCAGTTTTGACAATTCCATCTATTGAATCCTTTGAAATATTTGTAATTTTTGTTTGAAAGTTGGAATTTTTGATTTTTTCTAATATCTCTGGATTTGAATGCAATTTCAATATATTTTCTGGTGTTATCTCTTTAATTCGTAGGAATTGATCTATGGGAATTATTTTATCCTTTATGCAATTCCAGTAATATGTTTTTTCAAAAAAGTTTTTTAGTTCATTAAATGAAATGGATTCTTGCTCAAAAACCCTTAATAATACTTGTTCTCTTAAAGTTTCAGTTGAATTTATGGCTGATTGAATGGGATTATATATAGGAACCAATCGCTTCCCATCCTCTCCAATTTGAAAATAGTGATCCTCAACCCATATTTTTTCTTCAATATTTTTTACAAGTATTATTCCGTAACCTTTAAGATCTAAACCCGGCCTACCAGCTCTTCCTAACATCTGGAAAATTTGATTTCTTGAAAAAGGCTCAAAATAAGTAAATCCATTGCTAAAATCTTCATAAAATTTAGAAAAATCAGTAATATTATCGACACTTGTTTGATACCTTTTAAAGTCTTTAATAATTACCATGCGAGCTGGTGTGTTTATTCCTGCCGAGAGAGTTGTTGTGGAACAAATTACTTTTAAAATTCTCTTATTGAAATATTCTTCGATTATTTGTCGCTCTTTTGAGAGAAGCCCTGCATGATGGAAAACCACACCTCCTTTTATGCAGCTCTTTAATTCGGTAATTCCTCCCTTGATGTTTTCTAATTGCCGGGATAGTCTTTTACAAATTGATAGTTCTTGAGGATCTAACATCTTCTTTATAAAATTTTTCAGGTATAGAGCAAGCTTTTGCGCTTCCTTTCTTTTATTTACAAATATTATTATTTGACCTTTTTTCTTTAAAATTTCATTTACATAGTGTTTAATGGTTAAATCTTTATTTTGTGACACTTTAATAACATATTTTAATGGAACCGGTCTTTCATTAGAAATTATTAAGATAAATTCTTGCCCAAGTGATGATAACCAGTTGCAAAAAAATTCAGGATTTGCTATTGTGGCAGATAATGCAATAATTTGAGGATTAATCAAAAATTCATTCAATCTAACAATTAATGATTCTAACCGTGGACCTCTCTCGCTCTCACCAACACAGTGTATTTCATCTATAATAATTGTAGTAATTTCATTAATCCATTTTTCTTCTTTATAATTTCTTAATATCGAGTCCATCTTCTCGTATGTAGTTATAATTATATCGGCTTTCTGAAGTTCCTTATCGTCAATGACATTATCCCCGATTGATAATTCTGTTTTTACTCCGTATTTTCCATAATTTCCTCTGAAATAAAGATACTTTTCTGAAGCCAATGCCTTAAATGGAACTAAATAAATTGCCTTTCCATAGTTTTTGAAAATGTTATTTACAATACACAGCTCACCAATCAATGTTTTTCCGCTACCGGAAGGTGCAACAACTAAAAAAGATTTATTAAAATAGAGCCCCTTAATAATTGCTTCTTTTTGGATATCTCGTAAATTATAAATGTTATTTTTTAATATGATTCTAATTATTCTCTCATCATCTATATATTGATTAAGTTCTGAGATTATTTCCTCTGGTGATTTTTCAAAATTAGTGGTTGTCATTTTTTACTTAAGAGGTTCTTTAATTTATCTGAATTGAACCTTTTTTAAATCAGTTAAATATTACTAAAATTGCAATTTATAAAGAAAAAATCTCAAATAAACTACAAATATCTTAAATAAAACCATTTAATACTTTTTTTTCTCACTTCTTTTATTTAAATAGTTTGATTTTATACTTCTACTAATATGGAATCAGAGTTATTTGATCCAGATGACATAAAAATTACATGCTCGGGAATATGGAAAACAGAACGGGATCATAGTATTTTATATTTTGGGATTAAATTAGAGAATAACTCAGAATTTAATATTTATAATCTCAAATTTTTTTTACACAAAATTCCCATAGATATGAAATTAGAGCCAAAACAAATTCATAGAATCCCAAATTTAAATCCAAAAATGAATATCTCAGTTTATTTCAGGTTAATTCCTGGAAAAGATTATATTTTTGATTCTGTAGAAGGGTTTGTTTCATATCGAGATCTACGAGAAAAAATACATATTAGAGATATTGAGCCTTATGAAATCGAATTTCAAAGAGATTTTTATACACCGAATAAAATTTTCATAAGGAATTTGAATCTAAAAGTTAAGTCTACTTCGATTTAAATTTTTCTCAGTATTATTATCTTAATGATTCAAATGCGATCCTTAGTAATGACTTACCCAGAACAATTATGGTAGTTCTTCATTTTGAAGAATAAAAAATGGACTCCACTTTTTTTTGTTTAAATATACTTATTTGAAAATTTATTTGATATTATGGATATGGATCATTTCTTATATCAAAGTGATACGACATTAGATACTGCAGACAGAGCAGATTATAAATATCATTATAATGAAGCAGAAAAATTGGAGAAAGAGGGAACTCTAGAAAGTCTTGAGTCGGCTGTTGTTCATATTGAGATGGCAATCAATAATTTAAACAATAATAAAAAAAAATTGCCAGAGAAATCAATGAATTCATGGTTAAAAAAATTCACTGAACATAAATTAATGATTAAAACAAATTTTCATGAGAAACGGATTTTTAAATTGCTAGAAGAGGTAAAAGGTGAGGAGAGTGGAGAAAATTACAAGAAAGCAGTAAATCTTTATAAGAAATTAAGAGATTCAATGTATTTTTTATACAAATTAGGAAATAAAGGCATAAACATTGATGATATTAATAAAATAAAGGCAAAAATTAGTAAATTAACTAAAAGGATTTTAAATGAAAATTTATCAATCTCTTTGAATAAAAAACCAATTGAGAGTAAGCAAGAATCATATTCAGATGAATTTAAAGAGATTAATGCAGAATTTGACGAAATCAATTTTGACACAAATGATCAAATACCGTTACAGAATCATGATACTGAAGGAGAAATGAATCCCATAGTTGAGGTTGAATCAAAGGTAATGGATCAAGATGAGTTAGCTCAATCAGAAATGATATTATTAGAGGATAATGAAGTGGAGGAGGATAGCATAGATTCACTCGATAAACCTAACAAAATAAATTTCTTAGATCAAATTATGGTGATTTCAGATACTCCTGAAATTGAAGAATATAGCATGGAGAGTGAAATTTTAGATAAAAAATCGGTCAAAATGTTATTAGCCCAGTTAAGAAAAACGTTAATTGCTAATAATTACCAAATTTTTCCTAATGATAATATTGATTTTCAAGAATTATATAATAAGATTGATTTTTTAGCAATTAAAATACAGCATATAAATGAATTTTTAGATATATGCCATATTTTGCCACTAAAACTTGCTAAACTATATGGTTTATTACTTGTCTCAGAAAAAAAGATTGATTATAATAGCAATAAAACAAATTTATCTCCGATTGAGCGTAAAAATCTTGTAAAGTCAATAAAAGAAGATTTAAATGATGTTGTTCAGATGATCTCAAATGATCTCAAAGATGAGGGACCAATCGTTAAAAATTTCATTTCTTATATTAATCATGATATTTCCTTAGAAAAAACTCGAATATCAAGTAAAGGTTATTTTTATTGTAGAGGTCGTATGCAATACAATTTTATAATTCAGTCAATTATCATATCCCAAAATAAAATTGGATTTTTGGAGAGGAATATTCCATATGCATATCAACAATCTTCTGATTTATATGTTATTGCTATCAACGATTTAAATGATCTATTAAGTTACTTGGAACAGAAGAGAAGTTCAATTGAAAAGGTTTGTATAAAAAAGCAGCCACTTAATTTATTTATAGATAATAAGATAAAATTAAGCAACGCTTTAAGGCTAATAAGCATCGTATTAGGAGTATTTGGGGTTACTTACTTAATTTCATTGTTTGTAAATGATAAAATTTTTGTCAGTGTGCATGAAGTATTCCAAATTCCATTTATATTATCCCTAATACTTCTATTAAGTTTCTTTATATACACGTATAAAAAAAACCAAGATGAGATCATTCAAAAATATAATAGGCCATTCGGATTCGATCATCCAGATTTTGATATGGTTAATTTATCTATTGCTTTGAATCAAATTAATCCTCATGAAAGAGAGCAATTCCTATATGAAATATACAATAAGCGTCCAATTCCCAATGAATTATTACCAAAGATCCCAAATCCTCACATTTTTTCAGAATTTGTTGAATTATTTGAATCAAACATAGTAAATATCGCATTAAATAATGAGAATTTAACTAAATTAAAACAGTCTTTTAAATATTTTGAACAAAAACATAGTTTCTACAAAGCATATTGTATTCTTCGGTCAATTCTTGTGTTGAAATTACGAGATTTTATAGGACATCGCTTGAATAAATCAGCCGATGATATCCATAATATCCCTTCCCTACTAGATATAATATGCGCTGAATGTAATATCCCATTTAACAATGAGTCTATTAAAGCGATAAAAAGAATAGAGAAAATTCGGGAAGTGAAGGGACAAATAAATCAATATTTTTTTACTCAAATTGTAAATATAGTGTATGAGATTATCGAAATAATTCAAATGAATACCAAATTGACTGAAGACTATAAAGAATTTAATAATTTTCATGAAGAAAATGTTCAAAAATTTGAAGAGAATACAATATTTGAAGAAAGCATTGGCTATACGGGAGGAGACCCACCAGAAAATGTATTTAAAGATTTCTTAAAGGATGATTAAAGTGATTGAGAATAGCGAGAAGATTGTAAGATGTTTTAAAATTTTGTTTTTAATAGGGATGGGACTTGTTATTGCATCCTTTTTCTCTGATTGGTATTATTACGCTTATATCATGAATGGAACAACAATAATTTGGGGATATAATATAATTGCAGGATGGAATTGTCTTACAAATAATTCTGAAAATTATCCTGGAATAGTTGAAATTGATATGATAGTCCTTTCGCTATATGTTTTTATTTTTGTTTTGACGGCGATATCATTTATTTATATCTCACTCGAGCATCCGCTTTTTAGCAAGAAAGATTTTTATAATAAAGTAAAGACTTTAAATTATATTTTTCCCGTATATCTTGGATTTAATCTTATAATATTAGCATTATTTTTATTTAGTTTATTTCAGGCTAATCTCTATTTTCCATTCTTAAAACTTCATATTATTTCTGAAAATTCTGAAATTTTATATTATTACTGGCTTGGTCCTGGATGTATCTTACATATAATATCTTTTATTTTTATGTTTCCTTTTTCTGCTATAGTTTTACAGATCCCTCGAAAATTCAAATTAAAGGAGACTGATGTTGAAATTGATAATATAATAGAAGAAAACTCTAAAAAAATAGATTTTGAAAAAATAATAATGAAAGAGAGGATAAAGAAAGATAAGACATTTAATCAATATTCTAACGGAAAATTACAAAAAGGGAAATTTAATCTTGATAATATACGCTTGGAGAGTGAATCATAGGTGTCAAAATTATTAGAAGCTACTAAATTATTAATCAAAAATCAAAATTACAATGACCTATTTAAAATCTATTTAGATTTGATTTATAATGCGATTATTGAAATCGGTATAAAATTAAATATTAGAACTCCTAAATCCAATGAAAAGATTTATGATTATATGATAATAATCGATGAGTTCCTCTTAAATAATATTGATATTGTTTTATTTGGAGAACATATTCAGAAAGTAATTAATTTTCATACTTTATATGATAAAGTTAGTAATTCTTCTTTAGAAAATCTAATAATAGATCAGTATGATGTAAAAGAATTAGTAGAAGAATATTATGAACTTAAAGGAATTAGGGTTCCTAATGTTTTTCAAGGTATTGAAAGTTATAAGACAAGTAAATACGTCAATTTTCAAACACTAAAGGCGTACAATTTAGTTTTTGGAAAAAAAAATAAGAATTATGATAATACCAACATGGAAGACGCATTACAAGAAATGATCACTAATCGTATTCAAAATGATACTAATAAAATCCGAAGAGCCTATAAGGAAGGTAACCTAGCTTTTGAGAAAAGTTTCAGAAAATTAGCAACCTTAAATTCAATCCAAAAAAATATAGAGACTTTAAAGAAAAAATCTCACCAAATAGAGATTACTGGAACCTTATCTGATAATTTAGAATATAAAATTTACACATTATGGATGCCAGGATACCTTATATTATCTTTTGGTATTATTTCAGCGATATTTTTGAGTTTTATATTTATGGAGATTATCTTGGTGCCAATACTGTCTGTATCATTATATCCTAGCGCAACATTTACCGGTTTAATTAGTTTTATTTGCTTTTATATCTTTATTACATTTTTTTTTAGAGGAAAAAAATGAGGAAAACACCAAAACATTTCATAAAAGACCTAAAACCTTCGGAGAAAGAAGATTTAAATAGATTTGGAGCCATTACTGACATTAACATTTGGAATGAACGTCCTGCCTTCAAAGATGTGAATAAATTTTTTATTTTTTTAAAAGGTGGTTTTATCATTGGTATATTTATAATATTTACTTTATTGTTATATTATTATAGTGGGGTATTGGTAACCTCATTCTTATTCCCGAGTTTGATAATTATCTCTTTTGTGTTAATAATTTTCCAAGACATTTTTTATTATTTTCCTAAATTCAGATATTCTCAAAATGATTAATATTA
>Ga0209986_10001859_pt1 | contig 19886 bp, 13 predicted proteins | sample BlataG_FD_183168 | JGI IMG/M metagenome (GOLD analysis project Ga0209986, IMG submission 183168) | Deep subsurface microbial communities from Black Sea to uncover new lineages of life (NeLLi) - Black_00105 metaG (SPAdes) (version 2) | ecosystem: Environmental > Aquatic > Marine > Oceanic >... | reverse complement strand
GAAACTGATGTTAAGAAAAAGATGACCCTGGCAAAGCTGGCTTTTGATGCTGGCTTATATGCGACTGCCTTGAGCTATGTTGTTGACGTTAAGCAAGAAAAGGGTACATGGCCCTTATCGCTTGAGATAAATGGTGCGTCGCTTATCAAGCTGGGTCGTTATAGTGAAGCCAAAAAAGTGATTGCTCCTACTTTATTGTATGAAGAGATTTCTGAAACCCAGAAAGTCGAGTTACGTTATCTGCTCGCGTCTGCTTATGAGGGGTTAGGAGATTTTGACAATGCATTAAGGGAAACCGAACGGATTATTAGCATTAACCCTGAGTATAAAGACGTAAAGGAGATGTATACACTAATGGGTGGTAAGGATATAACATTTGAAAAACCAAAAAGAGAATCTGATAAGACTATACCTCCTCAGAAAATATCCATATCACCGCCAGCGCAGCCCGAACCTTTTGTGCAGCCAGCTAAGATGGAACCAAAGGAAATAATACAGGAACCAGCCGAGGAGATGTATCCGACGATAATTGACCAAACACCTTCAACCCAGTCAGAAAAGCTATCTAAGGATCTTCCCAAAAAAGAACCTGATACTGAAGAAAGAAAAGGCGAAAATATCGCTTTTCTCTAAAATAGGAGGATAAGTGGGCTATCAGGAATTTTACGGTTTCAAATTTGAACCATTTACTAATCATCCTGATCCAAAGTTCTATTTCAATTCCCCTCAGCATGCTCTGGCGCGCGAATACCTGGTCCATGCGGCACGCGGCACGCGAGGGTTGGCAGTTCTGTTGGGTGATATAGGGACTGGCAAGACAACCCTGGTGCGTAAGATTCTCAGTGAACTTTATGCACAAGGGAACTATCAGGTTGGCTTGATCGTCCTGACCCATTCTGAATTCGCGCCGGGTTGGCTTTTCACTAAAATTGCAAACCTTGTTGGCCTTAGAGATTTTGGCTCTTCGACAACTGAAATAATAAGTCGAATTTCTCAAAGGCTCAATGAGATATATCGTAGAAACGAGAAGACAGTTATTATTATCGATGAGGCAAACAAAATTACGAGTCCTGAGATATTAGAAGAGATTAGAGGACTTCTGAATCTTGAAATAGCTGATACCAGATTGATTTCGTTTATCCTCAGTGGGTTGCCTGAGCTGGAGTCGTACCTGACATCCAATCGTGCTCTGTATCAGCGCATCGCGGTTAAGGTCAAGTTGAAGTCAATGGGTAGTGATACGATAAGAGCTTATATAGGTCATCGGCTCGGTATTGCTGGCGTGACAAATGAAATTTTTACGCCCAGGGCGGTTGATTTGATCTGTCGCTATTCAGATGGCAAACCGAGGCTTGTAAACATAACTTGCGACAATGCCCTTTTAGAGGGTTATATGCAGAGGAAAAAAAGTATTGACGATACAATTATAGAAAGAGTAGTCACAAATTTAGGATTGAAATTTGAGTAATGTCTGAGCTTGGTGAGGTTAAAAGGAAAGTTGCCGAGTTTGTTGCCAAAGGTGATACTAAAAAAGCCATAACCGAGCTAGAACAAGCAGTAAAAGAATTTCCCAAAGAGGGTTCCTTATTCAATAAACTCGGTGATCTTCTTATAAAGGTCAATCGTAAAAATGACGCGCTCAGCGTATACGAACAAGGTGTGCGGGTCTTCAAAGAAGAAACTTACTTTCCAAATGCCATCGCGTTATGTAAGAAGATACTCAGACTTGAAAAGGACAGGACAACAATTTATGAGTTACTCGGCGAGTTGCACAAGCAATTAGACCAGCGCGGTGAGGCCGCGAATTACTTCCTTGAGTATGCAGAACGGAAGATAAAAGCCAATGATCTAGATGCTGCGCTGGAAGCCTATAATACTATAAAAGAACTCGTTCCTAACAACCCGAAAATCCTTGAGACGATTTCTGCAATATACGAAAAGGTTGGAAAAAAACAAGAGGGCAAAGAACTTCAAAAAGAAGCGCATGAAATCGAAGACAAACAGGAGAAACTGAGAGAAAAAATGGTCGTCGAAGAACCACAAGCAGAAGTTGAAAAAGAAGTCGAGGAAGAAATAGAAAAAGTTGTTAAGGAACCTGAAGTAGAAGAAGAAGTTACTGAAGAGGAAACAGAAGAAGAAAAAGAATCGGATATTCCGCTTGAGGATTTTGTATCACCTGAAGTGGCTGAGTTGCTCAAAGATGATGAGATCTCAGCTGAGGAAGAAGAGGGTGTCAAAGAAACACCTGTTGTATTATCCGAAATTGATAAGACTATTGAGTTGGGTGAGCTCTATCTCAACCTTGGTTCTGAAGAAGAAGCCATTGATTGCTTCAGCAGTGCGGCAAATGAGTCATGGAATAATAAGAACTATGATAAGGCTTTTGATCTTAATAAGAGAATAGCTGACCTGAGACCATTTGATCTCAGGTCCCGTCAGCATCTTGTTGAGATCAGTAAGATAAAAAAGGATATGGATTTACAAATAGAGGCGATGGTAGATTTAGCTGAATCACTGAGTCGGCGCGAAGCGAAGAGTGAAGCCCGGGATTTATGCAAGAAAATCCTTGAACTTGATTCAGAAAACATCAAGGCTCAAGAGATGTTTTCGGCATTTGAACAGCCCCAGGATTACATTGACCTTGGCGAAGTTCTTAGAACTGAACTTGAAGATGAGAAGAAATCTGATAGCATTCAAAGTATCGAAGGGTTAATTTCTCAATTCCGGCGTGAGGTCTTTGAATCTATTGGTGAGGGCGATTTTCGTTCGCGTTATGATCTCGGGGTTGCCTATAAAGGCATGGGTCTTTATCAAGAAGCTATTGAAGAATTTGAAATTGCCGCAAAAGACCCTGAGCTCAGACTCAAGGCGTATGAAATGATCGGATCATGCTTTCTCGAACGTGGTAAGGCAGATGATGCGGTAAAAATTTTGAGCGCCGGTCTAAAAATTACAAATCGACCAGCACGGGAATACTTTGGCATTCATTTTCTCCTCGGTAACTGCTATGAGAAGATGAAGAAAATGAAAGAGGCGTTAAAATCCTACATGTATGCTTATAAACTCGACAAGACAGTGCCTGATTTGACACGGAGAATTAATGATCTTAAGAATAAATACCTTGCCGAAGCAAAGAAAAAAGGCAGGAAAATTGTCACTAAACCACCAGCTAAAGCAAAACCTGAATCTATAAAAACGGCTAAGGTCCGGGCTAAGAAGTCTAAGATCACATATTTATAGGAAACAATCATGGGTTACGAGAAATTCTATAAGTTAAAAGCACACCCCTTTAGTTTTGCTACTGACGAAAGATTCTACTACGACTCACCACAACATTCAAAATCCCTGGTGAAACTGACTCACGCAGTTGAAACTGAGAAGGGGCTCGCTTTGATGATCGGTGATATCGGGACCGGTAAGACGACATTATCGAGGCGGCTCTTAGATCAACTGATCGATGATGATGTTGAAGCAACCCTGTTGGTGATCATTCATTCGGAAATCACTTCTTTGTGGTTTTTGAAGAAAATCGCCCTGATGCTCGAGACGCCGATTGAGTCAGAAAACAAAATAGAGATAATAACCGCTATTTACCACCGTCTTCTGGATTTGACAGGTCAAACCAGGAAAGTAGTCATTCTGATCGACGAAGCTAATATGTTGCAAACCAAAGAAATAATGGAGGAAATCCGTGGTTTGCTCAATCTGGAATCAGAGCACGGTAAGCTTTTGAACTTTATCCTCTTCGGTTTGCCAGAGATGGAAGACTATTTGAAACTCGACCCACCGTTATATCAACGCATTGCGGTCCGTTGTGTTCTTGAGGAACTGGACGCAAAGGCAACTACCAGTTATATTATCCATCGTCTTCGAGTCGCCGGTTGCGTGAAGCCACTCATGACCAAAGAGGCTTTGGAGAAAGTATACACATATTCAAAAGGCATACCACGCACAATCAATGCGATATGTGACAACGCATTGTTAGAGGGGTTCCTTTTGAAACGGGAAGTGATTGAAGCCAAAATTATAGACGACGTCAGTTCTGATCTCGGACTTAAGGCCAAGTCGAGTTGACCAGAAGCACTCAAGGCGCTCCATCACCTACACCGCCAAATAGATATTTCGCTGACCTCCATATTCACTCGATATATTCTGACGGCTCATTTACGCCTTACGAAATAGTGCAAATCTGCAAGCGATCGAATCTAAAGGCAATTGCAATTACTGATCATGATACAGTGTCGGGCGTTGAAGAAGCGATGTTCTATTCTAAAAATGGTTTTGAGGTTATCCCAGCAGTTGAGATGAGTTCAAACATCGGTGACCTGGATGTTCATATGCTTGGTTACTACGTGGATTACAAAGACCCTAGTTTGTTATCATACCTGGACGAATTCAAGAGACATCGTGCTGAGCGGGTGAAGAAAATCATCAGTAAACTCTCCAGTGACGGGGTCAAACTGGAGTTTGAGCAGATTAAGATGGTTGCCAAAGATTGCTCTTTGGGCAGACCCCATATCGCTGAAGTTCTTGTGGAAAACAGCTATGTTAAATCAATAACTGAAGCCTTTCATAAATACTTAGGGTATGGGTTGCCGTACTATGTCCCGAAGAAAAACATCCACCCGAGAGAGGTAATAAAAATAATAAAGGAATACAACGGCGTTCCAGTTATCGCGCATCCAGGGACCATAAATAGCGAATCTGTTATCTATCAGTTGATTATAGATGGTGCTCTGGGCATTGAAGTCTGGCACCCAGAGCACACGCCGCGCTGGCGCCAGGGATTGTACGAGATTGCCTTGAAAAACGGTTTGTTGATGACTGGAGGCTCTGACTGTCACGGTAAGCATGCTGATTCGGTAAGGATCGGGCTTACAGGCTGCGGTGAAGAAGAAGTAAGTATGCTCAAGCAATGCCGGGATAAGATACGTAATGAACGTGACAGTTGAATAAAGCGAACCCGTGGTTATTTAAATTGCGTTAGGGGGTATTGTGAACATAGATGAAATTAAGGAAATCTTACCGCATCGGCCACCGTTTTTGTTTGTTGATGAAGTAGTGGAAATTAGTGATACCAGGATTGTTGCGAAAAAGCATGTGCGCACTGATGAATATTTCTTTGCGGGTCATTTTCCAAAAGAGCCGATTATGCCGGGTGTTTTAATGGTTGAGGCACTCGCGCAAACCGGTGGCGTGATGTTGCTCCGCAAGAATAAGGGCGCTACCCCTCTATTCCTCGGTATTGACAGGACGCGGTTCAAGAAAATAGTACGACCGGGTGATACACTCATTATGGAAGTCGAAATCTTGCAGGAACGTGGTGATGTAGTTAGGATATCAGGGGTTGCCAGAGTTGATGATGAGGTTGTCTGTCAGGCAGTGATCATGGCAGGCATTAAGAAGTAAGTTCAAACTCTTTTTTCTAAAGAACCTACAAGAGTGAAGCAGTTTACTGTCAGCAAAAACGCAAAGGTTGATAAATCAGTCATCATTGGTTCTTATTCAGTCATTGAGGATGATGTCAAGATCGGTGCAGATAACAAAATAGGCGGTTATGTTATAATCAGAAACGGTTCGATAATCGGAAAGGACAATACAATATGCGCTGGTGTCCAGATCGGTGTGGACCCGCAAGACTATCATTTTAAGGGCGAACCATCAAAGTGCCTGATCGGCGACAATAATATAATTAGAGAATATACAACTATTTCCAGAGCGACCGGTGAAAACAAGGCAACATGCATCGGCGATAATAATTTTATAATGACCTATGTGCACATTGCACACAACATTCGAATCGGCAATAATAATATAATATCAAGTGGGAGCCAGCTTGGCGGTTATGTTGAACTCGAAAACTTCGTAAATATCGGAGGGCTTGTTGGAGTGCACCAGTTCTGTAGAATCGGCAAATACGCAATGCTCGGTGCTATGTCATATCTAAATAAGGACATACCACCGTATATGTTAGCGCGTGGGAACCCAGCAAGAGTATTCGGGGTGAATGTGCGGGGGCTGCAACTTAATGGGTTTACGGCTCAAGAAGTTGAAACCATCAAGACATTGTATCGGTTGATCTATGAATCTTCCAATACTCTAACAAAATGTCTTAAGCGGTTGGAAGAAAAAGATTGTTTTGGCGATTTTGCTCGGGAAACAATCGAGTTTGTCAACGCGTCAAAGCGCGGAATACTTTTGAAAACGCCGTAAAGAAGTTACCTGACAGGTAGGAGCTATCTCAACTTCTTTTTGTGACGGTCTCTTTTGCGTCTTTTTTTTAATTTGTGCTTCTTTATTTTTTTCAACTTCCTCTTCTTACCACAAGGCATGTGTTAAAACCTCCTTTTCATTAGCAGATTATACAGATATAACGCGGTAAGTCAAGCACTGCACGCTTTAACTTGGGAATCCCCGCCTGCTTGCCGCAGGGGGTGAAATAGAATACTCTCTCTTCGTTACAAAATCACACATCAAGATTATATTTCTTTATTTAAGTTTAAGAATTTAATCTGCCAAAGTATTATAACCTGTCTATTTTGAACATACTCCTTTTTCTAATCCTACTTTCGATTTATCTGAACAGTTACCAATAACTATTGACATATTATCAAGAAACACTATAGTTATTTAGGAGGATAAATGGAAAAAGATTATAATCCACTTCGGCTTGTGCTCTGCGTGCTGCTTGTCATGGTCTTTGCAGGCACAGGTTTTTCTCAACTGATGTGGGAGAGGAACTATGGAGGGGCGGGCTATGAGGAAGGTCGTTCTGTAGACCAAACCACAGATGGTGGCTATATAGTGGTAGGATATACTAGTTCTTATGGAGATAGCGACCAGATCTACCTGGTGAAAACCGACTCTCTCGGAGATACGCTCTGGGCTAAGATCTATGGAGGGACAGGGAGAGATTGGGGCTACTCTGTCCAGCAAACCGTTGATGAAGGCTATATCATCACCGGTTACACTACTTCTTTTGGAAATAATGAACATATTTATCTTGTTAAAATCGATTCTCTTGGAGACACTTTATGGACTAAAACATATGGAGGTGCCTCATGTGGGAATTGTGTTCGGCAGACTACTGATGAAGGGTATATTATTGTTGGCGGTCCTTATTGGTGGGATTATTGTGACCGTCAAGGTAACTTTATCCTTATCAAGACCGACTCTCTCGGAGATACTCTATGGACTAGAAATTTTGATGATAATGGCTATTCAGTTCAGCAGACACAGGATGGGGGTTATATTGCAGCGGGGATGATAGGAAACGATGTCTACCTGGTGAAGACCGACTCTCTTGGTGATACACTCTGGACAGGGAGATACCAAAGAGGAGTTGCGAATGTACAAGAAGGCTATTCTGTCCAGCAGACCACAGATGGTGGATATATCATCGCGGGATACTACTGGTATATATCGAGTAACAATGAAGATGTCTATCTCATAAAGACTGATTCTCTCGGGGATACTTTATGGACCAGAGGGTATGGGGTGATATCAGGTCAGGGTTATGAACAGGGATTTTGTATTCAGCAGACTACTGATGGAGGGTATATCGTTGCAGGATATACCGATGCTCTCGGGCTTGGTAGTGCCTACGTAGCAAAGATCGATTCTCTTGGTAATGATCAATGGATAAGATGCTACGGCGGGAACTCCAACGATGGCAGCTACTCTGTCCAGCAGACCACAGATGGTGGATATATCATCGCCGGGTTTACGTATTCATTCGGAAATCAGCGTCAGGTTTATCTTGTCAAAACCGATGCGGATGGAAATACAGGGATCGAGGATAATAATAGTGCTTGGCATCGACCTTACACATCAAATTTACAAGTTGTTCCTAATCCATTTGTTTCTTTTGCATCCGTTCTCGGTTATGAAAGGAAATACTTTATTCTCTATGATATCACGGGAGAACGAGTTGGTTATTATTCAGGAAGTAGAATCGGATTTGATCTTCCTGCCGGGGTATATTTTATTATGCCGATAGGCCAGCACCTCCAGCCCCTCAGAGTTGTGAAGGTAAAATAGGTAACTAATTTCGGCAAAAATATGTGTATCTTTCTGGGGAAAAAGAGATAATTATATTTTGTAGTTGCTTGATTTATCAAGCATTTTTTGGCCCAATGAATTGGGCAACTACAATTATTTGACAAATGATTAATGCCGAAATCGGTAGTATTTAAACTCTCTAGCAAAGGAGGATAGCGTGAAGAACATTTTGTCACTCATAATAGCATTGATTTGCTTAGCCGCGGTGCAAACTGCTTATGCAGAAACACTCTGCTGGGGTTTTACAGCGGGTGTTTTATGTCAATTTATTCATAAAGGCGTAAAATTCTCTTGACTTTTCAGAAATTTTGTTTAGCATTATTATAATGAATAAAGTTCTGGGAAAAACAAAATTGTTGGGGACCTTAACCAGAAAGGAGGTTGAAGATGCCTACTCTACATAGATTTAATTTAACCATACTTTTGTTGCTTTCAGTTATTGGCACAATAAGTGGCCAATGGTTGGAAACAACAATCCCGGTTGGGACCTGGCCCTGTGCTCTGGCCTGGGATTCAACTGATAACAAGGTCTATTGTGCTAATCAGGGAAGCAATGATGTGACCGTGATTGATGGTGTAACCAATGGAGTGATAAAGACCATGCCAGTTGACAGTTATCCCGTGGCTCTAATCTGGAATCAAACCAATAACAAGGTCTATTGCGCTAATCAGCTTGGTGACAATATAAGCGTGATTGATTGTGGGGTTGATAGTGTAATTAAGACCATTCCCGTTGGCCACTGGCCCATAGGTTTGCTCTGGAATTCAATCAACAACAAGGTTTATTGTGCTAACATCAGTAGTGGTACTATAACCGTAATTGATGGCGCGGCCGATAGTATAATAACGACTATACCGACTAATTGTTCTCAAGCCTTAATTTGGAATTCTTTCAATAACAAGGTCTATTGCAGTGATTGGGGGTCAGCTGGACAGGTAACCGTGATTGATGGTGTCACCGATAGCGTGATAACGACTATCTCAGCGGGTCCTTGGATTAAGGCCCTGGTCTGGAATTCAATCAATAACAAGGTCTATTGTGCCAATCATTTTAATTCTACTGTAACTGTGGTTGATTGTGTAACTGATAGTGTAATAAAGACCTTCTGGGTTGGGTGTTGGACTTTCCCCTCTGCCCTGGCCTGGAATGCAACCAATAATAAAGTCTATTGCGGTAATTATAATGACCTCAAGTTGGGCAGATATAGTGATACTCTGACCGTAATTGATGGTGAGGCCGATACGGTAATAACGATCATTCAAGTAGGAAGTTGGCCTTATGCCTTGCTCTGGAATTCAATCAATAACAAGGTCTATTGCGCCAATGCGATTAGTTGCAATGTGAGTGTGATTAAAGGTGCAACCAATGAGCTAATAACGACCATTCCGGTTGGTAGCAACCCCCGTGCTTTTAGCTGGAATACTATTCAGAACCGAACTTATGTAGCAAATATTTCCAGTAATAGTGTTTCGGTGATTCGGGATGTAACAGGGATTGAGGAAGAGAACAAAACACAAAATTGGAAAATCGCAAGTCCAAAGTTGGAGGTCTATCCGAATCCGTTCAATAGCAAAACAACTATCAAATCCGAGATCCGAGATCCGAAATCCGAAACAACCCCCAAATTCCAAACTTCCTTAAAAATCTATGATGCGATAGGTAGGTTAGTAAAATCTTTTTCACTCACTACTTGCTACTCGTTACACTTTACTGTTGTATGGCATGGCACAGACGACTTCGGTCGCAATCTTCCCCCTGGTGTCTATTTTTGCCGACTTGGGATTGATAAAACTACGGTAACAACAAAAATTATAAAGTTGGAGTAAATTTTGGTATTGTTCAAATCAGGAGGTAGAATGTCTACTCGGCAAAATTTTTTGTCGCTCATTGCGTTATTGTTTTGCCTGGGCGCGGTACAGATTGCCCAAGCGGCATCGCTCTGCTACGGTTTTACAAAGGTTGAGGGTGAAAGAACCAACGGGGTTCAGATCAGAGCAGTGTATCAAAACGATACAAGCATTGTGCTTGATACAGTGAGTTACCAACACCCATTGTTGGGGGATGGCTATTTTCATGCATCCAAAGCGGGTTCACTGCCGCCGGGAAAATACGACGTTCATTTTGAATACGGTTCGTATATCAGAAATAAGGTTATCACATATGACAATGAAATCGGACCGGTGAATATGGGCGATGTAGAATTGGTGAAAGTTGAGTTCGACAGCAATGATACGCTACTAATACTGCGTAACATTAATATGGAAGCGGTATTTTGGAGGCAGACGGGTGTAATATACGATTTCATTATTAAAGGCCATGGCGGACTTTTGTCTGCCAGCGAGCCCGGACAGATCATATTTCGGGATACGCTAATAGGTCAGGAGTACTTACAGGATGAAGATGTTGATTCCCTGGTATCAATTGATACTGTTAATACCCCCTCACAGGGAATGATCAGTTTTCGTATTAATTTTCCGAATCATTCAGCCCTGGTTAGTTATACAATGGATACACTAGGATTACGCTGGGATAATGATGTCTGGCTCAATATCGAGAATCCGACAAGACGGGCATTGCGTCTGGATTTTTCTTTGCCGCTTCTTGATACAATGCAATATGCATTCTGGGCTGATGCTAATGCGCCGTACCGCATTGAAGAGTATTTTAATAGAACAATCACCTATCGTGAAAATTTTTGCATTTTGCCATCCATAACTCTATATGATACGACATTGGATTATGGTGTGTCTTTTGTCTGTCCTTTTGAAGTAAAAAAACCGCGACTGCAAATTAAATTAAGAAAGAACCCTGCATCCGATACATTTAGGGTTTCATATAACTATATGCAAATGTACGTACCACAAAGCCAGGCTGCCCACACTTCACTATATCTTGTTCCTCATGAAGGTGACTGGCGACCAGGGCTTGCCTATATGCATGCACGGTATCCAGAACATTTTACACCTCACGTCAATTCCCAAATAATTGACAATGAAGGGAGATTCTTCATGGCAGGTTCCTGGACATTTTATGAGCTGGAAAAGATAGATACCTGTCAAATATTCGGAGTAAAATGGGAAGAATACTATCACAACAAGGCATTTTTTGGCCTCTATGCACCCCAGGACCGTTTCAAATGGCTGGGCATAAGAGATGGAGATAGCACTACGACTTATAAATATTGGCTTCGACACGCCGGCAATGATTATTATACCTACGATACCATTACGTACATTATGAATTTATTTAATGATCATCAGATTGGTTCATATCCATATACTCAGTCTATGGAGGCATGGAAAAGTTGGGTATATAATGACACAATACCTTTTCCTTTTGATTCATCTCTTGCGAAAGATCAGGATGGAAATCCCCTTAAAGCTTTTCAAGCATGCCGGTTAATGAATCCAGATACAAATCTGTATTCCTTTTATCCTCCTGGTGAACGTTCATGGGCGGCATACATTGATACTCAGATTACGGCTGTTTTAGATAGTTTTCCAGCGGCAGGAATTTTCTATGACCGGGATGATTACCACTATTATGATTACGCTCACAACGATAGCGTGACCATGATTAATACTACTCCTGTCTATATGCTTGGATTTGCGCTGGAAGAAATAAATGAAAAAATCTGTAGAGAGGTGCATAATCGTAACAAAGGCATTTTAGCCAATGGGCCCACAAGCGTGGAGGTATGTAAAAACATCGATGGAATTATGGTTGAAAGACATCCTGAAGTAGTTAGTTGTCTGCAGTATCTTGGTTTATCCCGCCCTTTAATACTTTTTGTCATTGACACATTAGCTAGTGAGACCGAAACCAAGGACAAAACTGCTTTGTATGGTGGACTTTATCCAAGCCTTGAGGCTAATGTAGATGAACCCTTAAGTCGCTTAATAGACCTTAAATACCAACCTCTCTTTGCCTTATACAAAGGTAAAACATGGGTACTTAATGCTCATGCCTTGCGACTGCCAGTGGGTATTAAAGGCAATATTTTTAAAACCCCAATCCCAGATAATGACTTACTTATTCCAATGGTAAACATGGATAGGTCACAAGTCAGCAGGGATCCGTTTAGATACAATCTGGGAGTCAAAATTACTTTTCCCGGGTTAGGCACCTATGATCATTGTTATGTTTTATCTGGAGATTATTTTGGCCCAAGATGGGTCTATTACGATCCTATTGCTCAGGATCAGCTTACTGTGCCAGAACACATGGTCTCCTCACTCATTCAGCTATCTAAGGAACCGAGGTATGAATACTCGCAGATGTCTTCACCCGTACTCTGCCGTGGCAAGGCTGGGCAGTTCAAACTACGGGTACAGAATCTTGAACCTGGTTCCAAACGTTACGCGTTACTAATTACCACACCATTTGGCAATTGCTCTTTTCGTACTTTTTGGCTGCGTCAGTATGAGTTTCAGGAGATTCAATATGATTTTACAGTCCCAGATACCCATCTCCTTGGTGAAGATACCTTCTGGGTGATTAATACTGCGCCGATGCCTAATGATTCAACATTGTTTACACTCTGGGTCTATGACCAGGTAAGTCTGGAACTGCCAGAAGGATTATTCATAAAGTTTCCGATTGGTGATAGTTTTCCATTGACTTTGACCAACAACACTTCTGATACGATGTTGGTTACTTTGAGCGGACTATTTACACCGGGACATGGCGAGATAGCATTCATTGGAAACAATCCGGTTACACTCCCCGGGTATGAAACCGAAGAAATTAAAGTATTCTTAGAATTAAAGGATACTGTCGGCACCCTGCAGATAACCGCTACCAGTAACAGTGATACGATTGGTAGTATTACAAAGCAAGTTAGCCGGGCAATGAGACCGACACCCGGGGATATTTTCTTTGACGATTTTAATTCCGGTTCAATGAGTAGTCTATGGTATAAATGGGATAATCCAAATGCATGGTCAGTTGAAGACAGCAGTGCAAAGGGCAGTGGTAATTATTCTCATTACCTTGCCACAGTCGGTGCGGGTGATGAAGAATGGACCAATTACCGTTTTCAGGTTAATACTAAGATGGCAGGAAGTACTCAACCAAATATACCGTATCTCAAATCTTATGTTTTCTGCCGTGTCCAAAATGACACTCAGTACTACAGATACGGAATAAAGGGAGATGAACCAAGGCTTGTGCTCTATCGGCGTGACAGTCTACGGGGATGGACAAGGTTTGGCGCTTATGATTTTCAACCCCAGAAGGACAGCTGGTACAATCTTGCGGTTAAGGTTCAGGACAATTGGATTCGTTGTTTCTTCAATGGTAAGCAAGTAATTATTGCCAATGACACAAAATATCAGTATGGCGGTATCGGCATGGGTATTACAGAAGACAATATGACCAATTATTACGATGACATCGTCGTGCGCCCTCCGCTCGACCCAGCAGATACATTGTTCGCTGACAATTTTAATAGTGGTGTGATGGATACGCTATGGAACAAACGTCAAGGCACATGGTCTGTTCCACCGGAAGAACCGAGTTTTGCTCGCGGTAGCGGCAGCACGCATTTTGCCACCGTGGCAGAGGGTTGCGACTGGACAAACTACCAATACCAGATTAGGACCAGAATAAAAGGCAGTGATTTTGTGGCTTCGTTAAGATCGTACATCTTTTTCCGGGTTCAGGATGAGCAGAATTACTACCGCTTTGGCATTTGCAGTGACAGTGGTGTTGTCCTTCATAAGCGAGTTGATGGAGCATGGACATCACTGGCAAACTATCCTTTCGAGCCCGAGCAAAATGTCTGGTACAACCTCAAGGTTGAAATTCAATTCAATCAGATAAGGGGCTATTTAGGCCTCACCCCTATCCCCATCATTACGTATACAGATACCAACAACCCGTTCCTCAATGGAGGTATCGGTATTGGTGTGCTGGAACCAGAAGATATGGTAACCGATTACGACGATGTATTGGTGCAGCCTATGACCGGACAGTAGAATCTGATGTTGTGTAAAGTTCAAATATTTAAAACATCGTACCGCGGCAAGCGGCGGAACGAAACATTTTGCTTTAACTTGGAAATCCCCGCTGCTTGCCGCAGGGGGGTGAAATAGAAAGTAAGATAGCCTATTATTAGTTACCCGATAGATCAGACAACTAGCTAACATCCCATTGACATATCATTGTTTCAGAATAGAATATGCCATGCTTCTGTTGTTCGTTATCAGTCAGGCATTATGCAGGTTTGAAGACAATGCTTACAAGACAATGAGTGAAAGCTGGCAAGCTAAGCCCATGGTTTGTTTGATGAATGGTGTTTCTTTTGTGTCGAGACCAGAGTTCAACGCCGTCAATCCAGCCTTCTCCTTTTTTCTTGACCGCGATAATTTAGGCAAGCAAGACCTCGTTGGTTTTATTGTGAATTGGGCGACAGTCCTGCCTCTTAAATATTTCGTAAATCGTCAGCGACCAGAAGGGTATTACCCACGTTGGAACTCCTCATTTCCGTCAGGTCATACTACTTTTTGCTTCACTCATGCGGTCATTTTGACTCATCATTATCCCGAATTGAAAGTGCCGATGTACCTGTACGCAACGACCGTAGGCTTTTCTCGCATCTATTTGAAAAAGCACTATCCAACGGATGTCATTATTGGCGCAGTACTGGGGATATTAACTGGTTATCTAACGATAAAACTGGTTGAATAGTAAAGAAATCTAATCTTCCGGGTTTTTATATTGAATCCATTGCCCTTTTTTGATCTCGGGCTCTCCTTTTATCCAATACCTGGGGTCAACATGAACTCGATTTACGACAAATCCCCAATGAAGGTTCGGGCCTGTACATAAACCGGTTCTCCCTAACTCAGCTATAAACTGTCCTTTTTTGACTTTATCACCGGTTTCTACACATATTGAATCCAAGTGAACATAGATCGTGTATATTTTCTGGCCATGGGCAATAACAATACTCTTGCCATGGACCTCTAAGTTCTTTGCCATGACAACAACGCCGTGATTAGGTGCGTAGACCTTAGTGCCCACGACATTGCCAATATCTACAGCTTTATGAGACCACTCATCAAGGTCTTTATTATAGCGCCGCGGTGTACCAAAGAGCCCGGTAATGGTTCCAGAACAGGGCCAGATAAAGTCGCCGTCATACAAAATTGAATCTGGGTTTCTACTGTAGGCGCGGGCAAAGTAGTTACCTTCATACTTAAGCATTTCAAGGGTTTCTTCGGTGAGGATGCTGATGTCAAGATCAGCCGTGTCCTCTTCAGAAAAACCGCCAGGGATTACTGTAAACGGCATCTCGAGTTTTTTTGGTTCGCCTTTATCCTGATAGCGTAAGGTCATTTTATAATCGCCCGGTTCCGTATTCATCGGCACCGCGAGTACGGTGTTGTAAGTGTTATGCGCAACAGGGTATAGGTCATATGTTTGATAGAGAAAATTGATTTTTGGATCTTCCAAGGGCAGAACGACCATAACATTGAGCTTCGCAATTTCACCCTGGTGATAAGTATCTTTGTCCATGGTAATTTTTTGAATCAAACCATTGGTGAGCGATACCGCTGAGGTTTTGGTTGCATCGAAGGAGCGGATCTCGTAGTCAAGCCGAAGCATGACTGGTTGAAGAGTTTCAGTAGATAAGGTGCGCTTGAATTCTATGACCCTGCTTGAGCGCTCTAATCTGCGCTCCAATGATATAGAAGGTTCATATGCATTTGACGGGGTTTCAGTTTCTTTATTGGGTTCTTTGTCAATCGGGTCGGCCGCCAGCACATTGTACTCAAACGGTTTGTTAAACCCACTGGTAAAACACGCAACAATGAACAGAAAGGATAAAAGGCTACGGACTCTTTGCACAACGGAACCCATAATAGCGGTCCTGCACAAATGGTTTTAGTTCCATTCTCGACGAGCACTTCAAGTATTTAGGATTAATGCTCAACCACGAACCACCCCGAACAACACGCGAATAACCAGAGTCAGGACCAGGGGGGTTTTTGTCAGGGCTGATCTTGTAGTATTCTTGGTCATAGAAATCCTGACACCACTCCCAGACATTGCCCGCCACGTCATATAATCCGTAATTGTTCGGCGCATACTTCCCTACTGGAGCTGAGTAGTCATAACCATCTTTTTCTCTGAACGGCTTGGGAGCATAATTGCATCTTTTTGCCACTGATTCATCTCCCCAGGGGAATTGCTTACTTTCCAGACCGCCTCGCGCAGCGTATTCCCATTCTGCCTCAGTGGACAAACGTTTACCCGCCCATTGCGCATAGGTCAGGGCATCATAATAACTCACGCCGACGACTGGTTGGTTAGGTTTATTGAGGTCTCGATCTTTGAGAAAAGATGGTTTTGGATGGCCAGTTGCTTCAATAAATCTTCTATACTGATGATTCGTCACCTCATATTTATCAATGAAGAAAGCATCTATCCAGACCTTGTGCTTGGGACTTGCATTACCAGAATCACTACCCATTGTGAAATATCCAGCTGGAATAAGCACCATACCTTGAGGTGGTACAAAAGCCGCCTCTTCAGTGACCTGTTGTGTCGGTTCTTCGGGTTTACCACAGTTTACAAGTGTCAATGAAATAATTGTGATTATTAACGAGATTTTTTTCATAGTTTCCACCTTTGTTGATAATAGCCAAAATAGCCTATATGTCAACATAGTGACTCTCTGATTCCTCTGTACTTTTTTCAAATTGCATGGTGCACAATGTAGTGGTCGAGCTTGCTCGACGATTATCAGTTTAGGCAGACCAAGGTCTGCCACTACAAAATCTGCGAAATTTCGGCATATTTTATTGGAATTGTAAAAACCGAATTACAAAAAGTGGAGAGGAATCAGAGCGGCTCTAGATAAAGATGGTCGGTGAGCCCCTTTCTGCTAAGGATTTACACTACTAAAGATTGGAACGATAGCGGTCTTTCAGCTCTTCCTTTTTGCCTTTATTCCAGCCCGAGACCTTGGTAAAATAGCCGGTTACGCGGGTGATGTGGTCGACTTTTTCACTGCCACAATGAGGACAAGTTTCTCTAAGTCCTCTCGATGTTTTGAAACAACTGTTACAGGTCGTAAACTCCGGCGAGAAGGCGATTTGCGCATTACGGGTATTGTGGAATGTTTTTACCACAAAATTGGCAATTGACTCTTTTGGCGGTTGTGATTCGCCGAGCCAGACATGGGTCAATGCACCGGCTTCAATCATATCGTGAAATTTACCTTCGATTTTTACCCGGTCGATCGCGTCTAAATTCACCGCGACATTCAAATATGTTGAATTGGTATAGTATATCGAGTTGGTATCGGAATTACCTTTCACAATATTCAATGCGAGATCTGGAAAATGTTCAAGGTCAAGGCGGGCAAGACGGTGGGCTGCAGATTCAGCTGGAGTCTGCTCCATGACCAAACGCAGACCATGCGTGTTTGATAGTGCCTTGACCCGCAAATACAGATACGCCAATACTTTGAGGCCGAAGCGTAAAGCGGTTTCACCTTCATGCATCTGTTTTCCTATGTGGTATTCAACAAGTTCATTCAAGCCCAATAAACCGATTAAGTAAGTTGCTCGATAGAGCCTTAGATACTGTTCACCGTCTCTTTCCATGGTCAGCAGGGCGAGTGGTCCTTCGGTTTTCAGCGCGATGATTTTCTCAATGAAATGTTTCTTCTGGAGGTGTGCATTTACTGCGTGGTCGAGTAATCTATCGAGGTTTTTGTACAGTAAATCATCATCGTGTTTGGATAAATAGGCAGCTCTGGGAAGGTTTAAAGTGACGTTTTGGAGGGCAGTATAACGCATTTTCCACGGCGTATTGGCATCTTCCAGGTCTGATTCCTCAAGCTTGAATGATAATCTGCAGCACTCTGATATTTTTGCGGTTTCACCGCGGTCAAATACATAGTAAGTATTACCGCGCTTGGACGACACGTCAGCGATGTGATTTAAAAAGTCTTCCCAACCTGGGGTTTTAAAGAAATTCTCAGTAATGTGGACGAGTGGTTTAGGGAAGAAAAAGGGTCGGCCTGCACCATCACCGTCCATGTAGATATCAAACAAAGCCCAGGCAAATCTTTGGGCATCTTTTGCATAATCACCATACTTCTTACCCGTATATTTACCGGCCGGACCAATCGCCTCGACGTGCTTAAAATGCTTGGGGATTTCCCAGTAAATGTTGAGGTCTGAGAATATTGCCTGACCGCCCCTTGCAACTGATTGTTGCGAATATTCAAATACAAGCATCTGGGCAAGTTGATGGATTTCGCGGTCGTTCATTTGGGTTAAAAATGGTGCAAAAAAGATATTGACTGCATCCCAGCCAATTGCTCCAGCAAAATGTCCTTGTAGCGCAGCTGAGAATTTAACCATATGGGCGAGCAATGTATCAGCATGTTTTGCTGGTTTGGCTATGGAGAGAGCGTTAGGTAGGTTCAGTCCAAATTTCTTTACATATTCCAAAGATTGACCTGAACAATAGGGACGATCACCAAAGCCCAGATCGTGCAGATGGATATCACCCTTTATGTGCGCATCCGCGACATCGCGGCTGAAAACTTCCGAAAGCATATACTGTTTTTTGACCGTCTCGGCAATGGTCATATTCGTCGCTTCGGGGTTGTGCGGAATATTAGCATTTTCACGATTCGCGTACAAGATGATTTTTTCTACATCGTAAAGAGGGATGCCCAGTCGTGTATGACGCAAGCGCGAATTTTCTAGACCGTGTTCGATTAGTTTTACGTTGACTATTTCTCGGATCAGGGATGAAGAGATAAGATGCACATTGGAGTTTAGAACCGTATCTTCAGTTTCTTCAGCAATTTTTTGTGCGATTTTTTGATCCACACCGGTTTCAATCCGCAACGCATTGATGATCCTTGTTCGATCCCAGGAGACAAAATCATCGTCTGAAGTGCGTACAAATAGGGCATAGTCAGTTGTGTCCCGTTCATCTGGCAGTTTGGCAAGGAGTTTCTTTTTTCTCAGTATTTCACGTTGTTTTCGGTAAAGGATATAAGCCTTTGCAGTGCGGGCATGGCCGCTTTCAATGAGTATTTTCTCCACCGCGTCCTGGACTTCTTCGATTTCTGGTGTTTTATCTCCCTTTAGGGTATAGAGAAACAAGACAATTTCATTGGCTAATTTTTCGGCAAGTTCTCGGTCGTCGCCACCTATGGCTTTTGCCGCCATGTATATGGCATTAGTTATCTTCTTTTTGTCAAAAGTGACAACTGTTCCGTCTCTTTTCTTAATACTCTGAAAAATTAATTCTTTAGGGATTTCTTCAGAGATACCAATCCTTACCGATGTTTTTTCTGGCATCTTTTCTCCTTTTTTATCTTTTTTAACTCGGTGGCAAATTTATCGATATTAGTGAATTTACGGTATACCGACGCAAATCGCACATAACTGACTTCATCGATTTCTAATAGACGGTCTAATACCATACGCCCGAGTTCAGATGATTTTATTTCTGTTTGGTATTTGTCAGATACCGCATCTTCGATTTCATTGACAATGTTTTCTATCTTTTCGGCTGACACAGGTCGTTTTCGGCAGGCGGTTGCAATACCATTGAGAAGTTTTGCTCGATCGTATGGTTCCCTTGTTTTGTCGCGTTTTATGACCACCAAAGGCATGCGCTCAATGGATTCGTACGTCGTGAAACGGAATAGACAGTTAGTGCACTTCCTTCTTCTGCGTATTACTGAACCAGACTGCGGCATTCTTGTTTCTAATACCCGGTCGCTATCCTTACCACATCTTGGACACTTCATAAGATAAATGCTAAATTCAAAGCACTAAATCCT
>Ga0209986_10001858_pt1 | contig 19891 bp, 17 predicted proteins | sample BlataG_FD_183168 | JGI IMG/M metagenome (GOLD analysis project Ga0209986, IMG submission 183168) | Deep subsurface microbial communities from Black Sea to uncover new lineages of life (NeLLi) - Black_00105 metaG (SPAdes) (version 2) | ecosystem: Environmental > Aquatic > Marine > Oceanic >... | reverse complement strand
ACACCGGCAGTTGCAGCGAGGAGGGCAGATCCGATCCGGTGGTCATGACCACCGGCCCGGCGTCCGGAGGGGTCTGCACCGAGCGGGCACGCACCACGCCGATGGTCAGGGTTCCGGTTGCGCCGGCAACCGGGTCCAGATCGGCGTCGTAGTCCGCGCAGTCCAGCGTGACTCCGGGCAGTGGCGTGGTTCCGGCGTCGCCGAAGATCTTGCCGGTGCAGTCCCGCCACACCAGGTCGTTTTTGGGTGCGGCGATCGCCAGTTGGCCACCGGGGGCCGCGCTGCTGGTGGGGACCGCACCCGGGTTGCTCGCCGAATCCGTGGCGAACTGCGGGTTGGCCGCCAGCCAGGGCGCACATCCGGCCAGCAAGGTCAGCAGGGCGCTGCCCAGGCTGACGGCGGTGAATACCCGACCCTGCCGATGCATCTCACCACAGTAGCGACCCGGCAGCGGCGAACCCGGCAGCCGCTCAGTCCAACCGGGTGTAGCGCACGTAGAGGTAGCCGTCGTCGTCGGCGAGAACGTGCGCGCGGCGCATCCGGCTCAGCACATCGGTTGTGTCCGCCGTGATACGAACGGCCGTTCCGCCGACCAGCACCGGCGCCGAGGTCAGGCACAGCTCATCGAGCAGATGCCGGGCGACGAAGGCGCCGAGCAGACTGGGACCGCCTTCGGTGAGAACCCGCAGCAGGCCCCGGTCGGCAAGTCGCTGCATCGCCACGGCGAGATCCACCGCGGCCGGGTCGGCTCCCGAACAATCCAGTACCTCGGCGGCGCCGCCCAGTCGGACTCGGGTGTCGCCGGCGGCGGCGGTGCAGGTCAGGACCAGGGGTGTCACCTCGCTTGCGGTCAGCACCGGCAGATCATGGTCGAGCACTCCGGAGCGGGTGACCAGTGCGATCGGGGGAACCTCGGTCTGGCCGCGCTCGCGCCGGGACTGCCGTTGGGGCGCGGTTAACCGGACGCCGCCGTAGCCCTCGGCTCGGGCTGTGCCGGCTCCGACGACGATCACGTCGGCCAGTTCGCGCTGCAGCGCGAACAGTCGGCGGTCGCCCGGGCCGCCCAGGCCGCCGGATCTTCCGGCGGTGGTTGCTGCGCCGTCGATGCTGGCGATCATGTTGCCGCGCACCAGTGGCCGGGTCGGTGCTTCCAGGTAGGCGTAGAGCCGCACCAGGGTGTCGTCGTCCAGGGCATCCTCGCCGCCGAGCAGCGACAGCCGAACGGTGTCGAAGGTGCCGTCGCCCCCGTGCATGCCCGAGTCCATGACCACGATTGCAGCACGTCGGGCCTTGGTTCGTCGATACAGTGCCTGCCATGGCCGGACACCTGGTGGATCGTCATCCCACGGTGTCCCCGCAGCGGCTGATCGCCCAACTGGTGCCGCCGCCCACTTTCGACGACGTGAGTTTCGAGACCTACCGGCCCGATCCCGCCGAACCCACCCAGGCCGCCGCGCTCGCGGATTGCCTGAGTTTCTGCGACGAGGCGGTGCGCCGCCGCGCGGGCCGCAAGAAGCTGTTCGGCCGACGGGAGACGCTGCCCGGGGTGGGGCTCTACCTTGACGGCGGGTTCGGCGTCGGCAAGACCCATCTGCTTGCCTCGGCCTACTGGCAACTGCCCGAATCGGCCGAGCATCCCAAGGCGTTCGCCACCTTCGGGGAGCTGACCCAGCTGGCCGGGGTCTTCGGGTTCGTCGAGTGCATCGACCTGCTGGCCGACTACACCGTGGTGTGCATCGACGAGTTCGAACTCGACGACCCGGGAAACACCACGCTGATCTCCCGGATGCTGTCCCAGTTGGTCGAACGCGGGGTGTCGATCGCAGCGACGTCGAACACCCTTCCCGAGCAGCTCGGCGAGGGGCGCTTCGCCGCGCAGGACTTCCTGCGCGAGATCAACACGCTGGCAGCCATTTTCACCACCGTCCGGATCGAGGGTCCGGACTATCGGCATCGCGGTCTGCCGCCTGCGCCGCAGCCACTGACCGACGCGGAGGTCCGGGCGAGGGCCGGTCAGGTTCCCGGCGCGACGCTGGACGACTTCGATGCGCTGTGCGCGCATCTGGCCACCATGCACCCCTCGCGCTACCTCGCCCTGATCGAGGGGGTCTCGGCGGTGCACATCACCGGCGTCCACCAACTCGACGACCAGGCCGTCGCCCTGCGCCTGGTTTCGTTGACCGATCGGCTCTACGACGCCGGCATCCCGGTGGTGGCCTCGGGGGCGAAACTCGACACCGTGTTCTCGGCGGAAATGCTCGACGGCGGCTATCGCAAGAAGTACCTGCGCGCCACCTCGCGACTGCTGGCGTTGACCAGTTCCGGAGCTTCGGTGGATTAGTCACGGTTCAGAGTGGGCGCACCATCACGAAGTCGTCCTCTAATACAGCACCCAACCGAAAGCTTCGGGTGCCGGTCACCTCGAACCGGTGTTTGCGGTAAAACCGTTGTGCTCGTTCATTGTTCTGGTTGACCCCGAGCCAAACCGCGCGGGCGCCGCTGTCGGCTGCCCATCCGATCCCCGATCGGATCAGCGCGGCTGCCGCGCCGGTGCGGTGAAAATCGGGCAGTACATACATTTTCGACAGTTCCACGGCGGGTCGCTGCGGCACCGAACGGGAGACGTCGGGGTCATCGCCGACACCGCGGATCAGCATGGCGTAGCCGACGATGCGGCCGGTTGCAACGGCGGTCAGCACGACCCGGTCGGGATCGACGAGGTACTCGGAGAAGCGTTGCTCGGAGAGGTTGGCCGCGATGAAGGCGGCGATGTCCTCGGTTGCGGCGGACGGCGGACAGGCCAGCGGGAAGGTCGCTGCCGCAAGGGCCGCCAACTCGACATGGTCGTCGTCATTCGCGGCGCTCACGTGTACGGCCAATGGGTCAGCCATCGGGCACGCCTCGTCTGTCACAGGTATGTCTCAAGTCTGGCTCAACGGCGTCGCCATCGGCTATGAGCAGGTCAGACCGCACTAGAATCGAGTTTCATCAAGAGATCGGAGGGGGTCCGATGAGGATCGCCAACCACAGGTTCGGCTCGGCCATGGTGGTCGCCGCGTTCTGCGCCGGCGCCGTGGCGCTGGCCGTCCCGACGGCCCCGGCGCGGGCCGACCAGACCTGCCCGCTGGGCCAGGTGGAAGACACCCTGACCCCGGGCTTCCAATGTGTCTCGGGTTGCCCATGGGGCACTCTGCTTGATGGCGTGAGCGGTTCGTGTGTGGCTGCCCCCGGTGTGCCGCCGCCGCCGTTGCCCTGAGGTCGCGGTACCCGGGCTTTCACATGGGCCGATGGCGCCGTTTGGCCATCCCCCGCAGCGGCCCGGTGAGCGTTTCATAGACTCGAATCATGGCAGGCCTGCATAAATCCCAAGAACGGCTCGACATCGGCAAGATCGAGAACCGGGCGCCGTCGGTACCCAGGATGTTCCTCGACCGAGTTGCCGCCACCCCCAACGCCGAGGCGTTCCGGTATCCGGGCGACGGGGGCTGGGACAGCGTCACCTGGCAGCAGGTGGGCGACCGGGTGGAACTCATCGCGGCAGGCCTGATCGCCCTCGGCGTCAACCCCGAGGACCGGGTCGCGCTGGCGTCGGGCACTCGCTACGAGTGGGTGGTCGTCGACTTCGGCATCCTGGCGGCCGGTGCTGCCACCACCACCGTCTACCCGACCACCAACGCCGAGGATGTCGCCTACATCGTGGCGAACTCGGGCAGCCGCATCGTGATCGCCGAGGATCAGCAACAGCTGGACAAGCTCGTCGCCCGCCGCGCGGAACTGCCGGCGGTGGAGAAGGTCGTGCTGATCGAAGGCGTCGGTGACGGTGACGACGGCGACTGGGTGATGAGCCTGGACGACCTTGAACAGCTCGGCAAGCGGCTGCTGGCCGACTCGCCGACGGCGGTGACCGACCGTGTCGACGCGATCCGGCCCGACCAGCTAGCGACCCTGATCTACACCTCCGGCACCACCGGAAAGCCCAAGGGCGTTCGGCTGGTCCAGCAGTCCTGGACCTACACCGCGGCGGCCATGGACTCCCTGGGCGTGCTGACCGAGAAGGACCTGAACTACCTCTGGCTGCCGCTCTCGCATGCGTTCGGCAAGGTGATGCTGGCCCTGCCGCTGGTGATCGGTTTCCCGACCGTCATCGACGGCCGCGTCGACAAGATCGTGGAGAACCTGGCGATCATCCGGCCGACCATCATGGGTGCGGTTCCGCGGATCTTCGAGAAGGTGCACGGCCGGATCAACGAGATGATGGTCAAGGAAGGCGGAGTCAAGAAGAAGCTGTTCGACTGGGCCGTCGGCGTGGGCATGCAGGTGTCGCGGTCCAGGCAGGCCGGTGAACGGCCCTCGGCGCTGCTGGTCGCTGAATACAAGCTCGCCGACAAGTTGGTGTTGAGCACCATCCGGGAACGCTTCGGCGGCCGGCTGCGGTTCTTCATCTCCGGCTCGGCAGCACTCGACCGGGAAATCGCGCAATGGTTCGATGCGATCGGCATCGCCGTGCTGGAGGGCTACGGGCTCACCGAGACCTCGGCGGCGTCGTCGCTGAACCGGCCGCAGGCCTACCGGTTCGGCACCGTCGGCTGGACTCTGCCGCAGACCGACGTCAAGATCGCCGAAGACGGCGAGATCCTGCTCAAGGGTCCCGGCATCATGAACGGTTATCACGACCTGCCGGAGGCCACCGCGGAGGCGATCGACGCCGATGGTTGGTTCCACACCGGCGATATCGGCGAACTCGACGCTGAAGGATTCCTGCGGATCACCGACCGCAAGAAGGATATGTTCAAGACCTCCCAGGGCAAGTACGTCGCGCCGTCGGCAATCTCCGCGCAGTTCAAGGGAATCTGCCCGTTCGCCAGCGAGATCATCGTCTATGGCGAAGGCAAGCCGTACTGCGTCGCGCTGGTCACCCTTGACGGCGACGGACTGCGGGACTGGGGAGTCGATAAAGGACTCGAGGGCAAGACGTTCGGGGAGATGGCCCGGGACGAGAAGACCCGCACCGCGATCGCCGGCTACGTCGAGGACCTCAACAAGCACCTCAACCGGTGGGAGCAGGTCAAGCGGTTCGCGATCATCGACCGTGAACTCACCGTGGAGGCAGGCGATCTGACCCCGAGCCTGAAGCTCAAGCGCAAGGTGGTCGTGGACAACTTCCACGACAAGATCGACGCGCTCTACACCTAGTTTCCACACATAGGTCCCACACAGAGGTCGGCCCGCCGTCCGGCCGGGCGTAGCGTTCTGCTTGGTGACGCAGGACTTCAAGTACCGCTCCGCCGATGACGGCGAGGCCGGCCCGACACAGGTCGGCCGGTGGGATCGCGGTCTGACCCGGCACGTGGTGGATCTGCTGCGGCCGATCGTCAAGGTGTATCACCGCTGCGAGGTGCGCGGTCTCGAACATATCCCGCGGGGGCGGTGCCTGCTGGTGGGAAACCACTCCGGCGGGGTGACGACTCCGGACTTCGCGATCTTCGCGGTGGACTACTACCAGCGGTTCGGCTACGACCGGCCGCTGTACGTTCTGGCACACGACGCGCTGTTCCACGGCCCGGCCGCCGAGGTGCTGCCACACCTGGGGGTCATCCCGGCCAGTCCGGCAAACGCCGCAGCGGCCCTGGCCGCTGAGGCCGCGGTGCTGGTCTTTCCCGGCGGGGACATGGAGGTATATCGGCCCACCGTGGTGGAGAACACCATCGACTTCGCCGGCCACACCGGCTACGTGACGAGCGCGGTCGAATCCCGCGCGCCCATCGTCCCGGTGGTCTCGATTGGGGGTCAGGAGACCCAGATGTACCTGAGCCGGGGAACGTGGCTGGCGCGGGCGTTGCGCCTGGACAAGCTTGAGCGTCGCCTGCTGCGCACCGACATCCTTCCGGTGTCGTTCGGGTTCCCGTTCGGGCTCAGCGTGCTCATTCCGGTGAACATGCCGCTGCCGTCGAAGATCGTCAGCGAGGTGCTCGAACCCATCGACGTGGTGGGCCAGTGGGGGGATGACCCCGATGTGGAGAAGATCGACGGGCGCATCCGTCGGGTGATGCAGGCCGCGCTGGATCGACTGGCTCGCCGGCGGCGCCTGCCGATCATCGGTTGATCGCAGATCTTGGCAACATTTCGATGCCGGGTGACGATAAGCACAACAAGCAACTGGGCTGGACTGGGGGAGTGAAGCATGAAGCGGTACCGCACCGTCGTATCCGGGCTAATTGTTGCCGGGGCCGTGCTGGTTCCGGCTTCGGCGCACGCAGACGTCGAGGTCCCCGCGACCGGCGCGGCGTGCCCGGCCGAACTCGCCGACACCATGACCCTGCTGCCCGACGAGCGCACCTACGTCCAATGCCGGCCGCAGTTCGGTCTCGGCTATGCGTGGGCGCAGATCCAGACGCCGTTCGACCCGAATGACACCTGGTTCAGCTACGGCCCGGCGATCACCCTGCACGGACAGGGAATGCGGAACCCGAATCTGAGCTCCGGCCGGTGGACGGCCACCCCTCAGGATCCCGAAACGACATGCCGGGCCACGCAGACCACGGTTGTGGAAGCCGGAGTCCTGGCCCAGCCGCAGATTGCGCAGGGCGAGCCGGGTGAGCCGCTGGACGTGGAGATGCTGCCCAAGCTGTTTTACGTCGAACTGGCCGGCAGTTGCCTCTGGGCCAAGCAGTAGCTGGGCCAGGGCAGGGTCGGCCCGCCGAGCACGGGGGGATGGCCCGACGGGCCGACCCGATCATTGTGAGTCAAACGGACTACAAATTGGGGATTTTGCCGCGTCGTGTCCGCAATGCCGCGAGGGGCTGACCCGCGTCGATAGGTATGTCCGGACTATCCGCCGGTAACGACGTTTCCGGGCAGCGCGGTTGGTGCCGGCGGCGCCAGCACCGACGGTGTGAACGAGTTCGGCCCGCCCGGGGTGAGCGTGGGGGCCTTCTCGGTGGGCGACGCAGTGGGGCCGGGTGACGGTGCCGGTGAACTGCCCGACGGCGACGGCGCCCCGGATGTCCTGGTCGGTTCCGGTGTCTCGGACGGCTTGTCCCTGTCCTTACTGCACCCGGCCGTGATGGCGGTCATACCGACAATGGCGACGCCACCGAGTACCAACCCGATCCGGCAGAACATATCGCGTGACTTCATAGAAAACTCCTCCCAATGGTGCGCACTCAGGGCGCTTACCGCCATTGAAAGCCATTCGCGGCCGGTCGGCCTAGGGTCCAAAGTCGGTGACGACCCGATAAGCCGGGGTCCTCAGCGTGCCGGACCCCGCGGCACGACGCTGCCCGCTATGTCCTCGAGGGCCTCGGCGACGTCCACGTAGCGGATCAATTTTCCCTCGGTGCAGATCGCGCACAGCGCGCCGACCGCCCGGTCGTGGCCGTCCCCGTCGGCCAAGCCGAAGGTGTACTTGCCCAGCACGGCGCCCAGGAAGGTGAATCCGGTGCCGCCGAAGAAGCTGCGGCCGCGCGCGAAGTTAGCGTGTTCGGCCCGGACATCGAAGTATCGACCCGCCGGGTACCGTACGGCGTCGCTGCGGCTGTAATTCCAGAGTCTCCCGTCGGGCAGCAACATCTGCAGGTTCACCGCATCCAGGACGAAGCCTTTCGGTGATCTTCGCTTCAACAAACCCCCGAAGCTGCCCTTGCCGAACTGGACCCGTCGGGGGCGCAGCGCGGATCCGAGTTGGGCGGCGAGTTCCTTGAGTCGATCGGCCAGTTCGCCGGCGGCTACCGCGATGACCTCTGCACGCGAGCCGGACTGATCGGCAACTGCGTCTCCAGCGGTGCCGGCCCGGCCTTGAATAGAATCTGCGACATCATCCCCCATATCGCCCTCGGGAAGTGTGTTCCGTGACTCTTCTCTACCGTGCACGTGGAAGTTGACTATTTCGGCGGCGAGTTGTTCTTGCCGGATGAGCAGCAGCTCAACGAGTTGGGCGGCGAGTTCCTTGAGTTGATCGGCCAATTCGTCGGCGGCTACCGCGATGACCTGTTCACGCGAGCCGGACTGATCGGCAACTGCGTCTCCAGCGGTGCCGGCCCGGCCTTGAGTAGAACCTGCGACATCATCCCCCAAATCGCCCTCCAGAAGTGTGTTCCGTGACTCTTCTCTACCGTGCACGTGGAAGTTGACTATATCGGCGGCGACCGGATGAGCAGCAGCGCATCGGAATTGGACGACTGGTCGGTATTGCGTCACAGTTGGCGACCGCCGGTTAACGTGGCCGCGGCCGGACGACACCCAGACCGGCCGCGCCGGTACCGGCCAGCGTGGGTTATCCGGTTGCCTAGTCATTCGGGAACGCGTCGGGAAAATTCAGGTGCCGCACGCGCCGGGTGGCAAATCTGAGCCGAAATGCAAGATCGGCCTGCTTTAGGGGGGGCGTTAGCGGGTCGATCGGTAGCGGGTCTAATCAGGCCCGCCGCGCGTCAACATAACAGAGGTTATGCCGTCTGCCCAACTTTTGTATTGAGAGAAGCTTTCAGTAAGTCTGCCGGTTCATATGCTGGACGGGCTCGTCCATGACAACCGCGTGAATCAGCCTGGCAAAGCTGACCCATGTCTGCGGTTCGCTGAGTGAATCATCGCCGTCGTGGATCTGGCCGTTCGCAAAGGCTTCCGAACGAGTGGCACAGTCGCGGGCCGGTATGTCGTCGCCTGCGGTGTGCCCGACTCAGGGTGCGTCCGACTCCGACTCCGGCTCAGAGCGAACGGGCGATATCGTCGAACGCCTCGGTGGCGTCCACGAAGCGCGGCGAGTTTCCCTTGCCGGACAGGGCGCACAGCGCGACGGAATCAGGTGACCGGTCGCCATCGTCGTGGTGCAGGTAGCCGAAGCTGTATTTGTGCACGACCGCGCCCAGGAAGGCGAACCGTCCGTCGCCGAGGGCAAGTGGGCTGTGCATGCAGCCGGCATGATCCACTCGGGCGTCGAAGTAGCGGCCCCGCGGGTTTCCCCTGGAGTGGTAGTGCCACAGCCGTCCATCGGGCAGCAGCAGCTGGGGGCCGAAGGAGTCGAGGAGAAAACCCGCGGGTGACCGCCGCTTGAGGTAACCGCGGCCGAACCACACCCGCCGGGGGCGCAGGCCGGTGCCGCTGAGATTGTCGGCGAGTTGCTTGAGTCGGTCCGCCAGTTCCCCTGCGGCGGCCTGACGCAGTGTTTGCGACTGCTCTTGAACGTCGTTATCAGCCACCATGCCGCCTAATCGATCTGGACTCCGACCAGCAAATTTACGTGGCGCGGGCTTCGCGTGGCAAATCCGGGCCGGAAATGGAAGGTCGGCCTCCATGCGGGGGGTACTGGAGACCGCTCCTCAGCGGGTCTACACAATCCCGCGGCGGTTGAACATCACTGCAGTGATGCCACCTGCCCAGAGGTTCGCGCGTATCGGGAATCGCGCGGACCGTCGGTGGCGTGCGAGTCACGCTGACCGGTGCTTACCTCTGATCCGGGGGGCAAAATCCCGAGAAGTGCGGTGATGCTGGTGCGCGATACTGGGATTGAACCAGTGACCTCTTCCGTGTCAGGGAAGCGCTCTCCCGCTGAGCTAATCGCGCGGGCGTTAATTCGGAGGTGGAGACGGGAATCGAACCCGTGTGCACGGCTTTGCAGGCCGTTGCCTCACCACTCGGCCACTCCACCGTTGGGGTTTGATGCCAGTTGCACCTTCGAGCGGATGACGGGATTCGAACCCGCGACCCTCACCTTGGCAAGGTGATGCGCTACCAACTGCGCTACATCCGCGAGCTACGGGCGAGATCGTCGCCCGTCGCGAGAGACGACATTAGTCGACTGGCGCGCACCCCACAAATCCCTGTGGTCAACCGTGCCAGACAACCCGGGCATCGGCGCGTGCTAACCTTCGACCTCGGCGTCACCGAAATTGTGCTGCCACCGGTCCCGTGGCTCAGTGGGAGAGCGTCCGCTTCACACGCGGAAGGTCGCTGGTTCGATCCCAGCCGGGACCACCACGCTTGAAATGGGGCCCTGTTCCGGGGGTGAGCCGATCGGGACGGGCATACGTGTCCCCCAGTCCTGGCCGGCATCATCGGCGGACCTCAGATCGGCGCCCCGGCGTTCCGTTGGCCTGCTTCGGAAGCGGGTGGACCCATCACGAGGATCGCGGCCAGGCCCATCACCCCGATAATCGCCGCTGAGACGATCATCGTGATGTCGAAGCCCTGGGTGTAGGCCTTCTCCGCCGCCTCCACAGCTGCGCGCCCGGCGGCGGTGGTGGGCTGCACCTGGTCGTGGGCGAACTGACGGACCTCGTCTATCCCGGCGGCGACTTGCGAGGGGGTGGCAAGTCCTTCCTTCTGCAATTCCCCGGCGAAGCGTGCGTGGCCGAATACCTGTACAAAGACCACGCTCAGAGCCAGACCCGCCGCATAGCCGACCTGGCCGATGGTCGTCCGGAACGAGGTCACTGAACCGAGGTAGTCGGCCGGCGCCTCGGCGACGAACATCGCCGATTGGGGAATCGAGATCAGGGCCAGGCCGATCCCGACGACGACAGCGCCCGGAACGATCACCCACGCGGGCCAGTCGTTTTTCGCGACGACCATGAGCAGCAGGCCGAGCACGCAGCACACGAAGCCAAGACCGAGGACCCGGCGCAACCGGTCGCCACGCTTGGCCAGGTAATTGCCCACCAGCACCGAAACCGCAAGCAGCACAAGCAGCATCGGGAGCTGTAGCACCGTCACCTGGAAGGTCGACACCGCTTTGGTGTACTGCCAGAGGTTGCTCGTCGACAACTGAACGACCGCCTGGGCGAAGTTCCAGGCAACGCCCGCGACCACCGCGGCGACAAAGACACCGCTCGCGAACAGCTTGATCGGGAATGCCGGGGCTTTGCTGCGCAGTTCGACAGAGCCGAAAAGCGCGTAGCCGGCGATTCCCGCAACGACCGGCACGTAGAACTTCGGGGAAGCGAGCGAGGTGGCCGCCTGGCTGAGGCCGTAGAGCAGCGACACCGTGGAGGCCCCGACGAGCACCAGGCCCAAGTAGTCGACCCGCCCCTGCCCGGACCGGGGCATCACCGGCAGAACGCGAGGAACGAAGACGACGAGTAGCACGCCCAGCACCGGTACCAGAAGCATCGCGACCCGCCACGAACTAAGGGCGACTGCCCCGCCGATCATCGATCCCACGATCAGTAGACCGATCATGACGGCGCTCCAGAGGCCCAGAGCCGCAGTGACCTTCGGCGCCGGCGTGACGAAGCGGACGTAGGCGAAGGTCGCCGCAAGCGCCGCGCCCAGACCGATGCCAGCCAGGGCACGTCCGGCCAGGTAGACCTCGGTCTGCGGGGCGATCGCGACGATCACGTCGCCGATAACGGCGAGCAGCATCGATGCGATGAGGACGCCCCGGCGCCCGAGGCGATCTGCCGCCACACCCGCCGCCAGCACCGTCGCGGCGAGAGCGAGAGTGGAAATGCTGGCACCGAGTGCGCGCTGGGAAGCGGTGAATTCCAGTGCCTTCCCCGCCTCGACGATGGCGGTGTTCGCGACGGCCGGATCCAGCAACTGGAGGCCGCCGATCAGTCCGAGCAGATAGATCGCGCCCCGGGGCATCGCCCCACCCGGGTCCGGCGCGGTAGCGCCCGAACTCATCGGAGTCCCCCCACGCACGTCTGCCGATGACTTCGCGCGGTATCCCGCACATCCACGACGGCTGACCGCCCCGCCGGGTTTCGCGGCTTGGGAACCGAGAAGATCGCTCGCGTCAAGGTGGGCTTCCTTTCCAGGCTTTCCAGGATCTTTATCGTCAGGTCTTCCGGCAATCGATGAGGGAGAAGACCGGCCGGTCGATCATCGCATTCCGGAACCCCGATTCGTGCGCGGCAAGGGCTTCCCGGGAAATTTCCGGATCTCGGACGACCACGTCGGTGAACCCCGCGGCCTCCAAGGCCGAACGGTAGGCCCGGGTCGGCATGTAGTGGTTCCGGATGTGCAGCCCCGCATCGGCGACCAGCACGGTGATCTTGATCGGGGCACGCCTCGTAGGCGTGACCGGTCCATCATCGGCTTCCGCGCCGTCCGTCACCTACCGGGTTTGATCGGGTGGTGCAGGCCGGTGTGCTCGGGAGGTGGCGGTGTCGCGATGTCCCCGAGGTAGGGGAAGGACAGATCCAGGACGAGGAAGAGAATGACCGCCACCAGGCCGCTGACGGTGATCACCACCGTGTGATGCAGCCGCGCACTCTCCACGCCGTAGGTGACGGCGGCAGCGACAACGAGGCTACTCGTCAGGCCCACGACCAACCACAGTGGCCATTTGATTCCCTGGTGGGTTTTGGCCTGACTCAGTCGCTCGGTCCTGCCCTTGCTCATCGCCTCGAGGTTGGAGACCGTGGTGCTCAGAAAAGTCTTCTGCGCGTCGGTCTCCGGCTGGATTTCCCGAACCGTCGTGTACAGCTGCTTGAGTGCCCGATCGGCATCCGCGGAGAACTTGCCGCGGGACGCCAGGGGCCATTCGGCGCGGGCGGTCTGCTCGTATTCCCTGAGGTTGTTGAGGATCCGTTGCTGATCGGCGGGGTTGAAGGCAAAACGATCCCGGGCGATCTGGACTCCCGCCGCGACCTCCGCCCTCACCAAGTTGTCCGCGGTAGCGACTTGGGACCACAGCCCGGAGACGATGAAGCCGACGAAGAAGGCGTAGACGAAACCGATCACACCGTAGGCGAATTTCAAGGCGTCATTGTGCTGGTCGGTTCTCAGCATCGGAAATGACCGGCGAACCAGAAGGCCGACGATGGTGGCCCCTCCAACGACCAGGATGACGATGGAACTCAGCAGCAGCCAGGAAGGGATGGTGGTGATGAGCCACAGGCCCAGCTTCGCTCCGACAGAGCGTTTGACTTCGGAATAAGCACCCACCGGCATGTGATACTAGCCCAGCCGGACGTTTCGGCGATACCGAATAGAAAAGTGCCCCTGGAATATAGAAGAGTGCCCCCGGAACCGGATCGAGGGCGCGCGAAAGGGAATAAGAAGGCTCCGGCGACGTCGGGGAGGGGCTGACCTCTGAGCTGCCGGGACGTTGGCCGGCGCGCAGATGACCTAGGTGCAGTCCGCGGTCAAGAGTCTGCAGGGGGTCCGCGGCGTCCGGTTGCGGGTGGTTCATACACCGGCCGTCGCGCCAACTCCGGGAGTGCGTGCCACCAACCGGCCGAAGGCGGCGGCGAAGCCGTCGACGATGCCCTCGTAGCCGGGCACCAGTTCGGTGTCGCAGGCAATGCCGACCACAACGTCGCCGTTGTAGCTGCAGATGCTGAAGCTCATCGGCTGGTCTCCGGAGACCGGGGCCCAGCCGGCGATTCCCTCGACCAGCGCACCGGCCAGGTAGACCGGGATCGGCGGCCCGGGCACGTTGGTGAGCACCCCGAGCGTGCGGTTGGTGAACAGTTCCACCGACGCCTCGTACAGGCTCCGGCTGAATCCGGCGATCACCTCTTGCAGCCGGAACGCGACCGCCGCCTCGTTGCCGTTTTTGATGCGGTTCATCCGCCGCCGGGCAGTCGCCAGCACCGCGACGGGATCGGGCTCATCGGTGGGCAACTCCAGTTGCACGAGCGCGAACTCGTTGCCCAGCGTCTCGGGCAGGCTGAGGTCGAGCGGCTTGAGGTTGACCGGCACCATGAACGCCACTGATGCGCAATGGGCGTCCCGTGATCGCAGGTAGTCGTATAACGCGCTGGCGACGGTGGCCACCAGGACGTCGTTGACGGTGCAGCCGTGCGCCTTGGCGACGGCCTTCACCGCGGGCAGCGAAAGGGGCTGCGACCAGGCGACGCCCTTGGAGCCGCTTGCCGGTCCGGTCCAGATGCTCACGTCGTTGAGGGTGCCCAGGACGAACTTGCGGACGGTATCGAGGTCGCCGGGTGCGGCGGCCAAGAGACCGGCCAGGGTGCCCCCGCCGGGCAGGGCCCGCCGCAACGTCGCCGCGAACCCGGACGCTGCCCTGCGAAGACCATGCAGCAAGGAGTGCAGCGCCCCCAACGGGTTGCGCAGCGCGAAGCGGGCTAGCCGGGCGGCATGCCGCGCCGGCCGCTCGGTACCGGCGGCCCGTCTACTCGGCAACTCCGCCAGCGACCTGCCGGCCGTCTGCGCGGCCGTGGCAAGTTCAGCGGTGGCACGGCGCAGCCGCGATGGCACCGGACGGGCCGGCTCGGACGGAGCACCGTACTGGGCTACCGCCGGGCCCAGGATCGCCCCGCCCTGTGGGGAGGCGTCGAACAGGCTCATCGCCAACTGAACCATCCGCATTCCGTCGGCCACCGCGTGGTGGCTTCGCAGGATCATCGCGCTCCCACCGCGGTAGCGCTCGACCCAGATCACCCGCCACAGCGGCCTGCTGCTCTCGAGCAACTCGGCTCGATGCGCGGCGACCAGGGCATGCATGCACCGCGGATCGTCGGGGCTGGCGAGGGTGGCGACGCTGACGTGGTTGGCGATGTCGAAGTCTGGGTCCGGCTCCCAGCACCACTCACCGTTTCCGTCGCGAACCGCCCTGCTGCGGAACACCGGATAACGCTCGACGAGTCGTTCGGTGATCGCCTCCTGAAGCAGACCGAGGTCGACGGGTTCGGCGGTCCACACCGCCACGTCGGCCACCATGGCGTTGGTCGGCCGGTCCATCTCCAGCCACAGGGCGTCCTGTATTCCCATCGGAAGCGGGCGTCGGGGCGCGGGGCTATCAATTACGGCCACAATCCAGTGTGGCGGCTGTCGGGCCGACGAGTCGACCCGATCGGGCTGCGGTCATGCGACCGTCATGTTTGGGTGCACGGCGCTGCCCCCGTCCACTACTGGATGATCGCCGGGACCACTCCGTCCGGGGTCCCCTTCGACGACGACTTCGCGCGGTTCTCCGCCCGCACCTTCCTACCGTTGCGGGTGAAGCCGGTGCGGGAGACCGCCGCCGACAGCAGCATGTCGTCGCCGGCGGCGAATGGGTGAAACCCAACCCCGGCACCGCCGCGTCCCTTGACCGGAATGTCGCTGCAGGCGGTCACTTTCCAACCCTTCGCCGACGTCGACAGGATCGCCTCCGCGCCGTCGCCGGTGATCGGCAGCGCGGCGATCACCTCGTCACCGTCGGCCGCCAGGCGCACCCCGGCGACACCGTTGCCGGCCGCTCCCTGCGGGTTGACCGTTGCCGGGTCGATGCGCAGCACCTTGCCGCGGCGGGTGATCAGTGCCAGGTGGGCGCCCTCGGGCAAAACGCCCGAGGCGAGAAGTCCGGTGATGTCGGGCGCCACCGCGACGTCGCGCACCTTGGTCGGCAGGCCCGCGCCGGTGGTGAACTTGATCCGGCCGTCAGCCCACACCGCCCAGCCCAGTCCGCCGGTGAGCAGATCGCCGTGGCTGTCCGACAAGATGCCCTGGTGGTCCAGGCGCCAGGCCGGATTGGGCTTGCGTTCCCGGGTGCCGCCATCGCCGCCTGCGCCGCTGACCGGGGTGGCGTCGAAGTCCAGGGAAGTGCGCCGGTCGAACTCCGCACCGCCGAACAGTTTCGCGGTCTGCTTCAGTTCGGCGTCGATGAGCTTCTTGCGGGCTTTGGGTGACTCGAGCAACTCGGTGAGCTGAGCGTGCTCGGCGTCGAGCTTGTCGGCCTCGGCGCGCAGTTCGATGACGTCGAGCTTGGTCAGCCGGCGCAACTGCATGGCCAGCACATAGTCGGCCTGCACCTCGTCGATCGCGAAGCGCTCGCACAGGCCGGCGCGGGCCTCGTCGACGGTGTCGGAGCCTCGGATCACCGCGACAGCGGCATCGATGTCGATATGCACCACAAGCAGACCCGACACAAGATGCCTACGCGCGGTGACCTTTTCCAGCCGGTGCTCACTGCGACGGACCACCACCGAGTCGCGTAGCGACAAGAACGACGTGATCAGCTCCCGCACCGACCACCACCGCGGGATGCGGTCGGCGTCGAGGGCCACCAGACTGGCTGCGAATGTCCCTTCCAGCGGGGTCAGCGCGAGCAGTGAGGTGACCAGCTGCTGGGGGTCGTGGCCGCGCTTGGGGGTGACCACGATGCGCAGCCCGTTGCGCCGGTCGGTGAGGTCGGACATATCGGCCACGCCGGGAAGATCACCGCCGTCGATGAGGGAGCGGATGCGCTCCTGGACGGTGGAGCTGGCCACTCCCGGAGGCAGTTCGGTGATGACGACATTGCGTCCGTCCACCGTCACCGTGCCGCGCACGGTGAACGACCCCTTTCCGGTGGTGACGTAGTCGCGCAGCCCGTCGGATCCGACCACCGATCCGCCGCAGCCCCAGTCGGGTCCGGGCAGCAACTCCATCAGGGCGTCGTCGGACAGTGTCGGTTTGGCCAGCAGCGCCCGGCAGGCGGCCATCACTTCCCGGGGGTTGTGGGCGGGGACTTTGGTGGCCCAGCCCTCGGCAATGCCGACGGCGCCGTTGACGAGCAGCACCGGGAAGCGGGCCGGCAGAACGGTGGGCTCGGTCCACTCGCCGTCGAAGGTGTCCGTCATCGGCACCGCGTGGTCGGCCAGCTCGGCGGTCAGCGCCGCACCGGCGGGCGACAGCCGCATCTCGGTGTAGCGGTCCGCCGCCGGGATGTCGCCCTGGATGCGGGGGAACGCGCCCTGGCCGTCGATGATCTTCACCCGCTGGAAGTCGGCGGCCAGCAGCGCCGCCGCGCCGTACATGGCGGCCCCGCCGTGCGGGTGGAGGTTGCCCGTCACCGCCGAGCAGACCTTCGATGACTTCTGAGGTTTGTTGCCGGGCAACAGGTTCGACGAGTACATCTGGTAGAGCAGGCGGCGCTGTCCTGGCTTCAGTCCGTCGTAGGCGCTCGGTATCGCGCGATCAGAGACCGAATACAGAGCGAAAATCAGCTGATAGCGGTTCCAGTAGTCGTCGGCGGAGACGTCGAGGACCAGGTCGGGGTTCTGTTCGATGACAGTCACGGAGTAACGCTCCTAGTCCAGGTCCAGCGTGGCGGTGTCGATGCGGGCAGCGGCCGCGGCCATCCAGTCGCGGCGGCCCTCCGGCGGCCCGCCGAAGAGGATGTGGTGCAGGTTCTCGACCTTGTCGTCGGGGCTGATCCGGTAGACGGTGCGCTGGGCAGGGTCGAGCACGGTGTTCCAGAAGTCGTCGGCGTTCATCTCACCGAGACCCTTGTTGCGCTGGACCTCGACCTTCTTCTTCGACTTCGCCCGCAGTTTCGCGACCGCCGCGTCCCGTTCGCCCTCATCCTGGCAGTAGATCCTGGTGTCGGGGTCATAGACCACAAACAGCGGTGGCAGCGTCACGTAGACCATGCCGGCCTCGACGAGGGGCCGATAGAAGTCGAGGAACATCGAGATCAGGCTGGAGTTGATGTTGGCCCCGTCGGGATCGGCGTCGGAGGCAAACAGGATCCGGTCGTAGCGGCTCTTCTCCGGATCGCAGTGCTCGCGCACCCCGCAACCCAGGATCCGTTCGATCGAATCGAACTCCTCCTTGCTGCGGGCCTTCGTCGATGTCCAGCCAAAGGTGTTGGGCGGCTTGCCTTTCAAGGGGAACGCCGCCTGGAACGTGGCATCGCGTGCGCTGCGAACCGTGCCCAGCGCCGAATCGCCCTCGCAAATGAACAGCTCCGCGCCGCTGCCTCGGCCGCTCTCGCGGCTGGGTAGCAGTTTGGGCGGTAGGGACAGGTTCGTACCCAGGCCCTTGGCCTTGGATGCGGCCCGGGAGCGTTCCTTGGCGCCCTCGGCGCTGCGGCGGGCCCGCGCAGACTCCAGGGCCAGCTTCGCCCAGATGCTGACGGCCGGGTTGTTGGCGGGGTTGGCGGCCCACACGGTGACCGCGCGGGCCACGTCGGGGGTCATCGCCAGGTTCAGTGACCGCGACGACACCGACGTCTTGGCCTGGGAATCCCACGACACATCCGGTGCGCGGGTGTCGACCGCCAGCGCGGTGACCGCCGCGAAATCCTGGGGCTCAGGGCCATCCTCACCCTTGGCCAATCCGAGATCTCGCATCCGGCCGGCACGTTCGGCCAGCGCCTCGGAAAGTCCCTTCACCGCCGCGGACAGATGCGATCCGCCGTTGGCGGTGCGAACCGTGTTGCAGAAGCCGGCCACGGTGGCCGGCTCGGCGGGGCCGGCCGCTACCGACCACCGCATCGGGGTCGGGCCGCGGCCGGTGGTGTAGGAGCCGGAGCCCTCCACCACCAGGCTGACCTCCGGCTCGGGGGTGCCGCCCGCGGCGCACATCAGGCCCAGGAGCGCGTCGGTACCCCACGGCCCGTCGAAGGGCTGGGTCAGCATCTCCGGAACCTCGCCGAGCGGCCAGCCTTCGTCGATCACCTGCAGGTGCACACCCGGGCACATCCGGGCCGCGGCGTGCGCCCGCAGCAGCACCTCGGCGATGTCGATGGAGCAGTCCGGCGCCACCGTGGGGTCGAACAAGATCCGCACCGAGGTTCCGTGGGCGCCTGACGTGCGGTTGGCGACCCCACGCAGCCTGCGGGTGTCGTCGCGGACGAATTCGGCGCGTGCATCGAAGTCGCGGCCGCTGAAGGTGCCCGGGTAGCCCTTGCCGAAGCTCTGTGTGTAGGTCTTGCCGTCGCGCATCACAGTGACGTCGGTGCGCGCGGAGATGAATACCGCAGCGGCGGCACCGATCCCGTTGAGTCCCGCCCCGGTGCTGGCGGCATCGGTGTGGGCCGAGAACTTGCCACCGGCACGCGCGGTACCGAGCGTCTTGACGATGCCGTTCTTCTTGGTGACCGGGTCGGTGTCCACCGGCAGGCCACGCCCGTCGTCGGTTACCGTCACCGAGGTGTCGCCGTGCAGCGTGATGGTCACCGTCGAGCCGCCGTTGCTGGGGACGGCGACCTCCTCGACGGCGTTGTCGACCAGTTCGCGCAGCGCGGTCAGCAGCACCTCCTGACCGAGGTTGACGGCAGGTCGCAGCCGCGTGTGCTGGACGTCATCGAGTTCGGTGATGTCAGCGGCGGTGTAGCTCACGGTGACGGGTTTCCTTTCCTGGCTCGGCACACAGGCACCACAAGTTTTCACTGTTGCAGTGACGTTTTTCGGTGTTGCAGCACCCGACACGCCGGAAACGTGAGGCAGAGCTCAGGGGTGCGCGCCGACTGAGCCCGACCGCCGCGCTGACATCCGTCGTTCAGCCGCGGATCTCGTGACGAGGTCGGTGGTCACTGTAGTGACAACCGCGGACACCCGACGAGATCAGTCGCCCAGGCCGCTGCTGATGACGCCCTGGCCTGGAATCAGGAGTTGTCAGGCGCCTGTGGCGGCGTCGCGCCGAACCCGTTCGTCGTAGTCCGCCCTGGCTTTGGTGTCGAGGCTGCGCAGCACCCGGTCCCGGGTCAGTCGACCGCGGATCGCTCCGACCATCTTGTCGGGGACCAGGGCGGCAACGGCCTCGTAGCTTCGCATCCATCCCGGCACGGCCACGACGGCGGGCCTGGCCTTGCACGTCGCGACGATGGCCTTGGCGATGTCCTCCGGTTCGACGGTGGGCAGCATCCCGCCGAGTTTCACCCCGGACACCAGATCGGTGCGCACCGCTGAGGGCAGGACCGTGGTGACGGTCACCCCGGTGTCGGCCAGTTCGTCGCGCAGCGCCTCACTGAACCCCACCACCGCGTGCTTGGTGGCGCAGTAAGTGGCAAGCCCGGCGGCCGGTATCTCCCCGAGGTAGGACGCCACGTTGACGATGTGCCCCGATCCGCGCTCGAGCATGCCGGGCAGCGCCAGTTTCGTCGCCCGCAGCACGCCGTTGAGGTTGACGTCGACGATGGCATCGGTGACGGCGTCGGACTCCTCGGCGAAGCGCCCCGCGGGCATGATGCCGGCATTGTTGACCAGGATCTGCAACGGTGGCTCGATGCCGGCCAGGAATT
>Ga0209986_10001857_pt1 | contig 19891 bp, 17 predicted proteins | sample BlataG_FD_183168 | JGI IMG/M metagenome (GOLD analysis project Ga0209986, IMG submission 183168) | Deep subsurface microbial communities from Black Sea to uncover new lineages of life (NeLLi) - Black_00105 metaG (SPAdes) (version 2) | ecosystem: Environmental > Aquatic > Marine > Oceanic >... | reverse complement strand
AGGGCCAGTCCCCCGAGTCCCTCGGCCTGACCGGCCATGAAACGTTCACCATCGAAGGCCTCTCCAACGACCTTAAACCACGTGAAAAGGTCACGGTCAAAGCTAAAATCCCCGACGGGGGGGAGAAGGCATTTGAAATGCTCGTCCGCATTGACACCCCCATCGAGGTTGAGTATTATCGTCATGGAGGTATATTGCAGATGGTGATGCGGCAGATGCTTGGATAGATAGCTGAACAAGAAGTAGGTCATGCCGACTCGCGGCGTGACAAAATGAATGTCAAGCTCCAAGTGAGCTTGACCTACTGTAACTAATAGGCAGGTGCACCCGCCACGGCGGGCACCTGCCCTACAAGACTGAATGGGTCCAAGACACATCTTTTCTGTCGAAACCGCATGGGTCTCGACCTGCATAGGCTTATGAGTAACGAGATTGATAATGGGATAAATAAGGATTCGCTACGGAGGCACCTGTGCAAATACACAAGAGAGGCGTTCCAGGTGCTGCCCCAATTGGATAAGCCGCGTATTCTGGATATAGGCTGCGGTTCGGGTGTGCCGACTATTGAACTGGCAAGATTGAGTAATGGTGAGATAGTAGGACTGGATGTTGACCAGTGCGCTCTGGACAGTCTGGCAAGAAAACTCGACGAGGAAGGCCTTGCAGACAGAATCCAAATAGTGAAAGGCTCAATGTTTGATCTGCATTTTGGGGAAGAGAGTTTCGACATCATCTGGACGGAGGGTTCCATATCAAGAATTGGTTTCAAAAGGGGGCTTGAAAAATGGCGGCAGTTCCTTAAGACCAACGGTATTCTGGTGGTCCATGATGAGAAAGGCGATATCAATCAGAAGCTTCAACAGGTCGTGAGCTGTGGCTATGAGCTGCTGAAACATTTCACAATCTCTTCGGATATCTGGTGGGTTGAGTATTACGATCCATGGGAAAAACGAGTCCAAGAGCTCCGTGAAGAACATGCCGATAATCCAGAGGCTCTTGGCCTACTTAAGAAGGAACAGCAGGAAATCGAGATGTTCAAAGATAACCCGGAGCGCTACGCGTCGGTCTTCTTTATCATGCGGAAAAGATAGTAGATCCGGCAGTCAAGTAGCCGGTAGCCCACCCAACGGGTGGGGTTATTCGAAATGTCCTTTAACAATGATCCATTATTTCCCATCTGTTAGGTGGGGTACAAATTGCATAAAAGGAGGGAAAAATCCATGGCATCTGCATTCATTCACTCGATAATTGATCTGTTGGTATACGGGCGACCCTATTTTGACTTGCACAAAGAAAAGGATGCAGCTCATGCTGAGCTTGGAGTCAATCACCGGAAGAAACATCACGAGTGGTATCAAACATATCTCGATGAATGGGATTTCGACGAACCTTTTCCGCCGTCACTGATGCAGATGATCGAACACGTAAAGAAAACATGTGGTGGGGATGATGCAGAGCGAGATCAGTCTTTCGCATCGCATGACTACATTGACCGGATTTGGGATTCACTTTCAAATGAAGAGCGTCGATTCCAAGAAGGATTTTTTATTTGGGTTCTTCGGCGACCCGATGTTTTGAAGCAAAAGTTTGGCGTTGACGTTCATGGCGAGAAAATAGAGCGTTCAATAAACGGTCAGGTAGTCTGGGAGGATGCACCAGGGCTTCGAAAGGAATACCTGCGTCTATGTGCTTATGCAGACGTTGTTATAGGCAAAAGAAAGCCTCGTAGGCCAGTCGAGTAGGTCGGGTTCCAAATGGAGTCCGCCTCCGGCGGACGAATGAGAAACTCGACAATGCCATCTATATAATATCCCCATTTTCACTGCTTGGCAGCCTGCGGGGCTGGCTGTTTCTGCGGGTGAGCCACAAAACAAGAACCATTATCACCACCAACCCCAAAATAAGGCCCAGCACATGATACCATCTGATTTCACGCAAAATGTAGTCTATCATCGTCACTCCTCCAGCGCTTTCTTATATACAATCTTTTCCGAGTCGAGATTGCTATAGCAATGCTCCGATTTTACCTCGTATTCGTCAATGATGCCGGTTACTGCCACCTCGACAGCGGCGATCAGCCCTTTGGTTTCGATGAGCCCGAGAGCGTTTCTGGACATAACAAAAAAAGATAACCGTTCAGCCGGCAAAAGTAAATCGTTTTGATATCCAACCTCGTTGCCTCTGGTGGCACCGCTGTTTCCATCGATGGGCGTGCCGCTTTTTGCTGTCACGGTGTGGCGTCAGGCCATCTTCTGTACCTGAATCTGCTTATCTCACAGAGCAACAACAGCTTACGGCAATATACGAAGTGCTGGAATAGACTGGGTGTGTCTCCTTGTCCGTAAGGCTTGTGCTGCCTTCTCATCGACAATATGACCCCACAGCCGATTGCGGTCAGATTAAACAAATGCCGATCTTGGCCCGTCTAAAAAGAGTTGAAAGATCATTTTTGGGGTTGTGTGTGCCGTCCTACTTGTATATATTGTCATTAGTATAGCAAAGGCCGGAAAAGGAGATAAAAAATGAGAAGGATATTAAGTTTAGTTGCTTTCATGGCGTTGGTGGTAATTGCTCTCAGTTGCTCCTCTGACATCGTCCTTGAGGAAGAATTCTCATTGAAAGGGCTGTATATAGGGAAATACATCGTGATAACAAATTATGGAAGCACCAACGAAGTAAAGCAGGAACAGAACATTAAGTGGAAATTTACCGATATAGCCTTCTACATGGAAATAGACCGTGAACATCCCTTGCAACAGTGCTTTTGTAATGTTTCCGGGACGTATACATTGCAGGAAAATATTGTGTTGACTATAACCAATTCCCAACCGCCAGGTGACTTTAATGGTGTTTCGTGTACAGCCTGTAATGCGAGTCTCGATCCAGTCGGATCTTTTACCCCGTTGCAACCAAATGATTCACTTACATTGACCTATCAGCAAGGTGATACGCTTAAGCAGGTGTTGCTTATAAGTTCTACCCAATAGACTCCAGTTCTGAAAGTCTCCCCCCGGCTGCCATTGCTTTGAAAAACTGATTCTTTCTCCTTTTGGTTAGTCCTCGCGACGGCAGGGTAGAGGCCCTGCCGTTTTTTTCTGCCCACAGTCAGATTGGGCTACCCCACCAACCACCAAACAAAGTCCTAAAAACATTATTTCTACTGACACCGCCTGTCAGGGAGGCATGCGATATTCACAGTGGAGATATCAGAGAGTCAAGCATGAATGCAGATCGGAACCTGCATGCTTCATGGTAGAGGAGGGGAGGTCGTTTGCGAAAGCGGCCTCTCCCTGCTAATATGTGTGTGGAACAAATGGGATTTGTAAGTAAACGCATAGGATGGAACGATTATGCTATCCAAAATCATTTCCTCAGCCACTTTAGGCATTGACGCCTACGCTGTTGAAGTCGAAGCTGATATACAGCAACAGCTTCCGTCATTTGTAACGGTCGGCCTGCCCGAAGGGGCGGTACGGGAATCAAAAGAGCGGGTAACGGCTGCCATTAAAAATTCGGACTTCGTTTTTCCCTCTAAAAGGGTGACGATCAACCTGGCGCCGGCGGACATAAAGAAGGAAGGGTCCGCTTTTGACCTGCCAATAGCGGTCGGTATCTTAGCGGCCACGGGACAGATTCTGCGAGACCGCTGCGACGAATTCGTAATGTTAGGAGAACTGTCGCTGGACGGCGCCCTCAGAGCGGTGCCGGGAGTCTTGCCGATGACCATGAGCGTCGGGCAGGAAAATGGCATCAAGGGAATTATTGTCCCCAAACAAAACGCCCGGGAAGCCGCTATGGCCGGCACAATTCCGGTCTACCCTGTCGGTTCACTGAAAGAAACCGTTCACTTCTTGGAGGACGAGTCGACGGTCAGGCCTTTCGCTGTTGATATTCGCTCGGTCTTTGATCAAGCCCGTACGTACACGATCGATTTTGCCGACGTGAAAGGGCAGGAATCGGCCAAACGTGCGTTGGAAGTAGCCTCTGCCGGGGGGCATAATATCGTGATGATCGGCCCCCCTGGGTCGGGAAAGACGATGCTTGCTCGCCGTATGCCCACTATTCTGCCGGATATGAGCGTTGAGGAGGCGCTGGAAACGACCAAGATTCACTCAGTGGCGGGCAGGCTTGCGGCGGGCTCGGCACTGGTGGCTACGCGCCCCTTCCGGGCGCCGCATCACTCCATCTCATATGCCGGTTTGATCGGTGGTGGTACCGTCCCCAAACCGGGCGAGGTATCGCTGGCCCATCACGGCGTTTTGTTCCTCGATGAACTACCGGAGTTCAAAAAGGACATTCTGGAAATGCTTCGGCAGCCGATGGAAGACAACCAGGTCACGATTTCACGGGCAGCAACCACTCTCACCTTCCCGGCTGGCTTCATGCTTATCGCCGCCATGAACCCCTGCCCCTGCGGTTACTACGGTGACCCCAAGAAGGAATGCAACTGTTCTACCTCTGAAATCCAGCGCTACATGTCGCGCATTTCCGGGCCGCTGATGGACCGCATTGATATTCATATCACTGTCCCCTCGGTGAAATTCAAGGAACTGTCCTCGGACACCTGTGGTGAAAAAGCGGTCGCAATCAGAGAGCGAATTAACCAGGCTCGCAAACGGCAGATAGAGCGTTTCAAAAACGAGAAACGCATCTTCTGCAACGCCCACATGGAGTCCCGTGAAACCCGAACATATTGCAGGATTGACGACAGATCGCAGTCACTCCTGGCGCTGGCAATCAGCAAGCAGGGGCTGTCGGCACGGGCCTATGACCGCATTCTCAAGGTATCGCGCACCATTGCCGACTTAGTCGGCTCGGAGGCGATTGAGATGGGGCACATCGCCGAGGCGATCCACTATCGCACCCTCGACCGCCAGCTCTGGCTGTAAGCAGCGGTATGGGTAAGGTGGGGTGGGATTAAGCCTCTACTCTGTGCGACAAAGAAACCCACCGCAAGCAGTAGGCCACCTGTTAGCTGAAAAAAGCCAATCAGTCTGAATGTTTGGCAATTACTGAAAAATTAAAACTTGACGGGCTGATTAATGCGTGATATAAAAGGAACAGCTGATAGTTTTTGGTGCAAGTTTCCGTATCAGGGCCTCAGTGGCCCTGTTTGAATTGCACTGAAATTAATCTTTAAGACTAAATTGAAGGAGATTTTGATGAGTAAGGCAAAAGATGGGGACACGGTAAAAGTTCATTACACTGGAAAACTGGAAGATGGGACGGTATTTGATTCCTCCAAAGAGGGTGAGCCGCTTGAGCTTACTATTGGTGCTGGAAATGTGATTGAAGGTTTTGAAAAAGGTGTCATCGGTATGGAAAGAGGAGGTAGCAAAACCGTTACTATCCCGCCAGAAGAGGCATATGGGTCTATGAACGAAGAATTAGTTGCGAAGGTGAAGAAAGAAAACTTTCCCGAAAATATTTCCCCTGCTATCGGAGAGCAACTTCAACTTAAGCAACAAGATGGTAATATTGTCAATGTAACTATTACGGAGATAAGAGGGGATTCCGTAACTCTTGATGCAAACCACCCTTTATCCGGCAAATCATTGATTTTCGATATCGAGTTAGTTGAAATTAAATAGCGTTGCTGCAAGGGTAGGATGCTCAGACTTGGAGCGGAGCTGGGTGATGAAAGGATTTGGGTATTCTCATTTTCAGGTATTGTCCCATTCGTGGAGGCCTGACATATTTGGATTAGTGAAGCATTTTATAAAACATTCAAAGGAGGAAAAAAATTGAAGACATTAACCACTGGCTTAATTTTGCTGACAATTTCAGTGCCTTTCCTGTTGGGCTGCTCGGCTGAGAAGGTGGCTAAAGAAGGCGATACGGTAAAGGTACACTACACAGGAAAGCTGGAAGATGGGACCATATTTGACAGCTCAAGGGACCGCGAACCGTTTGAAGTTACAATTGGAAATGGCGGTGCTATTCCGGGATTTGAAAACGGTATTGTCGGCATGGCTGTCGGGGATACAAAAACCGTTACCATTCCGCCTGAGGAAGCATATGGGCCAAAGCGTGATGAATTGGTCGTAACTGTCAGTAAAGACGAATTCCCTTCGGATATTATACCTTCTGTGGGGCAGGAACTACAGATGAAGCATCCCAGCGGAAACATTGTAAATGTAACTATAACGGATGTAATGCAGGATTCCGTGACCTTTGATGCAAACCACCCCATGGCCGGAAAAACATTGATCTTTGAAATCGAATTGATTGAAATTAAGTAGCTTCGCGACGAGGGCGGGTGGCCCACCCGCCAAGAAGGAAATGTTAGTCGGAAGAGAAAGGCTGGGCTAACCTCCTGGGGAAAATGCGGTCCGCGGCGAGAAGGTCCGAGCTGAACTGGTAGATGGCGTTGGCCTTCACCCGGATGGCTCGTCCCAGGGTCGTATCGATCTCTGATACGTTGGTTGCAAAATCAGCCACCGTGTAGTCGTACACAATCGGCAGCCTGTCATCGAGTCCCATGACCGCGATGTAGTCACCCTCCACCCAGCCGATCCCCTGCCCCGAAATCCAGAAGGCAAACCCCGCTTCCTCGGGAAGGCTGAGCAGGTCTCTTCCCATAGTAGCATGATACGGCAGCCCCAGCAGGGCAGCAACAGTTGGTAAAATGTCGGTTTGAGCGGCAACGGTCGACCGGATGCCGGGTGAGACGATACCGGGAGCGTATATGAGCAACGGGATGTTTTGGTTTTCATAGAGATTCAAATTCGTATGATGCGTGTGATCGGCGGTGATGATAAAAATGGTGTTCTCAAAATAATCCGCCTTGGAGGCTAAAGCGAAGAATTCGCCCAGCGCCCAGTCGGAATAACGTAAGCCGTTCAGGAATCTGTATTCCTTATGGTCTCCCGGTCCGAATACGTAGTGGCTCTGATCTGGGAGATCGTAGGGCGCATGGTTGGAAACCGTAAAGATATATCCGAAAAAGGGTTGATTACCGTATTTCACGAACTCCTGATGAGCTCGCTTAAACATAAACTCATCGTCGTAACCCCAGGTACGCTCAGGTCCCCCGCACCCTTTCATCGCCTCCTTGCCGATAATGACGTCGAACTGCTCGTGCATCAGCATGTTTTCGAGATTGTCGAAATCGAGCAGGCCGCCGTGAACAAAGATATTCCTGTATCCCTGCACCTTGAGCAGAACACTCAATGATCCGAAACTATCCTGCAATTCCTGGCGTCGCATCACCGGCACACCGGGCTGGTCGGGAATCCCGGTCAGCACCGAGAAGAGACCGGAAGTGGATCTGAAACCGGTGGCGAAGAACCTGTCGAAAAGCAGCCCATCACGGGCAAGAGCATTAAAGTTAGGGGTGACGCCCAGAGAATCGCCACCGGCGGCGGTGTACTTGGCCGTGAAGCTCTCCATCAGTATTATGACAACGTTGTATTTTCGGAGCGAATCGGCCGAGAACCCTTGAACCTGGACCAAAAGCGGATACTGCGTGCGAGACTGCCGGGTGCCGTCCAACCCCAACAACTCTAAGCTGATTCTTTCCGCCCTTTCCGACTCCATAAGCTGCACCCTCCAGCTTTTAGCCAAGGATCGGAAAGCCATGTGAGGACTGTTAACCGTCAACGTATTGACCGAGTTAAACCGGCTGATGAACGAGTCCGCCACCCTCAGGGGGACCCGTTGCAAGCCGCCGCGCGCCATAACAACTACCAGCGGGATACAAATGATGTAAACAAATAGGTATCTCCCAACCGCAATTGGGTGATACTCGGCAAGCCTGAGCCTCCTGACGTTGTACCGCGACAGCAGCCAGAAGCCGATCAGAGCCGCCGCCGCGAAAAGAAAGTAATGCGGCTTTTCCGCCACGGCGGTTTTGGCAATCGGCAGGATAGTTGTATCCAAATAGGCAAAGGCTTCGTAGCCGAGCCGTTTTCGGGCATGTTGGAAGTACTGCAGATCACTGAAGACCAGAAGAGAGAGCACAATGACAGCCACATGAGCCAGAATGATCCACAGCCATCGGAACAACCTGAACCTGTTGATAAAGGGCAGGTGCGACAGCAATAATACCGCCCCCAGGACCCAGGCCGTGACGGCGGCGTCAAACCTGAGGCCATGCACTAACCCTCGAAGAATCTCCGCCGCCGGGACCTCAGTGAACTCACTCGAATAAATCAGCAAGAACAACAGCCGGAAAAGAGAAAACATGAGCATGAGAGCTGCGAAAAGTTGCACACAAAAGATCAGCTCCGCATGAACAATTTGTTTCTTTCCTTTTTCTGTCATCTAAACGACTGTCCTCCCATCGTCTGTGCCCTGAGTGCCTACTGTCAAGGGGCCGTGCCTTACCGTAATGATCACCCCTCGCAGGCCAGCAGTACACGTAGCCCTTACAAGCGAATCAACAGTAGAGGTAGGGCATGATCCCTGCGAGGCTGTGCCATAAGTCCAGCGTCATCGCGAGCGACCGAAGGGAGCGTGGCGATCTCAATTGTACAACCGTTTCTGCAACAAGAGATTGCCATAGCGCTTCGCGCTTCGCAATGACGGTTTCTGGAGCTTATACGGTTAACAATCATACTTTTATCACAGCCTTCCTGCGATCCTGCCATCCTTAGGTTCTCGATATTGGCAGGTGTGCAGGTGACCTTCCCTACTATACCTCCGGTTCCTTCATGTCGTACTCCGCCCAGCCCTCCTTGGTCGGGCCATAGATAGCCGGCACTTTGAGTCCTGCCTGGCGCATCAGCACCGTCATCTGTCCCCGGTGGTGGATTTGGTGCTGGATCAAAGCCATAAGCGTATACCGTCGCTCCCACCTCTCGCCGTACATGTCGTCCTTGATATCGAGGGACTCATCTTTCCACTCCTGCTTGATCTTTTCTAGCAGGACCATAGCAACGGAAGCATACGCCCGCTCTATCTGTTCAGCCGATGGCGGCACCGGCGCGTCGGGCTTTACAAGGTCAAGCTTGAGGCCCGTGTGCTCCATCATTTCAGGGATGGTGGTGACGATATGCCAGGCCATTCGCCCTAAAGTGCGGTGGTCGTCGGCAACCTTTTGCGAAAGTGACTCATCGGTCAGTTTCTGCATGACTTTTCGCGTCAACTCCATTTCAGGAGTCCAGACCTGCTCAAATTGCGCGATAGTGGTAAACATTGGTTGCTCCTTGTCTATTTAGAATTTTCCATACTTCCACAGATTACAGGTCTGGATAAAGAACATCATCTAATCCTTCTCCCGATACCATACCAGTGATTATTCCATAATGATAGTCTGAGCCCCAAGACAGTTCATGATACACACGCTTAAGAACGTTAAGATACCCTTGGCATCCTATCAAAGCTTTCGCTGGATTCGAATCGAGCACAAGAACAAGTACTCCCTTTTTACACTTTTCATTTTCCATCGAGCTGTCTACTTGGCTCCTTTTTTCCGACGCCCTGTCGATGTAGTATCGAATGAGGTCCTTACGCCTTGATTCATGATCCGGCCATTTATAAAAATCACCTGGGGAGTAAAATACTTCTACAGCGTATCTAATTGATCTGTACTCGCCGACGAAATCTCCTTGTCTCTTGCTGGTTGCTCGTAAAGGTCGAATGTTCTTTAATCTAAGTGTATCCAGCCAGAAGAGAGCTCTCAGTTCGGCTATGAAGGAATCCATCCTATTCCCGGTGATGTTATTTGAGTTTAAATCCAGCTCCTTTGCTATCCGTGCTGGCGAAAGATTGAGAATCCGGGAGGCTTTTGAGAATCTTCCATCGATGTCTCGCAGGATGGATGTTCCATCAGAACCCAGAAGGGCGGGAATCCAACGTTCTTTGACTCCGCTCTTCGCCACATTTTGAATGTACTCACGAAACTGTCTAGGAATGTTTGCACAGTTTCTTATTTCAGATATTAGTTCGTCGATTGCAATGAGTGTTTCTCTCATCTTTCACCAACTAGTCCCATAGCGTGAGAATTCGCTACACTCCCCTATTGGGATCGTTATCTAAAATCCTCTCCACTGCCGCTAATGTTTCTCCCGACAGCTCTATGTCTACTGCCTTGACGTTTTGCTTCACATGTTCCACACTCGTAGCCCCAATTATCGCGCAGCTTATCTCAGGACGCCGCAGAACCCAGGCCAATGCCAGTTGGGAAAGGGTGACGTCCAGCGACTGGGCAATCTTTGCCAGTTGTTTTGTCTTCTCGGTGTTTTCTCGCGTCAGGTCCTCTCTGAGCCAGGGTGTCGTGGCGCCCCGACTGCCAGGGGGAGTGCCGTCGCTGTACTTGCCGGTCAACAGCCCCTGGGCCAACGGGGAGAAGACTGTCAGTCCCATACCATACCGAGCACACGTCGGCATAATATCTACTTCGATGTGCCTATCAAGCATGTTGTAGCGAGGCTGTTCAACGATTGGTGCGTAGGCACACCAGAAACGGGCATCACTCACGGCTTGTTCTATCTGGGCCGCTGACCAGACTGAGGTCCCCCAGTACAGAATTTTGCCCTGCCTGACTAAATCGTCCATCGCGCGAACGGTTTCCTCGACCTCTGTTTCAGGGTCAAAACGATGGCAGAAGTAGATGTCGAGGTACTCGGTGCCGATGCGCCTGAGAGATTTTTCGATTGATTCTATAATGTGTTTGCGGCTTAAACTCCGATCATTGACATTGTCCGACATGGGCCAAAAGACCTTGCTTGAAATTACCAGATCAGACCTCCGGACACTTCTTATGGCCTGCCCGACAACCTCTTCGGCCTTGCCGTGGGAATAAATGTCGGCTAAGTCAAGAAAATTGACGCCCAGATCAAGAGTGGACTTAATTATTGACTCCACCTGCTTAGCTTCAACCGAACCGCCGTAGGTCAGCCAGGCGCCCAATGCTATTTCCGATATTTTTAGACCGGTCTTTCCGACTCTTCGATGGTTCATAACATTCTCCATCCAACAGAATCACTGGCAATCCCGAAGGTATAGAGAAACAACTAAAATTGCAAACATTGCCTGCTGAAGCACTGGCTAACAACTCCCTGAATCAGGGCTTATTTTGTCCCGACTCCACTCGCCATGACATAGGTGAAGGTCAGAAGTGGGTGCGGTCGCTGGTGGTGTCCTCGGGGGCTGGCTTGGATTTTCGTGAAGAATTGGACAGACGCAGCCCCTTCGCGGGATGCAGGCGGCAGGTTGTCGTTGGCTGGTTTTCAACGGTGAAGATTTCGCTGCTGACGTTTACACAGCGCTCAGTGGCAAGTTCCCCGGACTCCAGGCAGACATCAACATGAACAATCCCATCCGGTTCTTCGAAATCCAGCGCCGGTAGAGAGTCGTGTGCCTTAATCATAAACTCGGTCCAGATTGGCACGCCGTTTTTGGCACCGTCCTGGTTTTTCCCAAGAGAAGTCTTATCATCAAAGCCGATCCAGGTACCGGCGGTAATCTGCGGAGTGAAGCCGATAAACCAGTTGTCGCAGAAGCTGTCCGAGGTGCCGGTTTTGCCACCGGCCGGACGGGTAAAGCCCAACCATTGCGAACTCCGCCCGGTGCCATTGACGACCACTGAGCGGAGCAGATCGACCATGATATAGGCGGTCTTCGCCGAAAGCACTTCCTCTTTTTCGACCGCGGTATTGTCTTCGAGTACGCGCCCATAGCGATCGATAATCTTGTGAATCGAACGATAGGAAACGAGAATGCCTTTATTGGGGAAAGTAGAAAATGCCGATACCAGTTCCAGCAGTCTTACCTCGCTGACGCCAATGGCCAGAGAGGGAACTTCGGCCAGGGGAGTCGTTATCCCCATCCGCCGAGCGTAAAAAATGGCCTGCGAGGGATGGATTTTCAAAAGCAGTCGTATGGCAACCAGGTTTCGCGACAGGCGCAGGGCATCCCGCATTGTTATCGGTCCCTTGAACTTGTCATCGAAGTTGTGCGGGCGCCACTGCTTGGCGCCGGGAATATCCAGCACAATCGGGTTGTCATCGACAATGTCAGTAGTCCGGAAGCCGTTGTCAATGCAGGCGGTATAAACGAATGGTTTGAAAGCGGAGCCGGGCTGCCGCAAGGCTTGAACGGCGCGATTGAACTTGGTCTCCTCAAACGACCGGCCGCCGATCATCGCGAGAATGTCGCCGTTGGCGTTGTCAATAGCGACAAAGGCGCCCTGTATCTTCTTGTATACCCAAATAGAATCACCGAACTCGTCAACGGTATCGGGGAGAACCTCCGTATAGTGCTTGTTTGTAATATCATACTTCCGCTCAATCCGGGCACGCAGCGAATCGACTTTGCGGCTGACTGCCGTTTCGGCGGCCTCCTGTAGCCCGACGTCCAGCGACGTGAATACTTTTAAGCCCCCGGAGTAAAGCACATTTTCACCATAGCGGTCAAGAATGTACTGACGGACCCACTCGGTGAAATATGGGGCTGTCCCGATCTTCTCTTCGGGGGGGAAAATCGTTAAAGGCTCCCGGCTGAGAGAGTCGTGTTCCATCTTCGAGACTTCCCCGCACCGGTAATAGGAATACAGAACGCGGTCGCGTGCCCGGCGGCACTTGTCGGGGTTCTTAAATGGGGAATTGATGTTGGGCGCTTTTAAAACACCAATCAGGATAGCGCAGTCATTGACATCGAGCTCTCCAACCGATTTCGAGAAAAAGGCGTGGGCCGCCGCCGCGATACCATAAGCGCCCCGGCCAAAGTAGTACTGGTTGAGATACATCTCGATGATTTCTTCCTTGGAATAAGTCCGCTCCAGTTTGATGGCCGTCAACGCCTCTTTGATCTTCCTTTCAAAGGTGCGTTTCCGGGTCAAAAATAGCATGCGGGCAAGCTGCTGAGTGATAGTCGAGGCTCCGGCTGCTCTTTCCCATTTTAACAGGTTGGAGGCAGCAACGATGAAGACTCGGCGCACGTTTATTCCCCAATGGTCAAAGAACTCACGATCCTCCGATGCCAGCAGCATGTCGATAAGGTGGGGGGGGAGGTCCCGGTATGGAGTCAAGACACGGTTCTCGCTGTAGAACTCTTTCAGCAGGATACCGTTACGGTCGTATACCTTGGTTTTGAGACTCGGCTCGATGTTGTGAAGCTGCTCAAACGAAGGCAGCTCCGACTGATACATCACGTAGGTACGGTAAGCGAGGACACAAACGAGTATCAAGCTGACAACGGCCAGGGCAATGATTGAATTTCTCAGCCGACGCCTTTTATATCGTCTTTGATCTACCGAAATTGCCATAAATCAAATCTTGCTCCCCGATAACAGTCAAGTCAAGATAAAATAGGTTGACAGGCCGTACGGTTGCTTTTTGCCGGTTTTCTTGCTAACATAGTTGTTCCTAATTAGGGAAACTGTGTAAATCAACCTTTGGTTATTATATGACGATACCTCGATAAAGATGCACATATGGAGAGGAAATTGAGCACGGAATCAGTCAACAGCAGGTTAGAAACCGAGTTCAAACGCCAGTGGGGGATCATTGCACGGGGAGCCGTTGATCTCCTTCCCGAAGGTGAATTCGAAGAGCTGGTGAGAAGATCGATTAAAAAAAACGTCCCCCTGCGGGTAAAACAGGGTTTTGACCCGACCGCTCCCGACATTCATTTGGGGCATACAATTGGAATACGTAAGCTCAAGCAGTTTCAGGAGTTGGGGCACAAGGTCATCCTGATTGTGGGCGACTACACGGGCATGATTGGCGACCCGTCGGGCCAGTCGGCGACCCGCCCACAGCTCGAATACGACAAAATCATGAAAAACGCCGAGACCTATCAGAAGCAGTTCTTCAAAATTTTAGACAGGTCAAAAACCGAGGTGCGCTTTAACGGGGAGTGGTTCAAACAGATGGATTTTTCCGATATTATGAATCTGGCCACCAAGTTCACTGTTGCCCGCCTGTTGGAACGGGATGACTTCGAAATCCGTATGCGACAGGGAATACCGATCTCGATACACGAACTGTTCTATCCGCTAATGCAGGGCTATGACTCAGTGGCTATCAAGGCCAACGTCGAAATCGGCGCCACCGAACAGAAATTCAATCTCTTGGCCGGGCGGACCATCCAGGAGGCTTACGGCGTTGAACCGCAGTGCATTCTGACCCTGCCGGTTCTGGTCGGTATTGACGGCGAGAAGCGCATGTCCAAATCGCTGGGCAATTACATTGGCGTTGACGAGCTGCCCAAGGAGATATTTGGTAAAGCGATGTCTATCCCTGACGAGATGATTTATCCCTACTTCGAGCTGACCACCGACCTCACGCTGGAAAAGCTGGAGAACATCAAAAAAGCTCTTTCCCAGCCGGATGTCAACCCGATGGCGATCAAAAAGGAGCTGGCCCAGACGTTAGTCGACATGTATCACCCGCCGGGCTCTGGAAAAAAGGCGAAGGAAGAATTTGAGCGGATTTTCTCTCGTAAGCAGCTTCCCGATGAAGTCCCTGTGATCTCCAGTGAAGACCTCAAGCGCTGGGACATTAAACCTGAGAATATCTATCTGGTCCATCTAATAACGCGGGCGAAACTGACCAGATCAAACAGTGAGACCCGGAAACTTATTGAAGCCGGCGCCGTTCTATTGGACGGCGAGAAGATCACCGATTCTAATTACGAGTTTTCGCTGAAGGAAGGCGAAGAGAAGATTCTGAAAGTGGGCAAAAGACGATTTCTCAAAATTCGCGCCTAAGCGGCTTGCCAGACTAATCGTCCAATGAATCGAGCGAAACATTGAAAAAACTGGCCATATTCACACCCCTGCTTGTCTTGTTGGTCGTTGGGTGCTCATCCAGAGTGGTTAAGCGGCAGATTAGAGAAGTAAAAACTGAGCCCTGGCAATTACATGCCGAGCCTGTTCCTCTGTCGCCTTTGAAGGACAAAATCCATCCTCAGGCTTTCCATTTCTTTGTCAATGCTGCCCTCTACGAGCAGATTGGTAACCCCTACCTGGCGGCGGTGAATTACCAAAAAGCGCTGCGATTTTACCCGGAATCCTACGAAATCCGCTTCTCTCTTGCAAAACATCTTTACAAACTACAGAAGTTTGAGGATGGCCTGGCCGCATTGTCTCAGATTAGCCCGGAAGATCCCGACATATATGATCTACGCGCCAGACTGTACCTGGCCCTTGGGGCCGAGGACTCGGCCCGAATGTCATACCTTGAATTGGTGGCACTGGACTCCACTCGTTCCGGTGCGTATTCCTACCTGGCCGGTGCCTACCGTAGACTGCGCAATCTCGATTCTACAATCTGGGCTTACAAAAACCTGGCCAGGATAAGACCTGAGCAGCACCGACTTTTAACGGAGTTGGCCAGGCTGCAGGCTCAAAAAGGAGACTATGAGTCTGCCAAAGCATCATTCTGGAGTTCAATTGAACTGGCCAGGGATCACAACAATATAGCGTCTTTTATCGGTTTGGGCGAATTGTACCAGGTCACACAACAACCTGAGTCAGCCTTGATCATATTTAATATGGCACTTGAAGTAGATTCGGCTAATGTGCTCATCCATAGAAACTTACGAAGCGTTTACGTTCTTATGGACTCGCTTGAGCTGGCCCTTCCTCATGCCCGGCAAGAGGCGGAACTGACACCCCTGGACCGTTCTTCTACCCGCCGACTGGGCATGTTATACTACTGGCTCGATTCTCTACGGCAGGCCGATTCGGTCTTCACATTCCTGGCGGAAAGCGGCGAGCGACACCCGGCAAATCACAGTTACTTAGGTCGCATCGCTCTTCGCAACGAGGACTTAGAGCGCGCCCGCGAGCAGTTTACCATTGTGACCCAACTGGCCGACTCCGTGTATGAATCATGGCTGAACCTGGGGTACGTCTATCGCCAAATGGGACAGCCAGAGAAAGAGATAGAGACCTATCGCAGCGGCCTGAGCCACATGCGTGATGAGCAAAACCAGTCGCGGCTTTTGTTCACGCTGGGATCGGCGTACGAACAACATGGGAGAATTGACGAGTCCGTGGCTACCTTCGAGGAACTGGTCGCCAAAGATCCCGATTTTGACCAGGCTCTCAACTATCTGGGGTACATGCTGGCTGACCGAGGGGAGCGCCTTGAGTATGCCCGGGAGCTGATCGAACGGGCTGTCTCAATTGCGCCGGATAACGCCGCTTACCTTGACAGCTATGGTTGGGTCTTTTATCGCCTCGGCGACTACAAGGAGGCTCTGGTTCATTTGAAAAAAGCAGTAACGCTTGACAGCGATCCGGTAATATTCGATCATCTCGGTGACGTGTATCATGCCGTGGGTAACACCGAGCAAGCTCGCACCTGGTGGCAAAAGGCGCTGGAGATCGATCCCGACAATGAACAGATCAAGGAGAAACTCGGTTTGTGAACCACGGGTTGAATAGTACCCATATTCCTTTGTTGTTCTTTGTTGGGACGTCCATGCTGCTGATGCTTGCGGGGTGCGCCGAGGTGGCTCCCCCTCCCGGAGGCGAGGCTGACAAACTCAGTCCCATTCTGACAGGTTCCATACCTGAAAACGGCGCCGTCAACATCGATTCGGGTAATTCCGTCACCCTTTTTTTCTCAGAAAGAATCGTTGAACCGAGGTCAGGCAAAGCGGTGTTCATATCGCCTCGCCCCTCAAAGGAACCGAAACTAAAGTGGAAATCCGACCATCTGCAAATAATTCTCCCCGACAGCTTCCGAACCAACGAGACCTACATCATCTCTCTGAGCGCCAACATTACCGATCTGCGCGGCAACAAGCTTGACAGCGCAACCATTATCGCCTTCTCCACCGGCCCATCACTTGACTCTGGGTATGTCGCCGGTCATGTCTACTCGAAAGACAAACCGCTCAGCGGGCTTATGGTGGCTCTGTACCGAGCCTCGGCCTTTGAAGACACGACCATGATTTTTGATTCCCTCTACCCGGATTACGTCACCCAGACAACCAAAGAGGGCATGTTCACTTTCCAGTACCTGCCGGAGCGGGAATACCGCCTGGTGGCTTTTGACGACAAAAATCTCAACGAACATTTTAATCCCGCGCGGGAATCTTTCGCCCTTCCCGACCGCCCCATCATACCCGGGTGCGAAATGCCGCTGGACAATCTTGAGCTTTTCCTCACCACACAGGACACTGCAACGTCGGAAATCATCTCGGCTGCCTTCACTGCTAACCGGCTGTTGAAAGTACGTCTGTCGCGGGAAATCCCGCTTGACCTGCTGCGCCGGAGCCCCTCCAACATCATGCTGAGAAGTCAAGAGGACACCAACCAGGTGTACGCAGCCAATTCCTTTCTTGAATCAGATACAACCAGAGCCTCCGTTCTCAACTGTCATTTTGGTTCTCTGAGCGAAGGGGCATACGATTTGGAGCTGACCTATGACATTTCAAGACCGACAATTCACTATCGCGGCATACCGGTGAAGCTGGTCGAGGACAAAAACCCGCCGACTGTTGTCAGGTTCCATCCGGACCGGACTCCGCAGTTTATCGACAAGATAGAGATACAGGCCGTCTTTTCAGAACCGCTTGACACTGCCAAAATTACGGAGGGCACTTTTATCCTTCACGAACAACCCGACATGGAAGTTTCTCTGGCTCGTGAATGGCGGGATGCGTTTCATCTTATTCTGCACCCATCCGAACTCAAGGAGGGCAAATCATACACGTTGGCGGTCACCGAGTTCGAAATTGTCGACATGACCGGCAACCTCCTTGGCGACAGCCTGCGGGGATATTCCTTTTCGACATTAGATTCTGACTCGCTGGGGTCCGTATCTGGAGAGGTAGGGGTGGAGATTGCAGGTCAGCGGGACAGCCCGGCCGTGTTGTCGTTTAAGAAGGTCGGCACCAAGCAGGTCTTTGACCTGTCGGTGTCGGGAAGGAAGTTCAAGATTGACGTACCGGCGGGGAAATACCTGCTGTCGGGATTTGTCGACTATGACCTTGACGGGCAAAAAGGCCACGGGTCCATATATCCTTTCCGCCTGGCCGAGACGTCGGCGAGCTACGCCGATACAATCAGTGTGAGAGCAAGGTTTGAAACTGCCGGTATCAAGTTCGAGTTTAAGTAGGCATTATGCAAAGTTAGAGCTATAGAACTCGAACCTCTGTCATTGCGAGCGAAGCGTGGCAATCTTATAGATGTCGTTATGAAATTCGATGTCAAAGACAGCTTGACTGAACAGGAACTCAGGTCGGGACTTAAGGCAGTTATCCGTGATGGGCTGGCGTCGCAAGCGATGGCCACCCTCAGTAGTGGTGTCTTTCTGGTTGCATTTGCCCTCCAATTGGGCGCATCTAACTTCGTCATAGGTCTCCTGGCGGCTATCCCAGCCCTGACGCAGTTGATTCAAATCCCGGCGACGTATCTTGTGGAAAGATACCAGCGTAGACGGTTCATAAGTGTACATGCCACGCTCGTGGGGAGAGTCTTCCTGCTGATAATCGCCCTTATCCCGTTTGTTTTTTCGGGAAAGACCGCCATCTTTGCCTTAGTTGCAGCGCTTGGTTTGCACACCTCGATTGGGGCGATTTCTCTATGTGCCTGGAATTCCTGGATGAGGGACCTGATTCCACAGAAGGAACTGGGAACGTTCTTTTCCGGCAGAATGAGATTGCAAGTGGTGCTTGGAATTGTCCTCAATCTGGCGGTGGCTGCATATATGTATTACTGGGTGCGAGTAGTTCCAAAACATGAGATTTATGCCTACTCAATACTGTTTGCGCTGGCTTATGTGGCCGGCATGTTCGGAACGTACTTTATTTCGACAATTCCAGAACCGCGGATGAGGGTCAGGGCTGCGAACGCGTCGTTTCTTAAACTACTTCTGCAACCTTTCAGGGACAGTAATTTCAGGAAACTCATAGGCTTTTTAGGGTCTTGGAATTTTGCAGCTAATCTAGCGGCACCATTTTTCATCGTTTACATGCTGAAGCGATTGAACTTGGATATGTCCTCCGTCATCGGGCTCACGGTGCTGAGCCAGATAATGAACATGGCGTTTTTGCGCCTGTGGGGCAGATTTTCAGACAGATTCAGCAACAAATCTGTCCTGGGCATCTGCGCTCCCCTCTTCGTGATATCGATTCTTGCCTGGACATTTACGACGATGCCGGAGAAGCATATACTGACCATACCGCTATTGATTGTGATCCATATACTTATGGGAATAGCCATTGCCGGGGTGACATTGGGCACTGGAAACCTTGCGCTCAAATTGGCACCGCACGGCGAGGCGACATCCTATCTGGCAACAAGCAGCATGGTAAGTTCTTTGGCGGCTGGTATAGCGCCTATCCTTGGCGGAAAATTTGCCGATTTTTTCGCCAGGCGAGAGCTTGCCTGGGCACTAAGTTGGAAAAGCCCGGAAGGTGAATTTTCTTTCCAGACGCTCAATTTCCAGTCGTGGGATTTTTTCTTTTTCCTGGCCTTTGTCATCGGGATTTACGCTATTCACCGCTTAGTGCTGGTGAAGGAAGAAGGAGAGGTCAAAGAAAGTATTATAATCCATGAACTGATATCAGTCGCCATGCGTCCGTTGAGAAACTTCTCCTCTGTCGGTGGTCTAAGGCATATCCTACACTATCACTTGCCAATCTCTAGGCATAACAAAGGACCTAACACGCCGGTTACGTAACCGCCGTGAGTTCCAGTCAGTTTATGCGGTTGGTACTCGTACGGCTCGATCGCAGGGATCGTGCACTACTGCCTAAATATTACAACTGCCCCCAGACCTTCAGCGTCACCCGGCGGTTCTTGGACGCCGCGTTCCGTTCGTCCGGCATCGCGACCGGCTTTTCTTCGCCGTGCGAGATAATAAAGAGACGGTACAGCGAGACTCCAAAGCGTTCGAAAAGAAACCGCTTGGCGGCGTTGGAACGCTTTTCACCCAGGAGGAGATTGTATTTGGAACTGCCGGTGCGATCGGTGTGCCCGGCAATT
>Ga0209986_10001856_pt1 | contig 19893 bp, 12 predicted proteins | sample BlataG_FD_183168 | JGI IMG/M metagenome (GOLD analysis project Ga0209986, IMG submission 183168) | Deep subsurface microbial communities from Black Sea to uncover new lineages of life (NeLLi) - Black_00105 metaG (SPAdes) (version 2) | ecosystem: Environmental > Aquatic > Marine > Oceanic >... | reverse complement strand
GGATGCTCCTGAAGCAGGAGCCGTATCACGGTCAAGGATCTAACCCCGTGTCGAAACCTGCACCGACGAGTGCGTGAAGAGGATTGGGGCAAGTCCCTGACAATGGACGAAGTACCATAGTGCGGGAGAACCGCGAATAGAGGTATGTCCGCAATACTCCAATCCCGATAGAAATCAGGAGGAAAAGAAGAAAGTAAAAGAAAAGGATTTAGAAGAAGTCGCGAGGACCTCTTCAACATAGAGGTTTCGACGCTCCTTTTTCAATCCCCGTTGATTGAATCTTTTCGGGAAGATACTGGCTAAGCATAGTACGAGATACTCTACCATCTCACGCCATATGTGAAAGCTGAGGAAAAGTATGAGGTTCCGTTTGATATCACTCATAGAAAATCAATGATAGGAAAATTCTCTTCCGAAACATCATTCCAAGCATTGAGTTACTCAGGACATAGATGCTACGTAATCCTGTTGATACACCGATAGTAACTGTATGCTATGAATAAAATCCTCGATAAAACATATAGAGTGCCTTGTCTTTCACTGCAATAATGCGATTGATAATTGCATCTCAGGAAGATGTTGCCTCAATGAATATAAAAAGACATCTTCTTGAGGGATGGAGCTGGAAGGAGATCGAAAGCTTTGAGGGGATGCCAATATTTCAGCACGACGATTTTCTAATGGCAACAATAGCTGAGATTCATCTCGATAGAGATCATATAGATAGACAAGTGGTAGAAGTAACTGGGAATGATTTTGATGTTGTGATCTTCGCATCAAGACACAAAGCTGAATCAAAGATACCAACTCTAACCGTGCATCCAATTGGCAACTTCTCAAAGGCAGAGCACGGCGGTATCGATCGAAAACTGGTACGAACCAGTCCCAGCCTGATGACTGATTCTCTGCGCATGGTAAAGGATCTAGCATCGGATCTCGAATTCATGATTTCTTTTGAGGTTACTCATCACGGGCCGTATCTCGAAACTCCGTGCTTCTTCATAGAGATCGGCAGCGACGAATCTTACTGGGGCCATGATAAGGCGGCAGAGGTGATTGCCGAAGTAATAATGAAAGCTGAGGAGAGCAAAGAGGAGTCGGTTCTATGTGCAGGCGGCGGTCACTACGCTCCCAGGTTTACCGATCTTGCCATGGATAAAAGGGTTTCTATTTCGCATATGGCTGCAAATTATGCTTTAGATGCGCTCATGGACGAGACAATAATGAAAGAGATGATCGAGAAATCTGGTGCTCCGAAAATGGTCTATTTCCATCGCAAATCAATGCCCAAACCAAAGTTTAGAGAGCTAAAGGAGAGGTTCGCGGGCTTCGGAATAGAAACGGTGAGATCGGAAGACCTTCCAGATTTTGTATAGAAGATGATTTCTCAATCGGAAATCACAGTACCGTTGAATTCATCGCCTTCTATCGCGTTCATGAGATTGGGGAGATTCCTACCATCGCATATCATCGTTGCAATTCTAGCCCTGCGCACTATTCTAGCTGCGAGTGGGTCGAAAACGATGTTCGGACCTGCACCCCGATCCGATCGATCCACAATCTCGACTAGCTCGTCGAAGCTCATCTTGCGAATCATCTTAGCCGATGAATCCTTGCGCGGATCTGCGGTGAACACACCGGGAACAGAAGTCGCATTCACCAGTCGTGCGGCTCCCACTCGCTCTCCCACCATGGCAGAGACTGCATCTGTGGTGAAACCAGGATGCAGGCCGCCCATGACAATAATGTGGTTAGTACGAGCCGCGCGGAGAGCGTCCTCTATAGTCAACGCAGGTTGCTGGCAGCAGTGCTCCCCAAGGGCTGCGATCAGCAGCCGAGCATTCAGCCTGGTAACCTGAATTCCTATATCATCGAGGTAGACCTCTGAAGCACCCAGATCCCTGCCGATCTTGATATATTCCCTGGCAACTCTCCCTCCGCCAGTAACCACATATAACCTGAGATTGGTGGATTTGCCGATCAACACCTTGGCGAGCTTTCGGATGAATGTGATATCATCCTCATCCTGAATCAATATCGATCCGCCGATCGAAACCACAACGCTCTCCATCTCATCTCCCTCTTTGATAGGCTGTAGGTGCATTGACCATAATAACCGTTATCAGGGTTCTACTCCTTCGTTGACTCTCGAGCAACGCGCTTTTTCGAGTCCTTTGGAGACGTGAAATCCACTGGTTACACGCCTTTGCATATTTAAGCTTATTAAATCAAGAGGCATTACAGTTGGCGAAGCATCTTGGATTGGAGTGCAAAATGTTGCTTACGGATCAGCAAAGATATGAATTCAAGATATCCCTGGAAAAGGTCAAGAAGCACGAGGGTAGAGGTACTGAGCTCATCTCGCTCTACATTCCGCCAAGCAAGATGATCTTCGATGTCACTTCCTATCTTCGCAACGAATATTCCCAATCATCAAACATCAAGTCTGCTAGCACGAGAAAAAATGTTCAGGCAGCAATCTCCTCTATCATCTCAAGGCTTAAGAATTACAAGAGGACGCCCGAGAATGGTCTGGTATTTTTTATCGGCCATCGAAAGATAGGGGCAGATCAGACCAGCATGGTTCAGTATGTCTTCGAGCCTCCCGAATCGGTGCAGACCTTTATCTACAGATGCGACTCCGAGTTCCACACCCAGCCACTGGATGAGATGCTGGAAGATAAAGTTACATATGGTTTACTTGTCCTGGATCGAAGCGAGGCGACGATCGGCTTTCTCAGAGGAAAGCGGATCGAGCTGGTGAAGAATTTGGATTCACTTGTTCCCAGCAAGCATCACAAGGGTGGACAATCAGCGCGACGTTTCGAGCGGTCGATCGAAGTTGCCGCCCACGAATATTACAAGAAGGTAGCAGGGCTGGCTAATGAGGCTTTCATGGACGAGGAGAATTTCGTCGGCATACTAATCGGAGGCCCTGGGGCGACAAAGAATTACTTCCTCGACGAGGATTATCTCCATCACGAGCTGAGGAAGAAAATCATCGATACCTTTGATACTGGCTATACGGATGAATACGGTCTTAGAGAGCTCGTGGAAAAGGCCAAGGATACCCTCTCCGACCTGGATCTTATGCGGGAGAAGAGGCTGATACAGAAGCTGCTGGATGAGATACGAAAGCCGGATGGAGGCCTATCGACATATGGTGAAGAGCATGTGAAGCACACGCTGACAATAGGGGCGGTGGACACGCTTCTCGTATCGGAAGACTTGAGGAAATCGAAGGTCGAACTGAAATGCCCTCAGTGCGGGCAAGAGGAGGAGGGGATCTTTGCCGAAACCCCTAAGGACTATTCGTGCAAGAAGTGCGGTAAGGAGATGGACATTGTCCGCGAGGAGGATCTCGTGAAAGAGCTGTTCCAAATGTCCGAGGCAGTCGGAACCAAGGTGGAGTTGATATCCGGAGAATCAGAAGAGGGAGAGCTGCTGAAGAAAGCGTTTGGTGGATTAGCAGCAATTCTCAGATTTCCACTTGGAAGAGGAGGATGAGGTGCTTGTCTCACCCACTGAAACGCTTCAGGGAGCAGGTCGAAAAAAGCTGTAAGAAAGCTTTGAAAATCATGGGATGCGACGATGTCGAGCTGTCAATAGAAATACCGCCCGATGGAATGGGCGATCTTGCTGTACCCTGTTTTCCGATGGCAAAGAAGCTCAAAAAACCACCCCAGAAGATAGCCGAGGAGCTCGCTGCCAACATCGAAAAGGGCGAACTGCTGAAAGATGTGGAAGTAAAGGGTTCGTATGTGAATTTCTTCATGGACGGAAATCAACTGGCTGAAGAGGTGCTCAGAGACGCGCTCAATGAGAAGGAGAATTACGGAAAGCTCGAATCTAAGTCGATTACAATCCTGTTGGAGCACACAAGCGCCAACCCCACTGGACCGCTGCATGTCGGCAGAGCGCGCAACCCGATCATCGGAGATTCGATGGCGAGGATCTTGAGAATGGCGGGCTACAAGGTTCTAACAGAATTCTATTTGAACGATGTCGGCAAGCAGGTGGCGATTCTATCCTACGGCGTCAAGAATATCATACTTGAGGACGCGCCCGAGCGAGATAAAGAGGACTACAGGCTGGTGCTTCACTATCAGGCAGCCAACAGGGAGATGGAGGAGGATCCATCGGTCGAGGACGGGATCAATGGCATGCTGTACGATCTCGAGCACGGAGATGAGGAGACCATCAAGCTTGTCAGAAATGTATGCGAGAGAGCGCTCTCCGCTAACCTGAGCATCCTTAATGAGATCAATGTAAGAATCGATCAATTCACCTGGGAATCACGCTTCATACAGGAAAGACAGGTAGAGGATGTGATAAGGAGGCTAAAGCAGTCACCACTGTGCAAGCAAGAGGAAGATGGCGCATATGCTCTCGATTTAAGCTCCTACGAGATACACGGTAAGGATACCGATTTCGTGTTCACCAGAAAAGACGGTACCTCGCTATACACAACCAGAGATTTGGCATATCATCTCGATAAATTCAGCAGATGCGATATCGCAATCAATGTTCTCGGAGAAGATCAGAAGCTCGGGCAGATGCAGCTTGCCGCCGCGCTGGATATACTTGGTGAGAAGCGAAGACCCGAATGGATCTTCTATTCTTTCGTATCACTCCCAGAAGGTCGTATGTCGACCAGAAAGGGGCAGGTTGTATATCTCGACGATTTGATCGAAGAGGCAGTCGATCGCGCTCTAGTCGAGGTGAAGAAGCGCAGGAGCGATCTATCTGAAGAGCAAATGAAACGGATTGCCCGCTCCGTTGGAATCGGCTCAGTGCGTTTCAATATAGCGCGAATCCAGGCAGAAAAGCAGATAGTCTTCAGATGGGAGGACGCCCTGAGCTTCGAGGGGAATAGCGCACCATTCATACAGTATGCGCACGCACGCGCCTGCTCGATACTCAGGAAGGCAGCGGATGGAGGGATGACATATCAACAATACGATCCTTCCGCTCTGGTAAGAAAGCAGGAGGGGGATCTTATGAGATCGATCGGCTCTTTGCCGCTCATTGTCGAGGAGTGTGCGGAGAGGCGAAAGATACATCCAATGGCGCAGTACGCCCAGGAATTTGCTATACTCTTCAACCAGTTCTATCAGTTCGTGCCGGTTCTCAAGGCTGATGAGAAGGAACGAAAAGCGCGTTTAGCACTTGTGGAAGCTTCGAAATGGAGCCTTGGAAACGCCCTTCGAGTTCTCGGAATAGACGCTCCCGAAGAGATGTAGCCTACAATCTCCAGTTCCACTCCCGAGTGCCGTATTTTTCTCGTATTAGCCTATCAATCTCCGAGAGTTCGATCGGGGTAAGTGCTCCAGAATACAGCGTCACCCCGAACGTCTCAGCAACCCCTTCGATTATAGCCCGCTTTACATCCCCCATGTCCGGTGAAAAACCGAGAAGGCGATGAAGGCTAGTTAATCTCCCATGAATTGGGGAGCTATCTTTTTTCTTCGGGGGGCAAAGAAACATGGTGATTCTTTCTAAGTCAGTATCTACCAGGATTGTGCCGTGATGCAGGACTATATCCCCGCGTCTGAACTGGGCACTGCCCGATATTTTGAAACCGGCTACGACAATATCGTTCACGGGCTTGTAATCAGCCCTGATGCCAAGCTTCGAAAGCCCGCGGATGATCGCAGAGCAGATCTTCTCATATGATCTCACTATATCAGAATATACAAAGGATCGATCGATAACCAAAGCGAAAATAAGCTGTCCGGTATCGGTATATATTGCGCTTCCGCCCGAGAAACGTCGGACTATTCTCACTCCTCTCTTTTCCGTCTCGTCCAAATACACAGATTCCTTTACCGGCCGATTGTATCCTACCGAGATAGTTGGGCATTCCCTAACATAGAAATGGAGCGTATCGGGTATGATATCGCGAATCCGGGCATTTAAAATAACCTCATCTGCCGCCGTGCTGAACTCAGGCGAGACAATCCCGGAATCAACAATTCTCCATTTCGGTTTGATGCTCTGCACAGAACAAGGATAGGAGAATGAAAATATGAAAAGAGTTTGTTAAGTGGTTTCGGAAGAAAAGCATCTATCTCGAGTGATTACTTCTTGCCTTCCTTCTTGCCTTCCTTCTTGCCTTCCTTCTTGCCTTCCTTCTTGCTTTCCTTCTTCTCCTTGGGCATTCGTCTCACGCCTCCTCCGGAGGCAATGCGTCTCCTCACGAAAAGCAGAAGAGGTATCACTATGAAGATGGCGAGCACCCCGCCGTAAAGGGCAGTCTTCTTCCATCCGGCCTCATTTACGACTATGTAACCAGGTTCCCAGTTGGGATTTATCTGATCAGTGCTGTTCACATAAACCCTGAGGCTATAGTTCCCCTTGGCGCTTGGGGTCCATTGGAATATGCCGTAGCCGGAATCGCCAACCTCAAGGGAGGATATCACAGTACCGTTCTCGTCAAAGATGGAAGTGGTTGTGCCGATCAGCTCCTGCGGGACATCGAGCGAATAATACCATATCTCGATCGTTATGTTCTTTGCCACCGCGCTACCGTCGTTGGTGATATTCACGGTTATTGTACCTATCTTCCCCTCCTCAAAGGTTAACGGATCAAATGTAATCTTATCGGCCTCAAGACGTGGGCGTGGACCAGAACCGATGGATACTTTCTGCGTCAATGTACCTGTGTTGTCACGCTCATCTGTTACATTCAGTGTTATGTCATACTGTCCATAGTTGGTATATGTATGATTGACAATTGCATATTCCGATCCATTACCGATCAATAGATCGCTGTCGTCGCCAAAATCCCATTCGAAGGTCAAATTCTCGAGGTCATAGAAATTATCTGTCGTGCCATTTGCATTGAAGAAGACCGGGGATTTCTCCTTCAGACTTGTACCTCCCGTTTCATTCTGTGGAATATCCAAACTGGGTATCGGAGAGGTCGTATCAATTACCACGATCTTGACCGTGGCATTAGCCCAATTTGTGACCACATCAGTGATATTCAGAACGACCGTGACGTTGCCGGCAATATTGAACTCATGGGAGACAGTGAGATTATCCTCTTCAGCCCCCACAACCTCAACGCCCTCATCTCCGAACGTCCACTCGTAGGTCAATATCTCTCCCTTCTCGTCACTCACATTAACCAGATCATCTACGGATCCCGTTGGAGAGAATTCAAGAGAATCTCCCTGATCGATCGTTATCTCTTCGCCTGTCTGATTCCATACATCGATTGTAGCCCTTGGAGAAAGAGCATCAACATAAAGCTGGAATGAGGTGTTATTCGTCATACCCGAAACGTCATCCACGGTAAGCGTCACTGTCAGATTCTCGGCAGCAGCAGTAAAGTTATGATCGAAAAATAGCAAATTCGTCGTATTCTCAGAACCGTCACCGAAATTCCATGTGTATATTATTGGGTTGCCGTTCGGATCTTCGCTTCCAGACGAGGAGAACCTGATAGCTGTATCGTTTTTAACCACATAATAGAGGATTGTCGTGTTATTCATTTTCTTGTACGCCACGCCGCCACCATAAGTGGTTAGTATTTTGGCATCTGCTGTTGGTTTCTCCGAGCGCCCCAAATCCAATCGTACAGTCTCGCTACCAGGTATGCTGGAATACTGCGGATCGACGACCACGGTCATATATCCTGATACATCCACCTTGGAGGTGAACGTCTCATTATTGACCAGTTCATAATCCGATACCAGCTCTATCTCGAATTTTCTGTTCATTGAGGCAGAATCGTATGGGACCGTAATCTCTGCGGTATAGATTGAGGAGTTGGTATCGAGTGATGTTAGAGACGAATAGGCGACTTCGCTATTGTACGATATGTTATCTGTCGCGGTCACAGAACCGGTGAAAAGGCTTGTCCCGACGATAACTGTAGATGTGGAGATATACTGCGTTTCATTCACTTCGAACAAGTCTGAAGTAGTTACATAATTGGGTCCGTGGGTATCGAATAGATAGTCATAGAACTGCCCATACTCCGTGACATCAATTACTCCATCTACGCTATCAAGATCCTTACCAATAGCCAAATCAATTTGCGCTCTCAGGCTTCCTATGTCCGCATAATCTAAGCCGGGATAGGTCCAATCGGTCTCCCACGTAGAGTTGATATAAATTGTCAGATAATTCCAATCAATGAGCTGGAGAGTTATCTCCTCGATCGATTCGCTCTGATCATCGAGATGTATATCGAGGAAATAATTATCGACTGCTGAGATATTATAATATTCCACATATGGCTCAACATCGGAGCCATCGATAATCAATATCCAGTCTTCCACATATGCATCAAATCTGAACAGGTTTCCAGTGTCCTTCAGGACACGTTTTTCCCACGGAATTGACGAATTCGTGTTGTACATATAAGCCACGACATTCTTCGCGTACTCTCCGGAAGTTTTTCGAACAGTTCCGTATACAATAGCCGAGTCATTCATTGTGATGGTTCTATTGAAATCTCCAGAGACGGAAGATAATTCTTCCGCATATGACTCATAATTGAGAACGGTGACAACCAGGTCGAGGTTGGTTCCGCCAAATATATTCACACTTGTTTGACCAGTTGCATCGGTAGTATTTGATGTGATCATTTGCTTCCTTGTTCTATCATAGAACATTACTTTTGCGCCATCAATGGGATTACTTGACCCGTCATTAACGGTGACATTACAGGTGTAGTCCATTCTTCCGAACTCAGTCAACTCAATCAAGGAAGGATATGTGTAATTCTTGGTTCCATTGAACCTGAAGCCATCAACATACCTCTCGCTGTAATAGTCCTCTGCACTGACATCTATTCTATAATGTCCCGATGGCGGATCATCTGCCACATATGACCCTTCGCCATCGTAATAGGCATGAGCAATAGCCCCAGTGTGGACCTCAGTGAGAATAACAGTCGCAGTCTCGATAGAAATCTTTGTGTCCTCGTCAATTACAGTCATTTGAATGTAGTATGTCTCCGCATCCGCTGCCGATGCACTGTTCTGTGGCAGCACTACAAAGGCAGAAACAAACATGAGCGCAGTCAGCACAATAGTCACAAGTTTTCTCTTGCTCTCTTCGATCATGTGTTAATCCTCCCTACTTCCACATGTCTGGAAACCCTTCATATGGGTAAGGTATTTCCGCGAATAGCTTAGTTATTAATATACCTTTGGGAATCAAAAGCGGCTCCACAAGGCATGGCCAGAATATTGAAATTCCCCATTATCATGAGTCCAGTTATTGCTAGGTTATTATCTCAGTCAAGCGCCCTTCTCCCGCAGCCCGTCTGATCTCCATGGCAAGGCGTCGGCCAGTGCTCATTTGTGTGCGCCAAAGAGCGTTTCCGTAAGGATGCCCAACGGCCAAATGAACATTTGTTCCACCACCGATCCGCGGAGCAACATCGTAGATATAGAAATTGAGATCCTTGTCCACGCATGTCTGGAGGCAGAACGGGCCGATTATCCCGGGCGAATAATGCTCCTTCGTAGCCTGTACAAACTTCTCCGCGAGATCGAAAGCCTTCTCGATCAGCGATTCCCTGAGTGTGGCCGAGTTATGACCGCACACCGTATACTCAGGGATTTTCTGAGACTCGTTCAGAGCTATCTGCTGCGGAGCGGGAAGCCGCACATGCCCGTCCAAAGAGGTCTCAAACCGCCAATCGATGCCCAGAAGTTCAATCGGGCTGTAATCCTTTTCGAGAGGAGAGTAGAAGAAATCCAGATTGAAAACCGGTCCGATTATATATTCTTCAACTCTTGCATTGGCAAGGTCTTGCTCATCTATGATCCCCTGACTGATCAAGGCGCGAGATTTCTCCTTATATTCCTCGAGAGATGCCGCAGTGAAAAAACCCCTCTCGAGTTTCTTAACCTTATGATGCAATTTCACGATCACGAGACAATCGATCTCCTCTGGAGAGGACACTCTCTTCGGGAAGGGCAAGCCGGCCTGTTGTAGCAACCAATAATAGTCTCTTTGCTCCCCGCGCTCTTCGCATCTGAGCATATTTCTCGAGCCAACGAGTGGGACTTCGAAATTGTCCTCAATGTCTGTTATTGAAATATACGAACTAAAGGATCTGTTAGGAACAAATAGGACGTTTTGCTCTCTCAGTCGTTTCTGAAAGCCGGGTTCCATAATCTCCTTGAACTTATCCAATATGACGAACTCGTCTATCATTCCTCGCAATGGCTGACCGCTGCTATCTCTCTTGCATTTAAAATACTCAGTATAGGTTCTCTCCCTTCCCTTCTGACATATCGCCAGTGTCTTAAAACCCTCTTCGACGGCTCCATCGCACGTATCCAGTGCCGAGTGCGAGGCAAGTACACCGATCTTCAGACCAGTATGGTTGTAGCTCTCGACTATCTCCTGGATCCTCTTTCTGCTCAACATGTGATATCCCTCTCAACCGGATGATGATATCGAAGCTCTTTAGTGCAGATATTGCAAAGGACAATTACAACAAGCGTATAAGCAATTCGGTCGTTCGGTACGCCTACAGCGTCGGACTGATCATCATCTTCTGACGCAGTGGAACACAGAGATCCGTGTAAATCGTCTCGAACCCGTATTTCTCATAGAGTTTCTTGGCCCTCGGGTAGATAGTATTGAGATGAAGTCTGATGCAGTTTTCGGAGAGATGACTGATAGTCGCACGTAGGAGTTCATCACCCACTCCTTTCCCCTGGTGGATGGGAGAGATATAGAGATCGTGAAGCATCCCCTCGGCGCCCTCCATGAATTTTATCAGTGCAAAGCCCTCGCCTCTCGAGCTCAGAATATACTGAAAGTTCGAGTTTGGATATTTTTTCGTGATGCTCGTTAGCGCCGATCGTTGGCTGGTGTTCTCATACTCTGAGGCGAGCTTGGCAATGATCCGCTTATCAGACTCTGTTGCAATTCGACAGCCGTGATCCATGCGTCTCGGTTTGGATAGAACCATATGCCAAAGCGGGAATGGGTGGATCTCGCTCGAGCACTCACTGAACTCAGGACCAAGTATGAGATAACGCTTTCGCTCCTTCTTGAGCTCTTTGAATAGCACCTTCATGAGTAGAGAAGGTTCTGTATCTGAGAAAAGCCGGCCGAACCCCTCAACGCCAATCGGGTTGGCCTTGCACCTGGCGAATCTTCCGTAATCGGTGAAAAATATCTCTCCGATTGGCCCACTCTGATCGCGCAGCAGCAGCCTGCGGTTATTCTTGCTCGTCTCGATTGAAGTGTCATCAGCCACACCGAAATATCTGAAATTCCCCGACATCGGAGGATCATCCACTGCAGGCCAGGAGGCCTGCACCCTCCGCTCAAGCCCAAATATCTTAGCTTCTCGATAGCCCATTCTCCTCAGGAGCTTCGTTATCATCGATCGCCCAATATCCTCAAAAAATACTCTCTTTACCCCGAGATCTGAGAATACAGATTCGATACGCGAGATGTCTGCTTGAGCTGGGGAAATGGCCGGTCCCGACTGTACCGCGAACAGCCTGATGGCCTCATTCTCCTCCTGAGAGATCTCAATGGCTAGGCAGGATCTCTTGTCAGTATCTTCCAGAATGATTACAGGTATCCGACCACTGCAATGCAACGAACCACCAGTGGATAGAGGTATTTACCGTCCGTGAGAAAGCTCTTTCGAATCCCGGGCTTCGATGTAAAGTCAGCAGCCGAGCGGGAGAAGAAGCCTATGAGAAATACAACCTCACACCTTTCTCAGAGCAGGTTTTCGCAAGCGACTCCAGCCGATCCATTGCCCCTGACAGACGGTGAACAATCATCTTGCCCTCGGCGGGCAGCTCCTCCCTGAGCTTCTTGATCTCCTGAAGCAGCTCTTTGGCCTTCTCGGCCTCGAAGACTGTTCCCTTCTCCGCATATTTTGGAATTCCGGCAATGAACTTCAGCCCGTACTTATTGGCGATCTCGGGCAATGGAGAGTTTGACGGTATGAGGGTAGCAATGCATCCACGACCCTTATCCCATGAGAGCTCGCACTTAGCGCAGGTTGCGTACATCTCGTCGAAACTGAGCGAGTCCCAAGCGTTAACGGAATCTGTGACGAGTCCGCTGCTCAGTACCTCCTCTTGGATCTTCTTCGGAAGGGGCTCAAGAGTAAACCAGTTTGTGATCTCCTCGCGCGTGAAGGGCTTCAGAAGCTCCAGATCGTTCTTCTCTTTTATCTTCTCGGCCATGATCTCTCCGCCTGCACGAAGCCTGTTCCTCTTCTTGATCTCAGCCACTTTTTCCGTGCCCAGCTTGGCCTCAGCTGCCGCGAGATCGATATATCGATTCTTATCGCAGTATTGGGAGAATTTACCGATAGCGCTAAGAAAAACCTGAACAGTCTTTTTCTTGGCATCCCTGCACAGAGCCTTGTCGGATTCAAGCTCTTTAATAGACATGCTTATGCTCATCGAGTCACCACCAAAATTTGGCGACCTGCTCCATAGGCTAATCACGATTTAATGCTATCGCGTCCTGGTCGTCGCTAAATATCGATTGATTGGCAACTGATTCGATGGCATTCAAGCGGTCCTATTTCTTCTCACGCAAGAGAAAGAAGAGTTTCTTCAGACGCAAGAAATAGAAGAGCAATGTTACAACTGCGGCAGCGAAGATCGCGATAATCCCTATCAATGTCCACATGAATGCTTCGACATCACTGCTAACACCGTCACCGTCTCCATTGCCATCTATGCCATCAGATACACTGATATTCACTTCGAACTCAATTGTCTGTTGAGCCATGTTTCCAGCTTGATCGAATGCGCGAATTGTAATCGAATGCGTTCCATTTGAAAGGCCGAGAAGATTGACCAATGTTGTGCCGTGGGATACAAATTTGCGAGCATCGAGGCTGTAATCATAATGAGCTATGCCACTGGTCCTATCGTAACATGACCAGGAAATATCAACTAAGCCGGTATCGAAGAGCGTACCGTTTTCAACATCTATAGAGAGAATTGGTGCGGTTCCGTCTTTCTTGATATCGACTGATTGAATTTCTTTTTCGTTCCCAGCGATGTCCTGGAAGTTGAACTCGAGGGTGTGAATTCCGTCTTTCTCGATCCAAAAGGACCCGGAATATAACTGCCATTCTTCCCCTTGTATTCGAGACTTAATCCAATTAACTCCGCTTATGGAATCTGAGGCCGATAGAGTGATATTGATCGGTGAAATATACCAGTTATTGTCATCGATCGTTCCAGAAACGGTACAATTACATCTTTCTGCATCTTCATCGGTATCTATCTTGATCTCTATGCTCCGCTCGGTTTCAGTATTGTCATCGAGATCCTGCGAATAGAAATCCAATGTATGATTGCCATCGTCTACAATCTCAAAAGGCGTGGAATATTGCTGCCAAGATCCTCCGTCAATTGCGTAATATGTCCAATTGATCCCGCTCCAATCGTCCGTAGCATTCAAAGTTATAATGACCGCCGAAACGAACCAGACACCGTTTCCCGCTGTTCCGGATAGCTCCGCAACTGTTATTGGCGGATCTTCAACGACCGAGACCGGTCGAGTGGTATCATCTGATAGCCCATGAGTATCTTTGACCTCGAGTCTCACAGTATAGTTGCCCGGCGCGCTGTATTGATATTGAGCCGTCTTATTGGTAGACCAGCTGGTGTCCCATGAACCGTTATCTTCCCAGTCCAAGCGAATCTCGAGATCCTCAGTGGGATCCTCCGCATCCGAACACGATGATGCATTGACGATGAAAGCGGTAGTTAAATTCCCGATTGAAGGAAGAATTTCGAATGAAGCATTGGGCGCAGTATTGAACGGCCCCATCAGCGGATAGTCGTCTTGACTATCAACATCGATGATGTAAGGCGTATCGCCAATACCATCCGATCCTGAGATATTCTGACCGGGACCGCTGAAATTATCCCAACCGGAATAGTCATTCCAATAATTGCCCCCGCTGGGATATCCATCATCCCAATCATTCTGAGAACCGACATTGTCTAATGCCTGCGCTGTATTGTTGATGAAATTATTGTGATGCGCATGGACATCCAGGCATTTATCTAAAAATACCCCGAGAGAATTGTTATAGAAGGTGTTATAGGTAATACTAGAGTTGAGATTTCTCCAATTGTCTTCATACCAAATACCTTCATTTACAGTATTGGAAATATTATTGCCAGTAATATTGGCATTCGTGCAATAATATAGTTCCATACCTCGGTAATAATGCGATAAAACGATGTTATTCGCGAAGGTACAATTGTCAGCATATCTCAAATATATGCCAAAATTTCCATTGGATATATTATTGTCCGTGATGCTCACATTGTAGACATAACGGAGGTAAATACCATACCCGCTGATAGGTGTGATGTTACATCCCGCAACTGTGAGCCCCGTAACATAGGCGAACTCGAGGCCAGTATCAATATCACCGATATCCAGATTGGCCACGCTAACATTGCTATAATTGACAACGATCAGCTGTCCGACCGAAATGCCATCAATATCCAGATTCGCAGAGTCTTTGTAATAATATGTGGGTTTTCCGTTGACTGAATTATCCGTTGTTATCGTATGAGAATTGTACTCGGGTATGGAGAATCCCCAGATATTGATACCACATGATGTGAGGATATTGTGGGATACAGTAGCATTAATGGTCCGATCCACTGCGATGCCAAAGTCGGCACCTGAAGAGATATTGTTATTCGAAATAGTGAGATCTCGAGCGCTTTGGGTATAGATGCTATAGGCGCAGTTCGACAGATTATTGCCGTCTATGGTCACATTGCTTGAAGAGCCGTAAATGCCGAGGCCCACATAACCGTTCTGAGATAGGTTATTCCCGGAGACCATGACATGAGTAGCAGTCCACATAGCAATCCCGTATTGCGTCATATTCCATGCGTAATTCCCAGAGATAGTGATGTTGTCTGCAGTGCTCAGTACGACTCCGCTGCCCACAGTCGAGAAATTGTTATTATAGACTCCATTGTCATTTGAGCTGTAAAGAGAAATACTTGAGCTAACTCTCGAGAAATTATTTTCGGCAATCACCATATTGTTGCTACTCTGGAGCATGACACCGTATTGAAGGAAAGAACCAGAAGGCGGGCCAGTTAAGGTGTTATTGATAATGGTGCAGTTGTCAGAATTTTCAATATAGATACCGTGTGTGGCATAGTAAGAGATTGATGTATCATTCACGCGTCCGCTGGTTATATTGTAAAGCCGTATAGCGTCATTAGCATTGTTGATTGTGCCAGAATAAATGTATACATTTTGAATGCTAAAGTGGGCAGTCGTATTACGAATTTCAATTCCGTTTGCGGTGGAGGTATTTATTTCCCATCCCGAAATAATAAAGGGATCCAGCGCTGTACCACTGCCGCCTGTGACGCCATTCCCCACCGTAAAATTTGAATCGCCTTCGATGTAGATAGGTGAGCGGGAAGTGTATGCTGAGCCATTATCCGAGAAGATCATTAATGAAGAGGAAAGAGCCGTCATAAGAAATGCAGTGATCAAGATGACTTTTCCTACTTTTAGTGTTTTAAAATATCCTTGTTTATCGCCCATCTTTCGATAAAATCGTGAATTGCAAGTCTTCGTTCTACTAATTGCATTATCCAACTCATTCTTCCTCCCTGAGTAGCCGTTCATTCGAATCCTCTCCTTAAACCATCTGTTCTCAATAATTGATCGATACAGACACATCTTGGAATTCGATACGACGATAGAGCAATCCATCCTATTTATTCGTGACTCATCTGTCATACTTGTCGTTTAAAAAGGCGCTCGAGATCGCCGATTCTCAGTGATATCATCGTCGGCCTGCCGTGCTCACAGGTATACGGATTCGAAGTCTGTAGCAGGTCGGAGATCAATGTTCTCATTTGAGCGCGTGAGAGATCTTGACCAGCTCTTATTGAACCATGACAGGCGACCTTCCATATAATCTCCTCACCGAGAGACCTTCTTCGACCTATCTTTGCAATATCATCTAAGACTCCTTTGAGAGCTTTCTCACCCTGCTCCTCCCCGAGCACGACTGGGACACTCACGAGACGAAAAGATCCACCACCAAATGGCTCGATCCCAAAGCCCAATGCCTGTAGATGCTCGATATTCTCTTCCAGAGCCGCCCTCTCATCGGGAGAGAGCTCGAGAATAGAGGGTGCAAGCAGCTTCTGAGAGCGACGCTCACCTTCTCTCAATGACCGCAATATGCTCTCGTACTGCACGCGCTCAGCGGCGGCATGTTGGTCCATTATAATGACCGAATCCTCGTCTGCACCTGTAGCTACGACATACGTCTTGAACAGCTGGAAAAGAGGCTCAAAGGGAAAAGAAAGCGGTCCGGATTCGCTTGCTTCTGCTTCGATCCTTGCCTGAACGGTAGGTCTTAATCGAGGAGTCTCCAGTTTTTCGGGAGCCTTTCCTATTTTCATATAATCCATCAGATCACTGAATCTCGGAGTGGCATCCTCATCACTGAAAGCATCTTCGATTGCCTGTGCTATTAACTCACGAATATGCTCGGGATCGGCAAACCTCACCTCTCGCTTTGTCGGGTGGATATTCACATCTACCAGACCGGGTGAGAGAGTTACCGTCAGGTATCCGATCGGATAGCGCCCCCGCATCAGCCTAGTGCCGTAGCCATCGGCTATTGCAGATAAAAGCAGGGGACTTGCTACCGGTCGTCCGTTCACGAAGAGATGTATTGAGGAAGGAGAAGAGCGGGTAACATCCATCTTCGTTAGCGCTCCAGAGATTTCCACATTATCTACCTGTTTCGAAATGCTCGTTAGCCTCTTAGCCGCCTTTGGGCCAACCAGCTCTGCAATTCGAGACACTCGATCAGGTCCGCGAAAGCTGCGGAGAGAAGCGCCATTCGAGACAAGATCGAAAGTAATTTCAGGGCGAATAACTGCATAATTCGTCACGGTAGCCACTATATGTGACAGCTCTGTTTTCGCCGATGCTAAATGCTTCCGTCTCGCGGGTATATTTTGGAAGAGATTCTCGACTATCACCGTTGTACCCACAGGCGCTCCCACTGAGGAGAGCTCCGGCTCGGAACCGAATTCGGTCACGAGCTCAGTACCAACCTCCTCATCGCCCGTCCTACTTCTAATAGTCACTTTAGAGACTGAAGAGATGGAGGAGAGAGCTTCTCCCCTGAAGCCGTATGTGGATAAGCTGGTGAGGTCCTCTATTCTCGATATCTTACTGGTCGAGTGCTGTCTTATGGCGAGCAGAGCATCCTCTCTGCTCATCCCCTCTCCATTATCGATAATCTCGATGCGCCTAATGCCTCCGTCCTCAACCCTGACTTCGATCCGATCTGCACCGGCATCTACTGAGTTCTCCATGAGCTCCTTCACAACAGATGCAGGTCTTTCGATCACCTCTCCGGCAGCTATTTCGTTAACGGTTTGAGCATCCAGCAGTCTAATCTTGTCTATCGCCCTCCCCCCTGGCAAGCTTCAAAAGCTCTGCGAGTTTCTTATGCGCCTCCTCCGGAGATAATTTTGAGATATCAATCAATTTCAGCCTATTTCGAAGCTCCTCCTGCTCTGCATCGTCGAACAAGGTCATCTGAGTCATCTTCGAGAAGCGTCTCCTGACCTCCAGGACATTATCCTGCTCGATCTTAGCAAGTACCTCCTCCGCGCGGTGGAGAACCTCCTCTGGAAGACCGGCAAGCTGGGCGACATGAACTCCGTAGCTCCTATCTGATCGGCCGTCCGCCACCTCCCGCAGGAAGATTATATCCCCACCAACTTCGCGAACAGTCATGCACTGATTCACCACCCCGTCGAGATAGTTGGCTAAATCGGTTAATTGATGATAGTGCGTCGCGAAGATTGTCTTTGCGCCAAGCTTGTTAGAATCTGATATGCGCTCCGCAATCGCCCATGCTATGGCGAGGCCGTCAAAGGTACTGGTCCCGCGGCCCATCTCATCCAAGAGTATGAGACTCTTAGAGGTAGCTGAATTGAGTATATTGGCAACCTCTATCATCTCGACCATGAAGGTCGACTGACCCCTGATTAGATCATCAAATGCGCCGACGCGCGTGAACACTCTGTCGACAATGCCGATCTCAGCTGATTTCGCGGGTACAAAGCTACCCATTTGTGCCATGAGTACGATAAGAGCTGTCTGTCTCATGAATGTCGATTTACCGGCCATATTCGGACCGGTGAGGATCACGAACCGTCTTCGCTCGTCATCCAGCAATGCATCATTTGGGACGTATTGTCCTGGCATAGTGCGCTCCACCATTGGATGTCGTCCCTCCTCGATGCGAATAATAGAATTATCTTTCACAACAGGACAAGTATAGCCATATAGCGTCGCCACAGTGGCAAAAGACAGGAGCACATCAAGTTCAGATAGCGCCTCTGATACCCGGCGAATAGCCTCCGCTTCAATAGTTACTTTGGAGCATATCCGGTTGAATATCTCAAGCTCCATCGCCTGAATCTTCTCCTCGGCGCTGAGGACGAAGCGCTCCTTCTCCTCGAGCTCGGGTGTAACATACCTCTCTCCTCCTACGAGGGTTTGCTTTCGCATATACTCGGGAGGGACGAGGTGCAGATTGGCCTTGGAAACCTCGATATAGTAGCCGAAAACGCGATTGTAGCCCACCTTGAGCGGCTTAATCCCAAGGCGCTGCCGCTCCTTTGCCTCGAGCGATGATATCCATTTTCTGCTCTCAGCTATTGAATCATTGAGCCGATCCAGCTCTACATCAAATCCTGGCTTGATCATTCCCCCTTCACGCGTTGTTGCGGGGGCATCATCTCGAATCGCTGTCCCGATAAGCTCTCTCAGCTCCTTGAAATCGTTTAGCCTCGCAACTATATCCTGTAGAAGTTCTGATTTTGCAGGAGCTATGTTCACCCTGATCTCCGGCACCTCATCGAGAGATCGTGCGAGCGAGAGCAGATCTCGGGCGTTAGCATTTCCATAAGCTATGCGAGTCACTAGCCGCTCTGTATCTCTCACCTTTTCTAATAGTTCGATGAGCTGAGTTCTCATTTCAAACTGCTGAGCAAGCTCATCAACAGCATCCAAGCGCCTGGTGATTTTCCCGACACCTAATAAGGGCTGTAATATCCATTTGCGAATGAGTCGTCGGCCCATAGGTGTCCTCGTGCGATCAAGCACCTCAAGCAATGTTCCATTCTTATCTCTGGTTCTGATGTTCTCGATGAGCTCCAGATTTCTCACAGTTGAGGTATCGAGAAGCATCGAATCGCCCAGGGAGTAATATCTCGGTCTTCCGAGAAAGTCAAGAGAGCGTTTCTGAGTCTTTTCTAAATAGAATAGAGCCGCGGCAGATGCCACGGTCGCTGAGGGCTTATCCTCAAGCCCGACAGACTCGAGCGACGAGATCTTCAGCGCTCGTCTGAGAAGCGAATCAGCCCTCTCTGGTAAGAAAGCAAACGACGGAAGAAATGTAATGGGTACCGATAGATCCTTGATAGCCTGATGCAGCTTACCATCCTTCAGCTCCTCCGAGATCAATAGCTCCTTTGGAGTTCGCCTAGATAGCTCAGAGAGTAGTATCTGAAGATCCGGCTCTCTGGGAACTTCGGTGACGAGAAACTCGCCGCTCGACATTTCCACAAATGAAAGTCCGAAGGAGCTAGAGCTTGAAGCGATCGAGACGAGGTAGTTGCTGCGTCCGGAATCGAGAACGGTATTCTCCAGAACTGTTCCCGGCGTGACTATCCTGGTGACCTCTCTTCTCACTATGCCTCGGGCCAGTCGGGGATCCTCGACTTGGTCGCAGATGGCTACCTTGTGATCAGCCAAGAGAAGTTTTGGCAGATATGATTCGAGCGCGTGATATGGAACGCCACACATGGGGATGCGCTCACCCTTTGAGCACTC
>Ga0209986_10001854_pt1 | contig 19907 bp, 24 predicted proteins | sample BlataG_FD_183168 | JGI IMG/M metagenome (GOLD analysis project Ga0209986, IMG submission 183168) | Deep subsurface microbial communities from Black Sea to uncover new lineages of life (NeLLi) - Black_00105 metaG (SPAdes) (version 2) | ecosystem: Environmental > Aquatic > Marine > Oceanic >... | reverse complement strand
TTTAATTTTGGCTTCTTGCTAACGAATGGCATATGATCTGGTATGGTACCGTCTCTATATAAATGTTGCCATATTATTTTGGAAACGCTACACTAGTTTTGCTGGTATTGCTGGTATAATCTCTTCAAGAAAAGGTGTATTGATTGTTGAGCATGAAACCCTAGATTGGCTCACAGAAGTATTCCAAGAAACATCAAAAAAAGCACATGGAATAGATAATCATTTGAATGATTTACGTGATAAAGTTCAGCCCCATATTGATATGTTAAGGAAAAAATTAAACCTGCCTTCTGATTCGCCAAAAATAAAATTGGCCATACAAATTAGTGGATGGGTTGGTGATGTTCAATTTCACTGTGTAATAGATAATTATCTTGACAACTATAGTCGCACAGGCCCGACGCGTCCATATTTTAAAACGAGATACAAGCTTTATGAAGACCGGATGTTTGAAGATGGCAGCAAAATAATCATTATTGGGCAGGAGTTTATAAGTGAAAATAAAGACCATTTATTTGAGGGACTTTTTGAAGTTTCTCGACGTGAAAATCCAAAAGAAATTTTCGAAACCTCAGTAAAAATAATTCGCACTGCTGCCGTAAATAGTAACGGTTATGTTGGTTTCAACTGCTCTGGTGTAAGGATATCACGCAGTGATCATGGTATTCAAGTTTTCGATGATCGTGACCAATCAGTCTGGGATGTAGTAATGCCAAATACGACTTATTCAACTTCACAGATCTCATTATCAACAAAAAATATGCGTGGCCGTAAATTATAACCCTTAACCCTGCGCTCCACAGGCCCAAATGTATATCGGCATGTGGGGACAGTACGAACTCCTGATAATGTAGAGGCGACATGTTGATAAGAAATGCACTCCAAGAAGAGGCTGATTTCGTTCCCCTATACCCTCGCGATAAATTCTCTTATGGTTACCCCTTTCATCGCTCAAAATACTTATTCACACCTTTGTAATCAAATTCATCCGTCTCAAGCACGTTCCGTATAAAGTTAAACAGTTTCATCCGCGTGTCCAGCGATATGCCGGGATACCATACAGGCGAAGCAACTACAAGCCCGCGGAACGCATAAAACGGCTGTATTACCTCCAGTAACTCATAATCCCCTGTTTTTTCGAGGTACACATCAAAGAACAAGTCATATAACTTCTTAAACCCACGGTCAATCTCATTGCCCTCTGTCTTGAGAAGCCCGAAGAAGAGATAATTTATGGTCATCGAGGAAACGTCGTCAGCGGCTTCGCCCCATTCTCCTCTGCTCCTATCCAGCACAGTAAAATCAGTTCCTTCGCGGAACATGACGTTCCAGGGATGGAAATCGCCATGAACCATACACAACCTCTTTGCTCTCTCCTTCAGTTTCCATCGCCAGTCTATGCTCTTCTTCTCTATATCCGCCAGTTCTTCGCTCGTTATGAACTCACTTCCGGGTGGATAACTGTCTGTAAGCCCGAATATGCATTCACTATGCCCCACTAACTCCCTTATCCTCCGCACATAAAGTCGTGCATCGTCTTTCTTCACGACGTGTATATCAGCTAAATAGGAAGCCAGAGCAGATACCCTTTCCTTATCTTCTTTTCTTAATTCCCCACCCGCTTTTAACCTATCCAGGTCCTTAACGTATTCTTCGCCTTCCACTTTATCGCATACGATGAAATACTCCTCCGCATCACTTGCTGATTCCATCCTTCCGTCCTTCGTAAAGTAACCAACGTCGAGCGAGTTCACGTGCTTCGGCAGCTTATTGAACGCATGGTGCTGCCATATCATTATTTGCGCACGGTCAGAGAGATGGTCGTGCCCGAACCCATTCCCCTTCATGGAGGAGATAACAACCTCTTTTAATTCTCCTTCGCCGGTCTCAAACTCCACGAGGTAAGGTTTGCCATACCCGAACCCTTTTTTTTCGTGCTCCTCTTCCGGCTTTGACTTCGATTCCAGCCCCAACTCCCTCACGCTTAGTATTCGCAAAGGAGTTGCAAATCGGTTTGCCAGATAGTTTTGTATTTTTTCCTTGTTCAACATATCTCTGTATCACTCCAGTGGAAACATACCCCACAAGCATACTATTATATATATGATATCTATTTTTATCTTTTACACTGGAATTTGCTTTTGAGATAAAGTGGGGTAGAGATAAAATATGGAAAACCTGTTCGAGGATCTGATGAATGGAGGTAAGATATTTGCGAATAGAGAGGTGCTTCGCCCTACGTATATCCCTCAAAATCTACCACATCGGAAGAAACAAATAAGCGGTTTAGCGAATACGCTATCAGCGGCGTTAAAGAAAGAGACACCTTCAAATATATTGATCTATGGTAAGACAGGGACGGGTAAGACCGCTACGGTAAAATACGTGAGCAAGGAATTAGAAGAGATGGGGAAGAAGAGGGGCAGTAAATGCGTTATGCTCTATATCAACAGCGAGGTATTTGATACGCAGTATCGAGTTTTTGCTTATCTCGCGAGGGTGTTCAATAAGCGCGTTCCGATGATAGGATGGCCGACAGATATGGTGTATTCCGAGTTCAAGGCCGGGATAGATACAGAAGATAGATGCGTAATCGTGATATTGGATGAGGTGGACAAATTAGCAACCAAAGGAGATGGAGCGTTATATAACCTTTCGAGGATAAACAGCGAGCTAAATAATGCAAAGGTAAGCATGATAGGTATTTCGAATGACCTGACTTTCACGGATCTGTTAGACCCGAGGGTGAAGTCGTCGTTAGGCGAGGAAGAGATAATATTTCCGCCTTACAATGCCGAGCAGTTAAAGGATATTTTGGATGAGAGGGCGGAAAAGGCGTTCAATGACTCTGTGATAGACGACACGGTGATACCGCTATGTGCTGCCTTCGCTGCCCAGGAGCATGGAGACGCAAGGCGTGCTCTTGACCTGCTGCGTGTATCCGGGGAAATTGCAGAGCGAACGGAATCTGACAAGGTAACTGAGGCGCATGTGCGGGTTGCAAATGAAAAGATAGAAGCGAATAGGGTTGTTGAGGTGGTAAAAACACTGCCGCTGCAATCAAAAATCGTGTTAAACAGCGTGCTACTGCTAAACAGGGAAAGGAACAGAAGGCGCTTCTCCAGCGGTGAGGTCTATAATATGTATCGGAGATTGTGTAACCATTTAGGCATGGAGCCGTTAACGCAGCGACGTGTTACCGATTTGGTCTCGGAGTTGGACATCCTGGGATTGATAAACGCAGTGATTATAAGCAGAGGAAGATATGGTAGGACAAAAGAGATTTCATTAAGTGTGCCAGAAGAGAGCGTGCAGCCTGTCTTGCTTGAAGACTATAAGCTTAAAGCGATATCTAATATCAGAGTGAGAGCGCAAGTAACATTGTAGGGGGAATGAAAGATGAGCGAGGAAGAAGAAAAGGCAAAGTCGATGTCGGCGTATGTCAAGTTTGAGGTGCCGGAAGAATTGCAAAGTAAGTCGTTAGAGGCGTTGGATTTGGCGCGGACGACGGGCAGCGTAAAGAAGGGGACAAATGAAACCACGAAGACCATAGAAAGAGGAATGGCAAAGTTAGTGCTGATAGGTGAGGACGTAACTCCTGTGGAGATAGTAATGCATATTCCACCGTTATGCGAAGAGAAAGGCACGCCGTACTTGTATGTGAAAAGGCAGAAAGATTTAGGGGCTGCTTGTGGTATAAACAAAGGTTGCGCATCTGCTGCCGTCGTTGACCCTGGAAGAGCAGGGGAAGTGATTGAAGGGATTATAGGAGAGTTAAAGGGGATAAAGGTGTGAGGCGAGGGCAAAGAAGGGTGTAGGAAGAAAGAGATGGGCGATGATAGGGGAACACCTGCCGAGGTAATAGAAGTGGTAGGTAGGACGGGAATGCATGGCGAATCCACGCAGATAAAGTGTAAGGTACTGGAAGGGCAGAATAAAGGAAGAATAATAACGAGGAATTGTAGAGGACCTATAAGAAGGGGCGACGTTATTGTGCTGCTGGAGACAGATAGAGAAGTGAGGAAATTACTGAGGAGATGAGAGGAGAAGATGGAGAAGAAATGCTCTTTTTGTGATTTGTCAATAGAGCCAGGTAGAGGGAAGATGTATGTAAAGCGAGATGGAACGGTTTTTTATTTTTGTAGTTCTAAGTGCGAGAGAAACATGGTAAAGCTGGGGCGAAAAAGAAGGAAGGTAAAGTGGGCTGCGAAAGCAACTACTCACAAGATTGGCACAGAAGAAAGATTATGAGATGCGAGAGAACCTTTTTGATGATAAAGCCAGAGGGAGTAGCGCGAGGTCTTATAGGCGAAATAATAGGGAGATTCGAAAGGAATGGATTTGGGATAGTAGCGCTGAAGCTTTCGACGATAAGCAGAGCGGTGGCAGAAAAGCAATATGAGGAGCATCGAGGAAAGGATTTTTTCGAGGGCTTGGTTTCCTACATGTCCTCAGCTCCAACGGTATCAATGGCCATCGAGGGTGAGAATGCAATCGCAGTAGCGAGGGAAATGGCAGGCGTTACGGACCCCAAACTTGCAAAGCCGGGAACCATAAGAGGGGACTATGGCTTAGACGTGCAGCGGAACGTAATACACGCATCGGATTCCGAAGAATCGGCGAGGCGTGAAATATCCATTCATTTTGAGAACTGATGATGCCGTTTTTCTTATGCAGAAAGAGGCGATGTTCTATGAGGAACTGGAAGGTAGCACAGTTAGATGTCACCTATGCCCGCATCTTTGCAAGATAAACGAATCGAGGAGCGGGATATGCGGAGTTAGAGAAAACAGGGACGGGGTCCTTTACAGCAGGGTCTATGGAAAAGCGGTTGCGAGGGCGGTTGACCCAATAGAGAAGAAACCACTCTTCCATTTCCATCCCGGCTCAACGGCGTATTCGATTGCTACGGTTGGATGTAACTTCAGGTGTAAGAACTGCCAGAACTTCACGATTTCCCAGATGCCTAAAGAAGATGAGAAACGGATAGAGGGAGAAGACGCATCGCCTCGTGAGATTGTTGCAGCAGCCCGGCAATATGGTTGTAGAAGCATCGCATACACTTACACCGAGCCGACCATCTTTTTCGAATACGCCTATGACATTGCCCGATTGGCAAGTAAAGAAGGGATATGCAACGTCTTTATCACAAACGGGTATATTACGGAAGAGGCTATACGTGCTATCGTGCCTTATTTGGATGCGGTAAACGTGGACCTGAAAGGGCTATCAGAGGACCTGTATCTAAAGAATTGCGGAGGTCACCTGAAACCCGTGCTCGAAGCGATAAAGCTGTACAAGAGTTTGGGCGTTTTGGTGGAAGTAACTACGCTGGTTATACCGACGTTGAATGATTCGGAGAAAGATTTCAGAGGGGTCGCCGAGTTCATCAAAAGTGTAGGCGTGGACGTCCCATGGCATATTTCACAGTTCTACCCCACATATAAGCTAACGCATCTTCCTCCAACACCGGTTACAACCTTACGTGAGGCGAGGGAAATTGGGTTAGAGGTAGGCTTGAGATACGTGTATGAGGGTAACGTTCCGGGTGAGGGAGGAGAGAATACCTACTGCTATCAGTGCGGAGAGTTGCTAATCCAACGGTATGGATTTCAAATCATGGAGAATAAAATAAGAGATTCAAAATGCCCAAGTTGTGGTGCTATCATAGATGGCATATTATAAGTTTATTTGTTTGGCTAACCACAAGATTACACAGATTTTCACGAGAGAACAATAATAGAAATCTGTTTTCATTTATGACCAGATTCCACAGCTTTAAGCGAGGCTGGAAAGTACTCTTTGACCGTGATCAGCGGTTTCCCCTGGGTAATGATGTTATACGTTCTCCATAGGTAGGGTCCAGGACGAGCTAATAGCTCCTCAAGATGACGGTCGCTACACAAGTAGCCGACATCCAGGATCTCTCGCCTCGCTTCGATTCTGTGCTTTTGCATAATCTTGCCGATGGGGATGTCGGCTCTCATCAGGTCGGCTTTGAAAGCAGGCTTTAGCCTCGATAGAGGTGCGTAGGACCGTGCATAGAGGAGCGGCGAACCATCCGAGCTTCTAACGATTGTGATGTCACGCTCGTTTGCCGGTTCTCCAACGTCTATCGCAAGTAGGTCAGCCGCTTCCCGCGGGCAAGGAATCACTGATTGCTTGATTGTGCGAAGCGTAACCTCGCAGCATGAGATTAGCTCCAGAAGATTCGTCATGGAACCGTCATGGCCGAGTAATATTCTATGGATTGGAAGTAGCCCACGACTGCTGCTTAGCGACCAAATCTTCGCAGTAGGGACATCCACGTGCCTCTGAGCCTCAGGCAAAAATGTTTTCGGCTTTTTCATCATTAAATTAAACATAAATAGTTTGAATGTTTGTTATATTGATATGTCCCGACCGCGATTTGACATTGGATGGAAAGGTATGAACACAAATTTTACATCACCTGTACAGGTTCATTTGAGTCTAATTAGGTTTTTCCTGCCCTTCATTACCTTTTCTATGCGTCCGTTTTCTTTTAATGAATTTAGTAAAGCACTCGTTTTCGATTTGGAAAAACCCGTTTTTTCTATTATATCAGATTGATATAGAACTCCACCGGCATCCTTCAGTATTTCGAGAATCTTATCTTCGTCAGTTTTTAGTATCTCCTCCTCTATGATCTTCTTTTCTCGTTTCTTTTTCTTTTTATAGGTAATCCCACCAGCGATGATAATTGCTACTACGCCTATTACACTGATCGCGACCCATACGACCCGGAATGTTGATCGAAGTACAACACTTGGTTCGCCTGAGTTAAAGTCTCTTAACCCATACCAAATTAATTCATTAGCCCTTACAATATCAGGCTCAGGACTCACTGCATCAACTTTATATTCGCCCGGATATGTGATAATCAAAGCATTATCTTTAGAAAGATATAATCCCCCGGCAAATGCATCGCCAGCGATAATCCTCTTATCTTCGGTCGTGGCAAAGCCAATCCATTTGAATTGATATGTAATCACGCCATATCTACCTGTTGGCATGTCCGTTACATCAAAAGATACGTTAAAATTTCGGGCTGCCATACCACGTCCAGTTGATGCCTCTGCCTCACTAACAATCGCATTTATCTTGTTCGAAAAATATTCCAACTCGCTTTGATTGGATTCAAGAGCTGAAACATATTCGTTAAACGCCTCCTCATCACTTTGAGTTGTCAATCCAATTCGATCTTCTATGCTCCAAATTGCTGATCCATCCCCCATAATATCTATCGTATACGTAGTTTTATACTCGTCTCCTTGAGCTAAAGTAGGCATAACTGAGTAACACGTCATACTCAAAACGACCAGTGCCAGGATGGAGAAATATCTACGTGTCATTGCTATTAGAATAAATAATAAAAAGGGGATAGATAAGCCTTTTGGTTACCTACCCCATATTCTTTTATTGTTCTGCTGTGGCTGCCCGCTGTCTCCCCTTTGCAGGTGTCTCTTCAGGTCGCTCTTGTGCAGGTGTCTCTTCAGGGCCCATCTTAGCTATCACGCGATCCAGCGTATCCTCAGCAGTTCTGCTGTTGTTCAAAGCCCTCCGTAGCACTGGTTTGCATTGCTCCGGCATGTTTGGATCGCCGATTAGATCTTGTAACTCTGTTTCATGCTTGCGGAGCATCTGCCGTGCGTGTTGACGCCCTTCTTCAGTGAGGGCTGCCCTATCCATTGTCTCGTTGATGTCTTTCATCTTCGCCATGTATAGCTCCATTGCCCCTTTAGCCGCTTCTAAGTCACCCTTTTCCATCATCGCCTTTGCCTCCGCAACTTTCTCTTCCGCATATCTTGCCTGTATCTTCAGCACGTTGTCTGACAACACCATATCTACCGCTTTACTATTCTCTACTGCTCTCTGTAATGCAGACTTTGCCTGCTCCGGCATGTCTGGATCGCCGATTAGACCGTGTAACACTCTTTCATGTTTGCGGATCATCAACCGTGCGTGTTGAAGCCCTTCTTCAGTGACATCTGGCTTGGTTGCTGTCGCATCAATAGCTGCTGCCTTTGCCGTATATCCTTCCATCGCTTTTTCTGCTGCTTCATGCTTGCCTTTTTCCATCATTGCCTTTGCCTCAGCTATTCTTTCTTCTGCATGCGCCGCTTGTTTGTCGAGCTTTGCATCAGCACTAAGCGATACCGCTTCATCTATGTTCTCGAACGCGATTTTTAGCCCATATAATGCGTTGTCTGGACCAAATCTCCCCTGATAAGGCGGAACGTCTTCTTGTGCAGCGCTGACTGGCGTAAATGACATGACAAGCATGACCATTACACCAATTGCAATAGTTTTTCCTCTCATTTTTTTTCACCTCCGTTTTTTATACACTCTATATTACGTTTTTTGGGTAAATAAAGCTTTCTAAAGTCCTGTTTTTTCATAATTAATCCGGAAAATCCTGTTTCGTTCAAAAAGGTTTAGAATAGTCCTATTTAGTTCATTTCCTCTAAAAAATAGGTCAAAAGATTTCTACGCACCAACCAATGCCTCACGTAACAGTTCCGTCTGCCTCGCATTAAGATTCCCCGGCGTCCGTACAATAACCCGCACATATAAATCCCCACGACCCAAACCATCGAGTCGCGGCATTCCCAGCCCGTGCAGGCGAAATTTGGTATCTGTCTGCGTTTCCGCTGGAATTTTTACCTGCACGTGCTTGCCATCTATTGTCGTGACTGTAATTTCACCACCTAAGGCAGCCTGGACGAAACTTATCGGCGTTCTCATATAAAGGTCATCTCCACGCCTTTCGAATACCTGATGCGGTAAAACGTTTAATGCCACGTACAGGTCGCCTGGTTCTCCGCCAATCGCGGACTCAGCGGGCTTTCCAACCTTTGGAATCTTTATCTCGTAGCCCGAATCAACACCATTCTTAATCTTAAGCAATATCTTTGTTCGCTTTTGGACGCTGCCCGTTCCTCCGCATGTGTCGCAGAGGTCGTAAGTGGCTCTCCCCGTGCCTTTACACTGAGGACAAACCGCGGCTGTTATCACACGTGTATTCCCCCTCGTTTGCACGTTTCTTATCTGACCGGTGCCTTCGCAATAGGCGCATCCACTCGGTTTCCCGGAACGAGTTCCTGAGCCTCCACAAGCCTTACATATCCGTGCCATCGGGACTTCAATCGTCTTCTCCGCACCCATAGCCGCATCTTCAAGCGTAATATTCAAATCCAAACGCAGGTCAACGCCGCGAACCGGTTTTTGTATCCCTTCTCCAGTCCCAAAGAGAACGTCAAATATACCACCGCGACTCGTAAACCCGGGGCTGGATGCAGACCTGAAGAACGAATCATATATTGCGCTCCCGAAGATGTCTTCAACGTCCCGGTAATGCGTGAAGTGAGTCCAATCGAAACCTTCCGGTCCAAAAGCTTCATCCACTACCTTGTGCCCTATTTGGTCATACTTCGTTCGTTTATCATTGTCCACGAGCACTTCGTATGCCTCTGAAATCTCCTTGAATTTCTCTTCCGCCTCTTTTTTATCGCCTTTGTACGTATCGGGGTGATATTGCTTTGCCAGTTTCCTATATGCTTTTTTAATATCCTTCTCTTTGGCGTCTCTGCTAACGCCGAGTATCTCATAATAATCTTTCTTTGGCATATTCTAATTATATATAGTATTTCATAGCACGCATTAATTTATATTATGAACTACAATTAATATTGAAAAATCTCCAATAAAAATAAAAAAGAAGAAACATAGGTTATAGAATAAGCTAAATAAAACAACGGCGTGCTCAGCGTGAGGATAACAAAGAAAGAAGGCGAGAAGAAGACCACTATATCTCGGGATTAAGCGAAGGGAGGGCGTGGATGGAAGACGGTGGAAAAGAAATGTATAGTACCGGCTCTGTACTTAAGTACAGAATATGTAACTTGATACATATTTGATATATAGGATGAGAGAAAAAAATAAAAGAGGAGGTGAAAATAGTGTCTGCTCAAGTAGTTTATGTTAGAAGGGATGTAGAAGCATCTAGAAGAAAACCATCCCGGAGAGAACGCTTTAAAAATTCCCTTAAAAGTTTTGGTGAGAATTTGATACGATGGTTTGATGAAAGAATAGTTAGCAAAGATCCTATTATAGAATGGGTTGTTGAGAGACCTTCGGGAAGTCTTTTTAAAAGTCTAACTGAAAATTTTATTGGAATCATTGCTACAAGTCTTATTGCAGGGATTGTGGGAGGTGTTATTGGGTTGTTTATGGCAGGTTTAATTGGATATCCCGGTTTGGGATTGGGAACGGTATTAGCTGGAACTCTTGCAGGATTGATCTTCGGAGGAATAGGTGGTGGAATAGGAGGAGGAATCATGGGTTGGATCATTGGAAAACTTGTTGGAGCATCTGTCGAATTACTTATTGAAAAGCCCGTTAATGAATTTACTGGATGGATCGTAAGTTGGTTTATTGCAGGGCTAATTGGAGGATTTATTGGGCATAAAATTAAAGTTCATTATGAAGAGCATTGGAAAATCAATTGGTAACGGATGCGCTGTGTTTCAATACGGCGTGGAGTGGTTGGGGCTTTTTAAGGAAGTTTTGCATATGATAAAAGGTGATAAAACAAAAAAAAAACTAAAAGGAGGTATATCCATGTCAAAAAGTAAGTGGAAACAATTGGCTAAAATATCGGGGGGTGCTATCCTGATACTGACCCTCTTTACCGCAGGATGCGTTGATACCGGGAAGCTACAATACAATACCAATTGTGACCAGCAAAAGCTAATAGAACTGGAAGATAAGACGCTCGTTATTCTCTCCTACGAATATGATGAGCTCATATTAGGTGCCGACCACTTGGAGCCTTCAGTTGCTCAGATTGTCGCAGACCATCAGAAAGCTAAGTTTTTGTCCGAGTTTGGTTCTCTATTCAAGGTTAAAGATGTTTCTAACAATTTTTCGGTATTGAAAGGCCGGAAGCCCAGCATAGACAATCCTGAACTTGTTAGTGAAATCTTACAGGAGATAGACGCTGATGGTGGAATTCTGATAACAAACGCTTACGGCTACGGAATGGGTGGTTCCGTGCTCCAGAAAATTTTAGAAGCTATTCTACCTAAAAAGTGGGTTAGAGTCGTCTTTGGACCGTCTATTATTGAAGGCTACTACTTTGCGTCGAATACATACATTGTTGACAAGGAAGGCAACACCATTTGGAATTTCTACGGAAAAGTCTCTTCGTCACCGAAAGTTTTAGAATCCGTCAAACCTGAAGAGTTTGCTAGAAGCGTCATTGGCTTAGATCCGTCTCAACAAAGGCTCGTTAAGGCTATGATGTCCATTACTGATCACTACACAGAGTATATCAAGTGGTTGATGCAAGCAGATATCGATAAGTCACCAAACAAAAACTACTTCACAGATTACCCAGAGGAGAAGAGAGATAGATATATTGGCGTGTACCCAGCATCTGACAGGTCTCATGTCCCTCATGTCTCCAGCGCGCCAGCTCAGTAAAACGGCTGAATTGATGCTGTATGCTGTATTATATAAGTTTAGGGATGCGAGTCTCTGTACCAAATAGACAAAAGACGATGGAAAAAATAAAAACCGAGCAAGAGTTTAGGATGAGCCATGTTTTAACACAGCGTGGAGCGGCTGGGGCTTAAAGGTAGATTTTGTGGTGTGCGTACAAGCAAGTCATCAAAAACCAAAACCGAACTATTTATATATAGAAAAAACCAATAAAATAGAGCGAAGAAAAAAATGAACTCGAAGAGGATACTCATATTCGCGATATTTGCGCTGGCGATAATGCTCGCAGTTCTATTCAGCGGATGCATTAGCAAAGAAGAACCGTCAAGCGAAATATCAATGACCGATATTGACAGGATGACATCCGATATAACCGAAAACGTGAACTTAAACGACCCAACGGTCAGCATATCCACAAAACTTTTAGCTGACGACCCGAGCAAAGAGATTGAATTAGAAAGTGTAGATGTAACAACGATACAGTATGTTTATAACTTCTCGATAACCGCAGACCGAACGATGGATGACACATTGGTTGTCGTTGGTAAAGATGCCCGCGGAGAGATTGTATATAACAAAACAGAGCCAATACATTTAGAATCCGGTGAAACGCAATTCTTTATGGTGTATATTCCCGTTCATAAACGCGATGGTCAGATAATCGAAGACCTTACGCTCACATTCAAAACGTTAGACGAGGAGACTATTGAGATTAAGACGAAGATAAAGACCGAGAAGAAGCCTTATGCTGTGTCAGATAAATTGAAAAAGACATTTGCGAGTTTCGACAGCGATAAGGATGGGACGTTGTCAGAAAGCGAGAGGCAGACCTGGTGGGATTGGGTTGAAGAGAATGTCAAATATGTGTCAGATGTGCCAGATGAATTCGGCGATTACACGAAGACACCAGACGAAACGGTTAACGAAGGTGGCGGCGATTGTGAAGATATGGCGGTTTTGAATGCTGAGTTTTACAAGTCTCATGGTTATGAGGTGCAGATATTATATGTGGCGACTGATAAGGTAGGGGCATACAAAGGAAAGCGTGACCATGCACTTACCAGGGTGAAGATAGCGGATGAGTGGATGGTTGTAGATAATGCTGCTGGAGGCAGATTAGGGGATACAATCGTAACTCCAGCGATACCCCATCCCGTAGATTTTTCATTGGAGCAGTGGTTGAAGATCCATCCCATAAAAGGCGAGAAGATAGACCAAAATGCAATAGATGCAAAAGGTTATGATTTTAACTATGACGGAAAAGCGGATTTGGCAATATTCGATCTAAATAAAGATGGTGTCGTTGACACATACGAGTTCTATAAAGATGGAAAGAAGATACAAGAGAGACATTTTGAAGATGGAGAATTGATTAAGACCAATTATTACGATGAGGAGGGGAATTTGATTTTGGGGGAGACACCGGAATCGGAGGTTAGTCCGAAAGTTACAGTCAAGCCAACACATACTCCGATTGTAACACCTACCGAAACTGGACCTGTCGTATCTGAAAAAGATGAATATGAATCAGAAGCTCGAAGAATATATGGTGAAATGAACAAGCTACATGAGGAGTGCCTTTTTGGTTCTTCGACATGGAAAAGGGTTGATGAGGCTGCTTTACAAAAGGAAGAAAAAATTATCCCACCAAAAGGAACTGAGATTTTGCATGATACTTGGATTAAATACCTTAAAACTCATATAGAATACTTAGATTTGAGCAACAAAGAAAATGTGGAGCTTGATAAAGCACTAGAAGCTATCTACTCACGTGATTATGAACTGTCTGGTGAGTATTATAAAAAAGCGGATTATTATAAGGATTTGGCCCTTGAAAAACGTCACGAGGCAAGTAGTTATCACGATTTTTTATGGGATGAATGCCAGAAATTTATCTTCACATCATGAACTCAAGACTAAACCAAACATGAAAGGAGAAGTTAAAAATTGGGTAGAACAAGCAGAACACGACATAGAAGTTGCGGAATACAATCCCAAATTAAAGGGAATATGCTGGATGCTGCTGCTTTTTATTCCGAAGATTTTTAAATATAAAAATCAATTTTGAATTCAAGGAGAATACAAATAAGATTGTAGAGGTATGAAAAATGAAGGCAACATTGGACTTACCTGAAGAGATAACAAGCATCTGTAAAGTTAGAAGAGACGAGCTTGGGGCTTTTTTTAGGAAAATAATAGCGATAGAACTCTATCGAGAGGAATTGGTATCCCTTGGAAAAGCGGCGGAGATCGCGGGATTGGACAGAATCGCCATGATGGATTTATTGAGAGAGCGAAAGGTTCCAATTCAGTATGGAACAGACGATCTGGAAAGAGATATTAAGACCATGGAAACGGTTTTAGAATGATCACGGTTGTAAGTAATACCGGACCTTTGATTGCTTTAGCTAAAGAATTGAATGCACGTCTTGTTCTGATAGATGAGAGAATTCCAAGGGAGACGCTTGAGTTATTGGGATTTAGCATTACAGGGACAGTTGGCATCTTGATACGGGCTGCAAATGATGGATTAATTGGAATGAAAGAATCTTTAGATGGACTTAGAAAGAAGGGATTTTGGATGTCAGATGAGCTTTACAGCCGAGCTTTAAGGATGGGTGGGGAGAGGTAGTATAATTCACTCACTCTGCGAGGGAGGTATAGGAATGGGCGGAGAAACAGACTCAATAATAGAGCGAGTAATCGAATATTGCAGAAGAGTTGACCGCGAGTTCAGATTAAAGCGAGTGGTACTGTTTGGTTCGAGGAGCAGAGGTGACTTTTATCCGCACAGTGATATTGACCTTCTTCTGGTATCTGATGACTTCCCGGATGACTGGTTCAAGAGACAGGCGAAATTATACTTTTTGAAGTTGAAGCAGATTGAACCTATTGGCTACACCACGACTGAAATACGCAGAATGATGGAGGAAGGCAATAAGTTTATCGAGAATGTTTTCCGGGAGGGAAAAGAGATTGAACTAAATAAGTTTCGTGTAAGAAGCGTGAAATGAAGAACCTTGAAGAGGAGAGAGGGGAGAGGGGATGATTAAAATTTTTGTACTTGTTGCTTATCGCAAAGCACGCAGAGAACACAGAGCAATCTAAATTATTAAAAATCCCCGCGGTCTCGGCGCTCTCTGTGGTGAACAGTTGCCCATATCATAAGTCCATAGGCAGAGCTATCTCCAATCTCTTCTCACCTATCAGCAGTTCCTTAACGTTCAATACCACCCCATCAAACGTCACCATTATTTCTATCGAATTTGAAACGAAGTTCGCTAATATCAAAGAATCCCTACCTCCTAATCCGTAGTTTGCCCCTATCGCCAATCCTAATTTCGTGATTTTCTTTGTTTGATCCAGGAATAGTATTGTATTCAAATCCATGTAATCGCTCAGTGTATTTTTAGCGTCCTCACGCTTCCATTTTTGCTTATAAACCAGTGTGTGATAGGCTTCGTGGATTATAGTTGGATTTACTGCGTTATATCGGTGTTTCGCCAATATTTCTGTCTTAGAATTGTCTGGATGCTCCTTATCCAGGAAAGCCACCAATACATTCGTATCTACTCCCAGATACTTTTTATTTCCTTTGGTGTTGCCCATTCTGGTCTCCCTGTTCTTTCCACTTTTAAACCAAAGAAATCTTCTATATTTCGCTTTTTCTCCCTCTTCGGTCTTAATAGGATTTCATCCTCTTTTTCTTCAATTGATATGAGCATCCCCGCTTTGATTTGCAACTTCTCCCTAACGGATTGAGGAATCACAATCCGTCCTTCTGCATCTATTCTTGCTTCCATATTCCCACTAAATATAAGTGGGATTTTATGCAATAAAAACTTTTATGCACGGTCCCGCAGGATGTAGTTTCAAACACAGGCGACTGCTTGAATCATCGTTTTCAATGTTTTTCTGGCTGTTAAGCTTCGCAGCCTGCCGTAATCAATCGGCATAGACTGTCACCAGTGCTCTTGGTTCGGCGAAAACCTGAACTTCCTCTTCCGGAACTTCAGGTATAGGTTCTCCGTCTTCGATTAATTCTTCAATTATCATTTCAACTGGTTCAACCACCACTTTAAAAACATACGTCCTCATTTTTGGTTCACTTTTGTTCATACAAATACTTTATAAACTTACTTGCTTAAATTTATTTTTCTTTCGATATCGAATAAATCAGTGGAATCTGTGTAAATATGCTTTTTATTCCGAAGACTTGTAGCAATCGTTCACTACAAAGCCCGCAGAGAACACAGAGAGTCATCGTAGGTGTGAGGTTTGAGGGTTCCGGTTTGAGGAGTTTGGCTTACTCACACCTGACAACTCACACCTCATACCTTCACGTCATCTCAGCGCTCTCCGTGATCTCGGCGGTAAACAAATGCACTTTTTTATTCCTCCTCATCCATCACCTTATATTCCGCATCCACGGGACCCTTCCCTTTTTCCCCTTCCTTTGCCTTTGGACCCTCTCGTTGTTGATACTGTGCCCCGGCTTGTTGATATGCACGCGTTGAAATATCGTGGAATGCACGTGTCAGTTCTTCCATCTCAGCCCGCATCTTGTGGACGTCTTCGCTCTTTATCGTCTCCTTCAATCGTTCTGTAATCGCATTTATCCGCGTCCGTTCGTCACTCGTGACCTTATCGCCCAGATCAGTGAGTGCCCTTTCGGTAGTATATATAAGATTCTCCGCTTGATTCTTTGTTTCCACGGTTTCACGACGCCTTTTATCTTCCTCTTCAAATCGCGTCGCCTCCTCAACCATCCGGTCTATCTCACTTTGGGATAGTTTGGTCGAAGCGGTGATGGTGATTGCCTGCTGCTTCCCCGTGCCCATGTCCCTGGCTGTGACGTTTAATATGCCATTGGCATCTATGTCGAAGGTAACATCGATCTGAGGTACGCCTCTTGGCGATGGTGGAATATCCATCAGATGGAACCGCCCCAGGGAAGTGTTATCGCGCGCAAATTCGCGCTCACCTTGCAGGACGTTGATCTCGACACTCGTTTGATTATCCGCCGCGGTCGAAAATGTCTCACCCTTCCGCGTGGGAATCGTGGTGTTCCGTTCTATCAATTTGGTGAATACGCCGCCTAAAGTCTCAATGCCAAGCGAGAGTGGGGTGACGTCCAGCAGCAGCACGTCCTTCACTTCTCCCGTTAGCACACCTGCTTGTATTCCGGCACCCGTAGCCACGCATTCCATCGGGTCAACGCCACGCTCTCCTTTTACACCCACGAACTCCTCGACGAATTTCTGCACTATTGGCATTCTCGTCGGTCCACCGACGAATATGATTTTGGTGACGTCACGAGGAGAGAGTTTGGCATCCTTTAGTACCTGGTCTATTGACCCTTTGCATTTTTCTACTATTGGTCGCACGAGTTCCTCTAATTTTGACCTCGTTAGTTTCATGACAAGATGCTTCGGTCCCGAAGCGTCTGCGGTGATGAACGGTAGGTTTATATCGGTCTCAAGCACGTTGGAAAGTTCTATCTTCGCTTTTTCACTCGCTTCCCGCAGCCTTTGCAACGCCATACTATCCTTTCTCACGTCTATTCCCGATTCCTTCTTGAACTCTTCCGCCACGTAATCCACGAGTGCGTTATCCATGTCCGTTCCACCCAACTGAGTGTCGCCACTCGTGGATATGACCTCGAATACGCCCTCACTGAACTCCATAGTCGTTACGTCGAGTGTGCCACCGCCGAAATCGAATACCAGAATCTTCTGCTCTTTCTCCGTTTTATCAATTCCATAAGCAAGCGCCGCGGCTGTGGGCTCGTTAATTATTCTGACGACTTCTAAACCTGCAATCGCACCTGCATCCTTCGTCGCAGTCCTCTGGTTGTCGTTGAAGTATGCCGGCACCGTTAGGACCGCCTTGTCAACTTTATCGCCAAGGAATGCTTCTGCATCGCGTTTTATTTTTTGAAGAATGAAAGCGGTTATTTGTTGCGGCGTGTATTCCTTGCCCTGAACCTTCACCTTATAGTCCGTGCCCATCTTCCGCTTGATTGCCATCACCGTTCCTTCAGGATTGGACACCGCCTGTCTTCTCGCGGGTTCTCCAACCAGCATCTGCCCATCTTTCGTAAATGCCACATACGAGGGAAAGGCTTTGCCGCCAAGACTCGTCCCCTCAGCGCTCGGGATTATCGTGGATTTACCACCTATCAGCGCAGCCGCAGCCGAATTGCTCGTTCCTACGTCTATACCTATTGTTTTTGCCATCTTTTAACCAACCTCCAAATTTACTTAGTAATATCACTTTTAATCTTTATAAAACTATCCTCTTTCAACACTTACAACTTCTTGTATAACGTCTTGCGGATAAAAGAAGTTGCCAACGGCAATTTGGGCGGAGGTGCGAAGCACCGTAGTCTTTTATCCGCTGTTAGGTGCAGTAGCGATTCCTTCCCTTCATCATCTGTTAAAGTTTTAAGCCTTTAGCTACAGATCTACCCAACTCCGGATCAGCCTTTGTCAGGTTCTCAATCACCCGCTGCTGGATCGGTTTGTCAATGTGCATGAGATCCGCGATGAGGTTATCCACCAGATGTTCTTGGTCCATCTTGCTCAAGGAACGATATCTCTCCCCAGCCTGTTCGAAATCATTCGTTATGCTGATCTTGCGACGAGTCACTTCTCCCTCAACTCGATATACACGTAAGGGGTCCGCCGGAGCCTCCATAGGCATACCGCCAGCTAAGCTATTGGGCTCATAATTGACCTGGCCGCTGAATTCCCCAAACTGCATGGCTCCATCGCGCTGATTGTTGTCGGCCGGCACCAAAGGGCGGTTGATGGAAAGTTGCAGATAGTTCGCTCCTAACCGATAGCGCTGAGTATCAGCATAGGAGAATGTTCGACCCTGGAGCAACTTGTCATCGGAAAACTCGATCCCGGGAACGATGCTGGCGGGACAGAAAGCCGCCTGCTCCACTTCGGCGAAGAAGTTATCAGGATTGCGATTGAGCACCATTTTGCCCACAGGCATCAACGGGAAATTATCCTCAGGCCATGTCTTTGTGGCATCGAGTAGATCAAAATTTTGTTTCAATTCGTCAGCAATATCCATCAACTGGACATTGAGTTCGTATGCAACCTCTTCTCCGCTGGCGATCGTATCGTAGAGGTCACGAGTAAGGTAATCGGGGTCTACACCAGCCAACCGGGTTGCTTCATGACGGTCAAGGTTCTGCACACCCAATTTCGGTTTCCAGTGGTATTTCACATACACCGCCTTTCCCTCGGCGTTCACCCACACATAGGTATTGACGCCAAACCCCTCCTGCATCCGGTAGCTTTTCGGCGTCCCGCGGTCGGAAAAAAGCCAGGTAATCATGTGGGTCGATTCTGGCGTCAGGGATATAAAATCCCAAAAGCGGTTATGCGCGGAAGAGGCGGATGGAATATTGCTATCCGGTGCGCCCTTGAAGGCATGAACCATATCCGGGAACTTAATGGCGTCCCGAATGAAAAATACTGGCAAGTTGTTCCCTACAAGATCATAGTTCCCCTCCTCAGTGTAGAACTTAACGGCAAATCCACGGGGATCACGCACTGTATCCGCAGAGCCCCGTCCACCCGTTACCGTGGAAAACCGTACAAAGACAGGGGTCTTTTTATCAGGGTCCTGGAGGAATTTCGCCTTCGTATAAGGTCCCATGCTCTTGTAAACCTGAAAGTAGCCGTGTGCCCCTGCCCCCTTGGCGTGGACAACCCGTTCAGGGATGCGCTCCCTGTCAAAGTGAGCCATCTTCTCGATAAACTGGACGTCTTGTAACAACACTGGACCGCGTTCGCCAACGGTCATCGAGTTCTGGTTGTCTGTGATTGGGACACCCTGGTTCGTGGTCAAATATCTTTCTTTTTTTTCTTTCATGATGTCATCCTCCTTTGGTACATTTTTTACTTTCTAACTTTTAAATAGTTTAGGATATGAAATAACTTCTGCATTTTTTTCTGTAAGACTTCAAATTTTCCACTGATAAAATCAAGATCAATTTTCAAAGTATGTCTTCACGATCAATTCCAGGTATGATTTATCCACTTCATTGAATGCGTCAAATTCGGTGCTATCAACGTCCAGTACTGCTATCAATTTGTTATCTCTTGTTACAGGCACAGCGAGTTCAGATTTGGTGAGCGAATCGCAGGCAATATACTTCGGGAACTTTGTTACATCGTGTACAATGATGGTTTCCTGCCGTGTAGCACAAGCACCGCAAACGCCCTTTTCGTATGGGATTATACCACAAGCAAGCACTTCGCCCTGATAAGGTCCAATTTGCAACGAGTTCTCGCCACGGACTCTATAAAACGCAACCACAAAGAAATAGGGCATGCACGTCTTCAGGACTGCACTTATGATTG
>Ga0209986_10001853_pt1 | contig 19911 bp, 15 predicted proteins | sample BlataG_FD_183168 | JGI IMG/M metagenome (GOLD analysis project Ga0209986, IMG submission 183168) | Deep subsurface microbial communities from Black Sea to uncover new lineages of life (NeLLi) - Black_00105 metaG (SPAdes) (version 2) | ecosystem: Environmental > Aquatic > Marine > Oceanic >... | reverse complement strand
AGGAAGAGATAGGAATTAAGGTGATTGCAGCAAGAGACGGAATGCAGTTTGCCCTATGACTTTTATTTTTGACTTTGACGGCACACTAACCAACCCATTTCCTCATGCAGATGCAATGAAAGAGATGATGGTAAGGATTCTTGTGTCCAAAGGGATTTCCGAATATTTTGATATTTAATTTTACTTTCTATGTTAAAACTTGGAATAACAGGAATACCCGGTGGTGGTAAGAGCACTATCTTTACCGCCCTTACCCGTAAAGAGGCTACTTATATATCAGAGCCTGATGTTGCAGTAGTAAGCATATCCGACGAAAGACTGGATTATCTTACCCGTATATTCAAAAAGGAGAAAGTAGTGTATGAGGCAATAGAGTTTATAGATGTGAAAAACAATAAAAACCTGTTGAAGAATATGGATATTTTGATTGTGGTTGTGCCTTTTTTTGGCGGCTTTGATACCCCTAAAAATTATCTAGAAGAGGTAGAAAATGAGTTTATAGTTGAAGATGCTCTCCTGTGCGTGGAAAGATGTAAGAGGATTGAAAAGAACAAGAAGGAAGAGACAGAAGGAGAATTAGACCTGCTGAGGAAGCTTGGAACGACCCTGGAGGAGGAAAAACCGCTTCGTGTCTATGAGTTGAATCCCTGGGAAAATAAAATCATAAAGGGATTTACATTTTTGTCTATAAAACCCTGTATCTGTATTTTAAATCTTGAGGAAGGGATAGAAGAAAAAGCCGTGAGTTTCCCATCTGTGCATTCGATTCCTGTGATAGCGGTGTATGGTGAACTCGAAAAGGAGGTTATTCTTACAGGAGACGAAGAGGAGATGAGGGCAGAATTTGGACTGGGACCTCCCCTTATACTGAGACTCAAAAACACTGTGTTTGAAGCCAAAAACATTATAACATTCTATACGGTCGTTGGTAAGGAAGCCCGGGCATGGAATATAGAGAAAGGGACAACTGCAATAGAAGCAGCAGCGAAAATACATTCAGATATAGCACACGGTTTTATAAAAGCAGAGGTGGTTTCATTTGATGATTTAAAAGAGACCGGTTCTTTCAATGAGGCAAAACACCAAGGCAAGGTGAGCCTTGAAGGAAAGGAATATGAGATTAGCGACGGTGATGTAATAGAGTTCAGGTTCAATGTATAGCTTTGTTTTTCTTAAGACCTTTTAGAGGGAGGTAGTATGGAATTCTTACTGCTTGGAGGGATGATACTATTGATGGGACTTGCAAGCAAGGTAAAGATGCTGAAAGAAGCCAACAAGGCACTTATAGGACTGAAGATACCCATTGGTGTTGTTGTATTCTTGGTTGGACTCTCTTTGCTCTTTAAAGGTATAGGCAGGTTTGTTTTTCCTGGTATTATGGGACTAATCGCCGGTATATTTCTGATCTTCGACTTATTCAAGCTTATACCTCAGGCGCAGGAGTCTATAGACAAGGTGACGAATACCATAAATACCTTGCAAGTTCCTATTGGCATCGTTACTATAATAGCCGCATTGATAGGCATATTTTAATGGATGAAGGTATTCATAAAGACACTTGGATGTCCGAAGAATCTTGTTGATTCTGAGGTTATTACGGGTTACATTTTGAAAGGGAAGAATTCTATCACAAAAGACCCTTCCGAGGCTGATGTGATAATTCTGAATACCTGTGCATTTATACAGGATGCGGTAAGAGAATCAGAGGAAGAGATATCGTATCTATCAAATCTGCGGGGGAGACTCATAGTTACAGGATGTCTCCCCCAGAGATTTAAAAGGGTGTCTCAAGGATGCGATTTTATAGTCGGTCTCGGCAGATATGACTTCTGGGAAAGACTTGGGAGGGGAAATCTTCCAGAATCCTGCCTTTTAGTCTCATCTAACAATTATATCTTTAATGACACAAACAGAGTGTTACTGACTCCATCTCACTATGCGTATTTGAGAATTGCTGAAGGATGCTCAAATAGATGCAGTTATTGTATTATTCCATACATCAGAGGACCATATCGTAGTAAAAAGATAAAGGATATAGTGACAGAGGCAGAATATTTGAGAGATGTTGGTGTAAAGGAGCTCATTCTTATAGCACAGGACACAACTAATTATGGAATTGATATATATGGTGAATATAGACTACCAGAAATTTTGCAAAGGCTCTCAATGATTGACGGAATTGACTGGATAAGATTGTTATATGCCCATCCAGCCCATTTGACAGATGATATAATAGATATAATTAGAGAAAGCAAAAAGATTGTAAAATATGTAGATCTGCCTATTCAGCATATATCCAATTCCATCTTGAAATCAATGCAAAGAAAGGTTACAAGAGAGAGGATTGAAGAGATTGTCAAAAATTTAAGGACAATCCCGGGGATGCACATAAGGTCCGAGGTGATGGTAGGATATCCAGAAGAAGGAGAGAAAGAGTTTGCAGAACTTATAGATTTTCTTCTTTCTGTAAAATTTGACTCGCTTGGGCTCTTTAAATTTTCTTTGGAAAAAGAGGCGCCTGTACATAGAGGTGGAATTTCATCAGACCTGCTTTCTATTGAGGAGATAGAGGAAAGATACGATATAATTATGGAGATTGCAAGACAGCTATCATATGAACACAATTGCTCTCTCGTTGGTAGAACCCTTAGAATCATTGTGGACGGCCCCGGTGAAGGCAGAACTCAGTGGCAGTCACCCGAGATAGATGGTGTAGTATTTTTTGAAGGAGATGCAAGAACAGGTGAATTTACAGATGTTAAAATCACCAATGCAGAGGATTTTGATCTTTTTGGAGTTACAACAGACCCATTTTTCCATACACGTACCGGTCCTTCATAATCAATCTTGATTTCTAAGCTCTTTCTCTTTAATGGAACTCAAAATTTTCTTGACTTTTGCACTGTTTCATGTTATACTTTGATTGGAGATGACTCTTCTTCATATATGTTGTGCAGCCTGTGCGACTGTCTGTGTGGAGAGATTACGCAAGGATGGATATGATATTATAGGATATTTCTACAATCCAAACATACAACCCCTTGCTGAATACAATAAAAGATGCAAAGAGGTAGCAAGATTATCAGAGGTAATGGAATTTGAATTACACACGGGTGAATATGAATCGTTAAAATGGTTTGAGAAGATAAAAGGGTTGGAAGATGAACCGGAGAGAGGGAAAAGGTGTGATGTCTGTTATGAATTACGATTAGAAGAGACTGCTGTCCTTGCAAAAAAACTTGGTATTAAGCAGTTTATAACTACACTTTCAGTCAGCCCGCACAAGTGCTTTGGAAGGATAAAACTAATTGGAGAGAAGATTGCGCAAAGACACAACCTCCTATTTCTCCCGTGTGATTTTAAAAAGAAAGACGGATTTAAAAGAAGTGTTGAACTATCAAAAGAGTATAACCTATACAGACAGAGCTACTGTGGATGTATGTTCAGCAGAGATTAAAATTGGACGCAGATAAAAATAGTAATTAAGTCATTGGGTAATTAGGTCATTTGGTAATTAGGTTATTAGGAAATTATGTCATAGGGTCTTAGCGTCATAGGGTCTTAGGGTCCTTTAGACACAATGACTCAACAACACAATGACTTAATGACTTCAATAAATCAGCGTAAATCTGCGTCCAAACAACTAATGTATTATGTATAAATTTGTCATAGAGGGTGGATATTCCCTCAAGGGTGAAGTAAATATTTCCGGTTCAAAAAATGCCTCACTCCCTATAATTGCGGCAACACTTCTCGCAGAGGGCGCGTCTGTTATTCATAATGTTCCATATCTTAGAGATGTAGATTCGATGCTCTCCGTTATGAAGTATATGGGAGCAAGGATATTCAGGGAGAAAAATAAACTATTAATTGATACTAGCAATGTAAACAACCCAGAGGCACCGTACAAACTTGTTCGTAAGATGAGGGCGTCGTTTCTTGTTACAGGACCGCTTATTGCTCGTTATGGGGAAGCAAAGGTTGCAAGACCGGGAGGATGTGCGATAGGACCAAGACCAATAGACGAACATTTGAATGGCTTCAGGACATTAGGGGTGAAGATCACAGAAAGTCATGGATATATAGTTGCAAAAGGAAGACCGAAAGGAGGAGAGATTAATTTGTCAAAGCGCTCTGTTACCGCAACCGAGAATCTACTTATGATATCTGTTCTTGCTAAGGGGGAAACAAAAATCATCAATGCTGCTACGGAGCCACATATAATTGACTTGGTGAACTTCTTGAATTCTATGGGTGCAAGGATTAAAGAAGCTGATGGAGTTTTTTATGTCAAGGGTGTAAAAAAACTCCATCCTGCGACCTATGAGATTATACCAGACTATCTTGAAGCAGGGACCTTTATGATTGCCTCGGCAATAACATCTGGAGATGTATTTTTACGAGATGCAATAGCGGAACATTCCACAGCTGAGATATTAAAACTTGAAGAGATGGGTGTCAAGATAAACAAAGATGCTTCTGGTTTATATGTGAGGGATAATAAAAGACTCCATTCCTGTGAAATACGGACATCTCCCTATCCAGGATTTCCGACAGACCTCCAGCCACAGATATGTTCTTTGCTCTGCCTTGCAAACGGGACAAGCCTTGTGGAAGAGACGATGTACGAGGACAGATTTAATCATATATCTGAACTCCAGAGGATGGGAGCAGAGATACATATAGATAAAGGAGTGATAGTTATAAAGGGCGTTAAAAAACTTGAAGGCGCAGAGGTTATGGCATCTGATATAAGATGTGGAGCAGCACTGGTTCTCGCTGGTTTAGTCGCTGAAGGAAGGACAGAGGTGCTTCGTGTTTATCATATTGATAGAGGATACGAAAAACTTGAAGAGAAGCTTACAGGGTTAGGAGCGGTAATTTCCCGAGAACAATTTTGAGATGATTTCTCTTTAGTCTCATCTCTTATGTCTAAAATGCGGCAAACAAAACAAATAAATGTTGGAGGTGTAAAGATTGGTGGTGGTGCTCCTGTATCCATTCAATCTATGGTAAAGTCTCCTACAGAGAACATAAGAGGGGTCGTAGATGAGATACGAAAGCTTGAGAGAGAAGGATGTGATATTGTGAGGATTGCCCTTCCTACAAAAGAGTCAGTGAAGTATATAAAGAAGATAAAGAAGGAGACAAGCTTGCCCCTTGTGGCTGATGTACACTTTGATTATAGGATAGCACTTGATGCGATAGAACAGGGCATAGACAAGATAAGGATAAATCCCGGGAATATAGGTGGAAGAGAGAGACTGAAGACAGTTGTGAAACTTGCAAAAGAGCATAATATTCCCATAAGGATAGGGGTAAATTCAGGTTCTATAGAGAGGGATATAGAAAAAAGATATGGACAGACACCCAGGGCACTTACGGAAAGTGTTAGAAGGAATGTAGAAATACTTGAGGATATGGATTTCACAGATATAGTAATATCCGCAAAATCGTCAAACACCGTATTCACGATCGAGACATATAGAAGAATACACGAGAAGTTTTTATATCCCCTCCATCTCGGCGTTACAGAGGCAGGTCTTACCTTCAATGGCACTGTAAAATCGGCAATAGGTATCGGTTCTTTGCTTGTAGACGGCATAGGAGATACAATAAGAGTTTCGCTTACAGCATCATCTGTAGAAGAGGTAAGAGTTGGAATGGAAATACTGTTTGCGCTCGGATTGAGAAAGAGAAATTTTGAGATAATATCTTGTCCCATGTGTGGAAGATGTAGTATTGATGTGGAGAATCTAACAAAGAACCTTAAAAAGAGGTTAGAGCGATTGACGATTGCTGACTACCAGGCGCCTATTAAAATTGCGGTTATGGGGTGCATTGTTAATGGCCCCGGCGAGGCAAGGAACGCAGATTTTGGGATTACAGGTGGTAAGGGAAAGGGAATAATATTCAAAAAAGCCAAGGTTTTGAAAACAATAAAGGAAGATAAGCTTCTGGATACACTTTTGGATGAAATCCTTGATTATACCGTGTAAAGCGCATTTTTCTCTTATCGTAAACCAAATTTTAAACTTAAGCTATTTTACCAAAAGGTATCTGTTTTAGAATTTTGGATTTGTTTGTAATTTGGGATTTGAAATTTTATCCATTCCAGGGGGTATAATGCAGAAGATAATATTAAACTCTAAAATTCACAGGATGCTTGTAACTGATAAAAATATAAATTACGAAGGTTCAATAGAGATTGATAAAGAGATATTGGCTCTCTCTAATATACACGAAGGAGAAATAGTTCAGGTGGTAAATCTTAATACGGGCGAAAGGTTTGAAACCTATACCATAGCCGGGAAGCCCGGGAGTCGGGTGTGTGCTTTAAACGGAGGAGCAGCGAGAAAAGGGGAAATAGGGGATCCATTACTTATTATGTCCTATTGTATTACAGATTCAGATAAGATAAAAGCACATAAGCCCACAATACTTATAATGGGTGAAGGCAACGAGGTGAAAGCAAAAAAATAATATTAACCACAGAGTGTATAAGAAGTTAGTTTGTTAGACTTTAATAAACGAAACAACTTTTCGCTCTTGTGATAATCTCGTGAAAATCTTGTGCTTTATTAACACATAATTTAGATAACCTATGTTTTCAGTGGTCATACTTGCCGCAGGAGTGGGGAAGAGGTTTCATTCTAAAATCCCGAAGGTTTTTCACTTGATATGTGGAAGACCTATGGTATCGTATATAGTTGATGCAGTTAAGGAGCTTAACCCACACAGAGTTATTATGGTTGTGCAGGAAGGTAAAAGACCCGATGTTAACGGTGTAGAATTTGCTATCCAGAAGGCACCAAGAGGCACGGGTGATGCCTTGCTTTCTGCAGAGGCTTCAGTTGGTGGGGAACAAAATATCCTTGTACTGCCTGGAGATGTTCCACTCATTACTTCCTCTACTCTCCTCTCTTTGGGCAAAGCATATAGAAAAAATTCCTGTACAATTCTTACAACGCTTCTTGAAAACCCTGCGTTGTACGGCAGGATAGTAAAAGATGGAGATAAAGTCGTAAAAATCGTGGAGGAAAGAGACGCCACTTTGAAGGAAAAAGAGATAAAAGAAGTTAATACAGGCATATATATGTTCGAAATGTCCGCAGTATTTGAATCTCTTAAAGATCTGAATCCTAACAATGCTCAGGGAGAATATTACCTTACAGATGTAATTGGTAATATGAAAAGTAAGGGATATAAAATAGGAACATTTATTGTCGAGAATCGTTCAGAAGTTATTGGAGTAAATGATCGTTCTACACTTTCGTATGTAAATGGAATTATGCAGAAGAGAATTATAAAGAGACATCAACTGAAAGGTGTAACTATTTCTCCACCTGTTGCAATTGATTATGATGTCAAAATAGGTAATGATACTATAATTTACCCTTTTACGGCGATATACGGAAAGACTACTATTGGAGAAGCATGTACAATAGGCCCAAATGTTGTTATTGACAATTCCAATATACCTCCCGGAACGGTTATAAAGCCATTTACTGAGGTGAGATGGTAAAATATTGAATGTTAAATGTGAAATGTGAAATATTGAATGTGAAATGTGAAATATTGAATGTGAAATGTGAGACAATTATTGGGTTATTGGTCTTTTCTCTTAGGTTTGTGGCGTTAGTTAAAAGATAAATATGAAAAAAATTGTTTCGGTTATAATTATAATAATCGGGGTGTTATCCATCTTATTGCTTATCTCTTCCATAGATAGAATACGAGAGGAACTGATAGCAAGAGAATCCCGGAAGATAAGGGTGGTGGTTTTAAATGGTACATCCATTGATGGTCTTGCAAGCAGGACAGCTAATTTTTTACGGGAAAATGGTTGCGATATACTTCAGGTAGGAGATGCCACATCCTCACACAAAAATACTGTAATCCTTGATAGAAGCAACAGGAATTTGAGAAAAGCAAGACGCATCCGTTATCTACTTCGAGTGGGTAAAATGGCATACGAACCCGACCCTGCACACATTGTTGAAGTAACAGTAATTTTAGGCGAAGATTATAAGTCTAAACAGTGAGACCTAAGAACTTATCAAGGCACATAATAAAAATTCTCTCTGAAAAGAAGGCAGAAGATATTCTGCTCATAGATGTCCGTCGTGTGTTATCCCCTTATGTCTCGTATTTTGTTATTGCTACTGCAACCTCTGAGAGCCATTCTCGAGCGCTTACAGATGAGATTAAACAAAAGTTAAAGAAAAAGGAAATAATGGCTTCACACATAGAGGGTTATCTATATGGACACTGGGTACTTGTGGATTATATAGATGTCGTAGTTCATATACTTCTGCCTGAGGAAAGAAAGTATTATGGACTCGAAGACTTATGGGGAGATATGCCAACTTATAGGTTTAATTAAGGCATTTTGATTATTCGCCAACCCTTGAGGTTCCCCTTTTTATCTGCATAATTGCTTCTATATGTACTGTCCAGAAAAAATAGTATTAAGAGTGAGAAGAAATATCTTTTTGGTATCACTACTTGAAAATCTCATACCCCCTCTTTTGGGATTCTCTATATTTGCTATACTTGATAAGCTTTTTGTTCTCCCGGGGCTTATGCGGGTTATATGGGTGATAATAATCTCTTTGGGTTCCGTTGTTTTTTTTGTCTGGAACATCGCAAGAGTCCCCGGAAAATCAGAAATCGCATGGAGACTGGAAAAACTTCATCCTGAACTGCAAGGAAGACTTGCAACGGTTATAGATTACGACAGTTCAAAGGAATATTTAGGATACTCAGCGGAACTGCTTAAAAAAGCAGAAGAGGGTGCATTGAGGATTCTTAAAGGTGTCAATTTATCCCGGCTGTTTATAAAGAGATTTTACATTGGTATATCTTCTTTTCTGGTTCTTGCTTTGTTTATTACCTTTGGAATAGACAGACATACACTCCTTCGCTTTATACATCCTGCAACTCCTTGTTTTGCACTCGGTATCATAGCTGACCCGAACAGGACAGAGATTGGTGGATATTCGGATATCTATATAATACCGGAGCAAATAACTCCGAGGGTGGTTTGGCTTGTAATGGATAATTCAACGGTAACAAGAATTCCAAAACCGAAAAATTCAAATATGTTTCACTACCGAATTGAGCATTTGCGGGAGTCTGTACGAGTGTATGCATTTCTTTCCGATGTGAAGACAGAAGAAAAAATGATAGAAGTTTTAATTCCCCCGATACTCAGAGACTGGATATATGAGTATACATATCCTTCCTATACAGGACTTCCTCCATATATCCAGAATAGAGGTGATATATATGGTTTGACAGGCACATCTGTGAGATTCAGGGGAGAGTCCAATGTTCCCCTTGAAAAGGTTATCCTTATTAATAAAAACAGAGATTCAATATCTGTTATTCCTGAGGAAATTTTTTTTGAAACCAATTTGATAATCACAAATTCTGACACTTTGGATGTTATGCTTAGCAGCATATCAGGACTTCTATCAAAAGACGAGAAGATAATAATCAATACATACCCTGATGACCACCCAAGAATAGACATACTCTCTCCTCCGCAGTTCATTGATATACCAAAAGAGATGGAGATTGAAATAAGATACAAATTTACCGATGACTTTGGCGTAAAAAAGGTGCTTTTGACGACCTTATTCAGAGGGGATACCCTAAACAGGAAAATAGCAGAATTTACTCCACCACCTGTTGATTCTTTCATAGATTTTCATTGGGATTTTTCTGATGTTATAATACTGCCAGGTGATACTCTTTTTTACTATCTTACCGTATATGACAATGATACATTTAAAGGACCGAAGGCTGCCAGCACTCCATTATACAGAATACGCTTTCCACTTCTCGATGAATTATATAAAGAGATCACTTCAAAGACCGAGGAGGTATCAAGTAGTATGGAATTAGTTCTTGAAAGACTTGATAATCTGCAAAAGAGAATTGAGGCACTCACAAAAAAAGACGCAATATCTGCAAGAGACAGAGAAACAATTGAAAACCTTCTATTGGAGCACGCAGAACTTGAGGAGAAGCTTGCTGAGGTAGCAAGAAAGACAGAGGAACTTATCAGTAAGATGGAAAACACAATATTTCTGGATGAAGAAGCACTTGAGAAGATGAGAATGATAGAAGAACTGATGAGGGAGCTTGAAACAGAAGATGTAAAGAGAGCAAGAGAGAAACTGCAGGAAACACTACAAAAGAATCCTGAACTCTTGATGGAGGCATTAAAAAATTTCAATATTACAGAGCGTGAATTCAAAAGAAGGCTTGAATATACCATTGACTTCCTACAAAGACTTAGAAACGGACAGGAATTACAGAATATAGTGGATAAACTCCAAGAGATAAAGCAGAGGCAGGATGACCTGAGAGATGCGATTGAGGAGGGCATGAGCCCTGAAGAACTTGCATCTGATGAGAGCCTGCTGAAAGAAGAGATGCAGGACCTGACACAATCTTTGAAGGAACTTTCTGAGAAAATAGAGGAAATAAGTACTGAGTTGTTTAAAGAGGCAAGGAACGCAGACAACATCACAAATTCTATGGAGGATGTCAGAATGAGTATGCAAATGGGAAAAATTTCGTCTTCCCTTATGGATAAAATTTCAAATGATCTTTCTACACTTTCTCAGAATTTGCAGTCTCTTCAAAATATGATGATGGGCGGATTTTCAGAAGAGATAAAGAGGAATTTAAGGAAGAAACAACTGGCAAGTATCGCACTTTCCTTTGAACAAGAGGATATTTTAAAAGAGACAAATGCGCTGGAATTCGCCGAAAGAGAGAGCGCACTATATGAGGGAATTTCGGCTTTTGGGGACGACCTGTCATCTTTTCTCTCATCCATCCTGGGCGACAAAGGAGAAGGAACAACTGTATTACTTAAATCTGCTCTAAAAGAGACAAAAAAGGCAAGTGAGCAGGCAAGGCACGGTGATAGGAAGGAGGCAATCCAATCAGGCAAACATGCTATGGAGTTTCTAAACGATGTAACTTTTGAACTGTTTGCACTTGAAGATGGTATGAAGGAAATGACTGGAGGAATGCCATCTTTGGCTCAGTTGTTTCAAAGTCTCGCAGAGATTGCGCAGACACAAATTGGACTGAACCAACTTGCACAGAGTCTCTTTCCCATAGGTGCTGGGGGACAAAATATTGAGTCTGAGCTGGCAGAGATTGCCAAGAAACAGGCAGAACTTGCCAGCTCGTTGAAGAAAATAGCCAAAGGATCAGAAGGCAGGGTGCTTGGAGACCTTGAAGGAATAGCAAACGAGATGGAATCTCTTGCATCGGATATTGAAAAATATGGCATAAGTGAGGAAATCTTAAAAAGACAGACAAGACTTTTAAAGTATCTCCTTACTGCTCAAAAATCTATGTACAAAGAGAGGGAAAGTGTACGCAGGATTTCAAAACCTGGTAAGGAATTTTTAGATATCGCAGCACCTGATAATCTTGTGTTGGAGACAAAAAGGGGTATAAATCAAAAGGATATATTGGAGGCGCTAAGGAAACAGTATCCAAAGGAATACGAAAGACTGATAAGGGCATATTTCAGATCACTGGCAACAGAATAATATGCTATTTTTGTCTATTTTATTTCTTGCAGTTCAAACCTCTGATGGCATCTACATAGAGTACGATGAAATAGATAGCGGTCTCGCAATAGAGATACTTGAGACTATACAAGACGCACTTCCCGAAATTTCTGCTTTCATTGGGCATACCTATAAAAGAAATATTCATATAAAACTTGTATCGGATGCAGAAGAGTTTCAGAATTTAACAAAGGCGGGTTTTCCTGATTGGGGGGTTGGCTTTGCTGATGCAGAAAATAGCCTCATAATTTTATGTTCTCCGAGGGTTATAAAAAAGGATATAGATGTAAAAAGCATAACGAAACACGAACTTGCCCATATTGTTCTTGGTGAAGCTGTGGATGGAAAGAGAATACCCAGATGGTTCAATGAAGGAATTGCGATGTACTGCTCACAAGAATGGAGATTTGGTAGAGAGAAAGTTCTTGCAATTGCAAACTTCACAAATTCGCTTATACCGCTATCTTCTATAGAATATAGATTTCCATCGGATAAGAAAAGAGCTGAGATTGCTTATATTGAGAGCTTCTCTGCTATTTCATATATTATAAAAAACTTTGATAGAGAGGCCTTGAGGGACATTCTGAAGAATTTAAAAGAAGAGGATTTTGATGAAGCTATGTTCTCTGCACTTGGTGTAACCCACAAGGAGTTCGCGAGGGAATGGGAGGAATGGGTTACGAAAACATATAATTGGACTTACTTTCTATCTTCTAATGCTTTCTTATGGGTGATAATTCTTATAGTGTTTTTAGTAGCGGGTACAATATCTATAATAGGTCGGAAGAATAAATTAAAAGAGCTTGACAAGGATACGGATTTGACTTTTTAGACTTGATTTTTGCATTTTGGTACTGTGAAAAAAAGTATGAAAGGATATGAAAAACCACAGAGGTCACAGAGGGGAGAAAAGGGAAGAGAGATGAGAGAGAAGGGATAGATGATTTCTCACCCTTCGCTTTTCCCTCTTCGCTCTTCGCAAACTGTTCTCCGTGGTTAAGTTTTTCACACTACCTGCATTTTTCATAGGGGGAGATATGCTTGAAATTGCATTTGTAAGAGAAAATATAGAACTTGTAAAAAAGGCAATAAAGAATAAGGGAGAGAATGTTGATATAACTTCATTGCTTGAGTTTGATACCCAGAGGAGAGGTCTCGTCCAGAAACGGGATGAAAAAAGACGCGAAAGAAAGAAGATATCCAGGAGAATTGGAGAGTTAAAAAGAGAAGGTAGAAACACAAATGCGGAGGAGAACAAGGCAGGAAAGATAGCCGAAGAGATTAAGAGGATTGACAAGAAACTTTCTGAAATAGAGAAGAATCTTTACGAGATTCTCATACAGATTCCAAATGTGCCACATCCATCTGTCCCAGTTGAAGGGGATAAGATAATTATAAGGGAGTGGGGTAAAAAGAGAGAGTTTGATTTCGAACCCCTTTCCTATCTTGACCTTGCAAATGCTATATCTTTGCTTGATTTAAAAAGAGGAGTTAAGGTAGCATCCTCAAGCTTTCCTTCCTACAAAGGAGATGGCGCAAGATTGGAGCGTGCTTTAATAAACTTTATGCTGGATACACATACCTCTCGGGGATATACGGAGGTATTCACTCCATTTCTGGTAAATAGGGAGTCGATGTTTGGAACGGGGCAACTTCCAAAACTTGAGGAGGATATGTACAGAATTGAAAAAGATGACTTTTTTTTAAATCCGACTGCAGAGGTGCCTATAACGAATCTCCATAAGAATGAAACTATACCGGGCAAGAAGCTCCCAATAAAGTATGTTGGTTATACCGCCTGTTTCAGAAGAGAGGCGGGGAGCTATGGAAGAGAGACAAAGGGACTTATAAGAGTTCATCAATTTAACAAGGTAGAGCTTGTTAAATTTGTACTCCCTGATGGCTCGTATAATGAACTTGAGACACTCCTACAGGATGCAGAAATAATTTTAAAATTACTTAAAGTTCCTTACAGAGTGAGATTACTCCCTGTAAATGATATGAGTTTTGCCTCAGCAAAGACTTATGATATAGAAGTCTGGGCACCTGTTCTCAAAAGATGGCTTGAGGTATCCTCTATCAGTAATTTTGAAGATTTTCAGGCAAGAAGAGCAAATATAAGGTTCAGGGATGGTAAGACCTCAGGCTATGTCCACACACTTAATGGTTCTGGTCTTGCACTTCCCAGGTTGTTTATTGCGCTTCTGGAAAACTACGAACAGAAAGACGGTTCTGTGAGGATTCCTGATAAGCTTGTACCTTATATGGGGAAAGAGATGATAGATGACAGGGGAAGGTGAAATGTGTGATGTGAGATGTGTGATGTGAAATGTGAGATGTGTAATGTGAAATGTGTGATGTGAAAGGGGGAGAGGATAATACTTATGAGATAGACACCACTACTTTATCTCACAGGATGCACTGCCTGAAATGACCCATTCTGTTTCCACTACCTTTTCATACAGTGGTCTTGTATTCCTTTTTATGAACTTGCCATAAGATAGTGGTAGAATATCGCCATCCTGACCGGATACCTGAATAACAATAGAGGTTCTTTTTGGCCTATTTTCAACATATTCCACGAAATCATTAAAATCTCCGACTTCATTTTGCACACGCATTCTCACTGCATCACACCCTGAAGCGCTTACCGTTAAAGGTTTCTTTCCATCAGAGTTCCTTATGGGTACCTTTTCTTCAATCCTTAGAGCCTTTCCTCTATAAGGTATTACCGTGCATATCAAGAAAAGAGTATCATTTCTCAAATCTCCTTCAATATCCTTAATCTGGGCTATTTTTGCCTCGTAGGAGGGAATTAGATTGAACTCCATAGATTGTAACTCCAATTTGGAATAGTCATTTTTAAGCACCGAGCTTACATCTTCTGCCATTTCGGTCACCACATCATAAACATCCCCTGAGTAGACATCAGAAAGTTTAATTTGCTTTTCTTTTGTATTTATATTGAATACTGCAAAGTATGTAATATTTCCACTTGAATAACTCATAAGTAGAGAATTTGCAAGCATGAGGTTTGTGAGAAGCGGAAGCAACCGTTCTTCTTTCGCCAATTTATATCTGTATGTAATCTCCCCGTTCTTTACTGTCATATCTACCAAAGGAGGAGATTTTCCGATTACTGCAGAGATACCCGAAAAGGCATCTACATCCATACAACCAGCAATATTACCTATTTCTGCTAACTTGAAAGATGTAAGATAAGATGGCGCAACGGTATGTATATAAGCAGTAGTTATTGGGAGTTTCACCTCACCGAGTGCCATAAACCTGTGCCCAAATGCATATATTCTATCTCCTTCTACATGTGTTACGGTTCCAACTCCTCCAATCCTTGCATCGCCAGAGACAAGCAATACTCCAATGGGAGAGCCGGGGACGAACTGCTCACTTTGTTTGCTAATTGGAGATTGGAGATTGGAAATTGGAAATTTGCTGGTATTACCCCATACCCCAACCTGTAATCCCAATCGTTTTATCTCTTCTTTAAAGAGAGAGTAAGCAGCGTCAGAGATATTTGAAAAAGTCACAGGGATCGGAATCTCTTCCTTTATATAGACATCAGAGAAACCAGTTTTAGGAGGATTAAGCATACTTCTTATCGGGGTTATTCCACATATAGGTTCTTTTGAAAATGCTCCTCCCATATTATATGCTACTGCCCCGAGGAGCCTTCCGTCAATATATACTGGGCTTCCACTCATCCCGCTTATGACGCCGGTTTCTTCTATTCTCTTACCACCCAATTTTGCCAGAATTATATCCTGCCCAGGTGCTAATCCCTTTCTTATTCCGATAACCTCTACTGTGAATGTATCAGGTCTACTCCCCTCAAATACTGTAGTTCCGAATCCCTTCATCCCTGCTATCACATCTGAACAGTCCATAGTAGGGATAGATATGGCTATGAGATAAAGAATTAGCATACATTCAACCACTCAACTAATCAACTGATTAACTAATCAACCAATCAACTATTCAACCACTCAACTAATCACACTTGATATTTACATTGGTGTAGAGTCTTTCCCTTACTCTTTCAAAGAATTCTACATTATCTTTATAATCGGGATATGTCCATGGGAGTGGGGTAAAATTGTGGTGCTTATAGATAAGTGTTACTTCTGCAAATATTCCTCCTCCTATGTATATCCTATGGCTGTAATCCTTAGTCGACGCCAGAATAACTCGGGAGAGGTTTACATAGCCAGGGTCTATGTTCACAGTCCTTTTTCTATTCATTGAGAATTTCTTTTCAATCTTACAAGTTAGTATTTTTATCTTTCCTATATCCTTTTCCTCTATCAACCTTTTAAATGTTATCCAATTCCGAACAAGGTTCTCTCCCATTTCATCTTTGTAATAGTCGGTATAGGTAAATGGTATAGACCCCCTCTGCAAATCTATTATACCAAATTTTCTCGTAAGTTCTTCTATTACAGCATCAAACGAGTGTCCAATAAGGCCACAAAACAATTTTGCAGGTCTATTCCCCATATGGCTGTCTATTATAGATATTCCATTTTACCACATTATTGATAAAAAGTCAAGAGAAAAAATTGGTTATGTCAGGCAACAGTTGCAAAGAAATTTCTTGACATTCATAATAATTTATGATATAATGTAAAAAATTGGATTTATACTTTGGGATAACAAAGGAGGTAAACGGGAAGCATTCAGTATGGGCCCATTTCTGAGTGAGTAAGTTTATCCGATGATATGGAGTATTTGGGAGTTTGTGTAAGAAATCCATATTTTAATTCTGGCTACTCACTCTATTGTTCAGGGCTCTGAGGAGGCAGCTTGGTTCCACTAATTCTCTATTCTCTTCTCTCCTTTCTCACCTTAAAAGGAGAGTCTTTCTACTCTACCCGCGTAGATATAGATTGGAATCAGGGATATATTACATATATCAATGTAAAAAACGGAGTATTCCTCGATATAGAAGTAATTCCCCTTGAAGACTATATAGATTATTCAATGAGAAGTGTTATAAAATCTATGTGGAAGAATACTCTTCAGGAAGAAATAGCAGAAGGGCAGAGGGGTGGAGAAGGACTCATACCAAATATATACATACCGATAAGATTCCCAAAACCTGTAGCCGGATTGATTGGTGAGGGAGGAGAACTGAAAATATCAGGCAACGAGAAGATAGAGTTTGGAGGCTCAAATACACAGGAAGTAAATCCCGTACAGAGAGAGACATACCAGAGGTCTCTCTTGCCACAACTTGAGATGGAACAGCAATTGCGGGTAAATTTACAGGGGACAATAGGTCAGAAGATACATGTATTCATTGACCACGACTCACAACGTGAATTTGACATCAAGAACACCATAAGACTCCAGTATAAAGGTGATGAGGATGAAGTAATAAAGGAGATAAATGCAGGTAATACAGATATATCTCTGCCCAGCAGTATCATAGGAGCTCCCACGGCACATAAAGGTCTATTTGGAATGAAGATTCTTGCAGAGCTTGGTCCGTTTGATATCACCGCTATAGCAAGCAAAGAGGAGAGTGATATTCTCCAGAAGAATTTTGTAGGTGGAGCCATAGAAGATTCTGCAAAACTATGGGATACGGACTTTATAAAGAATAGGTTCTTCAGTTTGGGCAATATTATTGCAGAGAGTGATTCTATTATAGAGATGAGATTGTACGCCTCGGCGCTTGAAAGTGAGGAGGGAGTCCGTCGAGGAAAGGCGGCAGACTATAACATAGAAACCGGGAATCCTGACAGTGTATCTGCTTTTTTTAAATTGTTAGAGCAAGGTGATAATAAGGACTTTGTATTAAATAGAAGTGATAGGATAGTAGACTTAAGGAGAAACTTTGATTATAAAACAATTGGTTTTATTCTTATATATAAGACTGCAGGTGGGACTATAGATACGGTAGGAAACGACATATCCTCTCCCATTATACTTAAAATGCTTAAGAGGACAAAGAATGACAAACATCCACAGTATGCCTCATGGAACTACGAATTTAAAAATATATACGCACTTCCAGGAGCAAATGTCACGCCTGAATCCTTTGAAATGAAGATATTCAAGGATAAGAAAGGAGCAGGAGAGGATGAGGAATTTGTTTCCGGAGACACGACATTTCTTAAATATCTGGGTATGGCAAAGGCTGATGGCACTATAGATAGAAAATTTGTAGATTTCAACCTGGGAATAGTAATATTCCCCTCCGGGAAACCGTTTATGGAACTTCCTGATCCGGATTCAATATATGACATTCCAAATCTGGCTGCAAACATTGGAAGAAAATACTATATATGGATGAGATATAAGGGAATCCAGAAGAGATATTCACTTGGGCTCAACGTACTTGAGGGCAGCGAGAGGATTACTATGGATGGTGAGGAGTTAAAAAGAGGTATCCATTATGATGTAAACTATGATATTGGTGAACTTACCTTTAGAGAGGGTGTAATAAAAGATCCAAATGCCAGAATCGTTATTAATTATCAGCATCTGCCATTTATGCAAGTTGCCTCAAAGAATTTACTCGGGGCAAGGGTAAATTATGATAGAGGAAGCAATCTGAAATTCGGCTCTACGCTTATATATCACTCATCGTCTTCTTTTGACAAGAGACCAAAACTTGGAAGTGAACCTACCCAGATATTACTTGGTGAGATAGATGGCAGATATTCAATAGCTCCATCTATGTTTACTCATCTTGTTAATCTTATCCCGTTTGTGAAGACTGATGTTCCCTCGTCGTTTGATGTAAAGTTTGATATGGGTTTTTCCGCTCCAAACCCGAATACAAGGGATAAGGTATACATTGATGACATGGAGGGAACGAGAACATCCACATCGCTTAATATAGGCAGAGGAAACTGGTCTTATGGCAGTCAGCCACCTCCGATGAACCCGGATGATTTTGACTCACTGAGATGGTATAATCCGAGGGATGGGATAAGAAGAGGAGAGATATTTACATCCTTACCCGACTACAGAAAAAATGAGAAACAGAATATCTTGCGAGTTGAATGTAATGGTAAATGGGGAAGCTTAAACAGTCTTATCTCCAGGGATGGCGCGGATTTTGAGAAATCCGAATTTCTGGAGGTATGGGCAAGAGGAGATGGAATAATACATATAGATATTGGTTCAAATATACCAGAAGAGGCGTTGTATAAGGATAAGTGGGGCGAGATAAAGAGAAACGAAACAGATACTCCTCGTACAGAGGACAAAAACGGCAACGGGAAACTTGATATTGGGCTGGGGGAAGACACTGGGCTTGACGGAGTTATAGGTGAGGACGAAAAAGATATACCTGGTGACGATGGAAATGATGATTATCATTATTCCATTAGCGACCCTGATAACTACTCAAGTGTAAATGGAACAGAAGGAAATGGACGTTTTGATACGGAAGATCTTGATAGTGATGGTTCGCTGAACAGAAAGAATGACTATTTCTCCTTTACAATAGATCTCTCATCGGATGATTACTGTGTTCAGGAAGGGGAAGAGGGGAAAAAATGGAGACTTTATCGTATCCCTTTACAAGGAGCAGAAGAAACAGGCAGCCCAAGATGGTCATTTGTAAGGTACGCAAGATTATGGGTAGAGGGACCTGATACTATGGATATTGCTACTATGGAAGTCGTTGGCAATAGATGGGAGAAGAGGGGAGAGGTTGAACTCTCGCTCAGAGACAATCAGGAAAATACTGGACTGCTGCCTCCATATGACCCTCCATATGAACCAGAGAGAGACCCGTATGGTAGAGAGGAAAGAGAGAGTTCACTATCAATGATATTTCATGATGGAAGAGGGGGTTCTGCATATACCGTATATGGAACTGCAAAGAAATTTATTCAGTATAATACTCTTGCACTATACTTGAAAGGAGTAAATCTAAAAGGTACAGGTAAAGTACAATTTTTCATCCGCGTAGGAGGTGATACATTGAACTACTATGAATACAGGGTGAGTATACCAAGCAATAAATGGAGGAATATAACGATACCGCTGGATTCACTAACGCATTTAAAAAGAGAAAGAGATACCTTGCCGCAGGATTCCTTGTTCGGGCATAGCCTGTATGGAGAAGACAGTTGTTTTGTCTTGGGTAATCCATCCCTCACCAATATAAAAATAATAGAAATAGGTGTTATACCGGATGCAAGAGTAGATGGAGAGATCTGGGTAGATGATATAAGACTGCTGGATGTGAAGAAGAATATCGGACTTGCAGCAAGCGGAAGCACCTCCCTCAAGTTTGCAGATTTTATGAATATGAGCCTTGCATACA